>Ga0079225_10000860_pt1 | contig 16671 bp, 16 predicted proteins | sample Poulit2012_FD_76344 | JGI IMG/M metagenome (GOLD analysis project Ga0079225, IMG submission 76344) | Agricultural soil microbial communities from Georgia to study Nitrogen management - Poultry litter 2012 | ecosystem: Environmental > Terrestrial > Soil > Agricultural land | place: USA: Georgia... | reverse complement strand
TACAAACTATTCGTGAAGTAGCACAATCTAACAATAATTTATTTCCCCATATACTTGAAGCTGTAAAAGCTTATGCGACAATTGGAGAAATTAGTAACGTTTTACGTGAACAGTTTGGTACTTATGAAGGATAGGTAGGAGGATTTCGATGAAAAAGATACGTGTGTTAATTGCTAAACCTGGATTAGACGGTCATGATCGTGGAGCGCTTGTTATTTCACAAGCTTTACGTGACCATGGTATGGAAGTGATCTATACAGGTTTACGCCAATCACCCGCACAAATAGCTCAAGCGGCGATTCAAGAAGATGTTGATATTATCGGTTTATCTTCATTATCAGGAGCTCACAATTCATTATTTCCTAAAGTTGTCGAAGAATTAGAAAAACGTCATGCTTCAGATATTCCCGTTATCGGTGGCGGTGTTATTCCACAAGAAGATATTGCTTATTTACTCGATAAAGGTATTAAAAAAGTATTTACAAGTGGTGCATCTACCGAGGAATTAGCCCAATATATTAAAGATTTAATTGATCCTAATCATCATAAAAAAAGCATGCCTAAGCAAATTGCCCATATTGGTATTGCCGTTCATAACATTGATCAAGCATTACCCTTTTATTTGGATGGTCTCGGATTAGCCGTTGAAAAAATTGAAACCGTTGATTCTGAACGGGTAAAAGTTGCTTTTTTACCGCTTGGTGAATCGTATATTGAATTGTTAGAACCGCTTGATGAATCATCACCTGTTTATCGTTTTTTAGAAACAAAAGGTGAAGGCGTTCATCATATAGCTTTAGAAGTATTTAGTATTGAAGAGCGAATCACTCAGCTGAAAAAACATGGGATCCAAATGATTAACAATGAGCCAATTACGGGAGCAAATAATAGTCAAATTGCCTTTTTACATCCAAAATCAGCCCATGGTGTACTTTACGAATTGTGTGAACATGAAGAGGAAAGGGAATAAGCGATGGATATTTTTGATAAAATTAATGAACTGTACGATAAAAGACGGCAAGTTGAACTCGGCGGCGGTGATGAGCGTATTCAGCGCCAACATGAGCGGGGTAAAATGACGGCTCGAGAACGAATCGATTATTTACTTGATGAAGGTACGTTCGTTGAGTTAAATCCATTTGTTCAACATCGTGGAACTAATTTTGGGATGGAAAAATCCGATTCTAATGGAGAGGGCGTTGTCACGGGCTTTGGTAAAATAAATGGACGTCCTGTTTATTTGTTCGCGCAAGATTTTACAGTTTATGGTGGTGCCCTTGGCGAAATGCACGGCAAAAAAATTGCTGCTGTAATGGATTTAGCCGCGAAAAATAAAGTTCCTTTTATCGGTCTAAACGATTCAGGTGGAGCCCGTATTCAAGAAGGTGTCTCATCCCTTGATGGTTATGGCCATGTTTTTTACCGTAATTCAATTTACTCGGGGGTCATCCCACAAATTTCTGTCATTATGGGACCGTGCGCTGGAGGGGCGGTATATTCACCGGCGATTACTGATTTTGTCATTATGGTGAATAAAACATCACAAATGTTTATTACGGGACCAAAGGTAATAGAAGCAGTAACCGGTGAAAATATTAGCTCTGAAGATTTAGGGGGAGCCGATATTCATAATACGACGAGTGGTAATGCTCATTTGAAAGCGAATACAGAGGAAGAAGCATTAGATGATGTGAAAGCGTTACTTACATATTTACCAAATAGTAACGAAGATAAACCACCAACGGTTACCTATGAAACATCTGATAAAGATGATTTACGCCCTAATTTAACAGATATCGTTCCCTTTGATGCAACGAGACCCTATGATGTTAAAGATGTGATAGAACAAGTCGTCGATAACAACAGTTTCTTTGAAATTCATGAACAATTTGCAAAAAATATTGTCATCGGTTTTGCCCGAATTAAAGGCCAAACAATAGGACTCGTTTGTAATCAACCGAAATATTTAGCAGGTAGTCTCGATATTAATTCAAGTGATAAAGCGGCTCGTTTTATTCGCTTTTGCGATTCGTTTAATATACCGATTGTAACGTTTGAGGATGTCACAGGGTTTTTCCCAGGTGTCAAACAAGAACACGGGGGAATTATTCGCCACGGGGCAAAAATTTTGTATGCTTATTCTGAAGCAACTGTTCCTAAAATTACCGTTATTACACGTAAAGCCTTTGGCGGAGCCTATGTAGCTTTAAATAGTAAGTCAATTGGTGCTGATATTGTTTATGCATGGCCTAATGCGGAAATTGCCGTCATGGGGCCTGAGGGAGCAGCGAACATTATCTTTGCTAAAGAAATTACTGAAAGTGATGATCCGGAAAAATTACGCCAAGAAAAAATTGCTGAGTACCGAGAACAATTTGCAAACCCTTATATTGCGGCTAGTTTAGGGATGGTCGATGATGTCATTGACCCACGGGAAACACGGATAAAATTAATTCAAGCGTTAGAAATGCTTTTTAACAAACAGGAGGATCGTCCGTGGAAAAAGCACGGAAATATTCCTTTGTAATAGTGAAATGTCATCAAGCGAGCTACCGCTCATGCGATGACATTTTTGTTTGTTTAAAGACGACTCATCCGCGTTCTATGATATAATAAACATAAGATAATCGTTTCATAAAGGGTGTTGAACATGGCGATTCAACAAAAACGGAATAAAGCGAGAGTTATTTACCATATTGATATGAACAGTTTTTATGCATCGGTTGAAATGGCTCATGATCCAACACTAAAGGGCAAACCGGTAGCTATTGCGGGCAATCCGAAACAACGTAGAGGAATTATCGTCACAAGTAGTTATGAAGCCCGCCATTTCGGTGTGCGCACAACGATGCCATTATGGGAAGCTCGTAAATTATGTCCTAATTTAATCGTTTTACCACCGAATTTTGATCGTTACCGTGAAGCATCCCGAAAGATGTTCCAATTAATCGCCGAATTAACTCCACATGTTGAACCTGTCTCTATTGATGAAGGATATATCGATGTAACAAATATTGATCATCATGGTACACCAATAGATACGGCCAAAATGCTACAGAAACGAATTAAAGATGAACTTGATTTACCTAGTAGTATCGGCATTGGACCGAATAAATTTTTAGCGAAAATGGCTTCGGATATGAAAAAACCGATGGGAATAACTGTTTTAAGAATTCGCGATTTACCGAAAAAGTTATGGCCATTACCGATTGAAAAAATGTACGGTGTTGGTAAAAAAACAGCAGAAAAATTGCGTCAAATTAAAATAGATTCGATCGGTGATTTGGCAAAAGCTGATGTGTATAAATTGTCACAACTCCTCGGAATTAATGGTGAGCGATTAAAAAATCGGGCAAATGGCATTGATCCGCGCCATGTTGACCCGGATGCTGTTAATGAATTTAAAAGTATCGGTAATTCTAAAACGTTGCCCCATGATACGACCGATGAAGCAGAAATTCGGCAATTGTTTGAACATTTAGCAACAACGATTGAAATGCGTATGCAACGACGCCAAGCGGTAGGTTTGACCGTGCAAATTATGATTCGTTATTACGACCATCAAACCGTTACCCGAAGTAAAAAACTACCTGATTACATTTATATGAAAGAAGACATTTTGCGACACGCTTTATCATTATTTCATAACCATTGGAATTTACAACCGGTTCGTCTTTTAGGTATTACAGTAACAGATATGATCGATAAACAATATATGACAAAACAATTAAATTTATTTACTTATGAACAAGAGATCGAAAAAGAAAAATTACAAGAAACGATTAACGATCTCACAAGAAAGTTTGGTAAAGATACGTTTAAACAACTAAAACCTACATCTCAAGAGGCTCCCTTTCGAACGAGTTTTCAAAAAGATTTTTTAAACGATTATAAACAATGAGTCTATTAAACGTCATATTCATAAAAATCCTTGGCGATAAACGATTGCGGGAAAATTTCTTTTGCTTCTCGTTTCAAATCAATTAATTCCTCTTGTTGATAGCGTGAAGAAATATGTGTTAAAATGAGCTGTTTTACCTTCGCATTTTTAGCGAGTAGGGCAGCTTCTTTTGCCGTCGTATGATTATATTTTTCAGCTAAGTCTTTATGTTTATGGCTAAAAGTTGCTTCATGGACGAGCACATCCGCACTTTGTACGAAAGAAGTTGCTCGTTCAGGGAATTTTGTATCGCCCATAATACAAATAATTCGTCCCTTTTGATTCGGTCCAACAAAATCGCTTCGATAAAGTTTTTCTCCATCTTCTGTAATCGTTACTTCATTTTCTTTAATTTGTTGAAAAATAGGTCCTGGTTTAATGCCTTTTTCTTGTAGTTTATGAACGAGCAATTTTCCCGGACGATCTTTTTCAACAATTTTAAAACCATAACTTGTTACTCCGTGAGTTAATTGCTCGCTATGAACAGACAAAAATTCATTGGAATATATTTCACCTTCATGAATTTCTTGAAAGCTTAACGGATATGTTAAGTGTGTTTGGCTCGCTTGCAAGCTCGCTTCGACAAAATTTTGAATGCCCGTAGGACCATAAATAGTGAGTGGACTAGTGCCATCTAAAAATGAGCGACTACTTAATAGTCCGGGAAGTCCAAAAACGTGGTCACCATGCATATGAGTAATAAAAATCTTCGTTATTTTACGAGGTTTAAGTGATGTTTGTAATATTTGATGTTGTGTTGCTTCCCCACAATCAAAGAGCCAAATTTCATTTAACTCTTGTGGGGTCATTAAGGCAATTGCTGATACGTTACGTTGTTTTGAAGGCATCCCCGCGCCTGTTCCAAGAAAAATTAACTTCATTTTCATTCTCCTAATAATTTCAAAATAAGTGATTAAGTATAAACCCTTTACGGTAATATAATGCTTTGCCCGGAATATCGGTAATAATTCCGTGGCATCCAAGTTGAAAACAGCGAATCATTTGTTCGTATTTATTAACAGTATAAACACGAACTTTTATATGTTTATCTTGACATTGTCTGATAAGTGATTCATTTAGTAAACGATAATTAATATGAAGTGACTCAGCTCCAAGTTCAAGAGCATAGGCACATAATCTTCGATGTTTTTTTGAGCGAAGAAGTGCTAAAGGAATTCCTTTATTTAATGTTGCCATATGTTTAATACTTTCTGGGTTAAACGTTGAAATAATCGTCCGCTTTTCTACCCCGTAATGTTCAATTTGCTCATAAACAATTTCTTCTAAATGTTTATAGCGAAATTTCTCATTTTTTAATTCGAGATTAATGTTTATTTGTTTTGGCTTAATCCATTGTAAAAACTCGGCTAATGATATAAGCTGCGTTTGTTTATATGCTTTAGAAAACCAGGCACCCGCATCAAGTTGTTTTAATTCGGCAAACGTATAATCTTTCACAAATCCTTTACCATTCGTCGTTCGTTCTAAGTGCTCATCATGAATAAGAATTGGTATATGATCCTTTGTTAAATGAATGTCAGTTTCAATACTTTCTGCACCTAAACGATTAGCTAACTCAAAGGCGGGTAACGTATTTTCCGGAGCAATTTCGCTTGCGCCTCGGTGAGCAATAATTTGTGTCAATACACTCACTCCAAACATTCTTCTTCTAAGTATATAATGTTCGTTACTAAAAGTATAAAGAAATATCGTTTTCAAACAATAATCGAGATATTTACACTTGAAACTAGAACACACGTTCGTCTATAATGATGTTAAGTCGTAAAGGAGGAAATTTGGATGGGAGCTATCAATTATAAAAGTTTTCCGGAACGAAACATCTTATGTGTCGACATGAAAAGCTTTTATGCAAGTTGTGCGGCTGTGAAACAAGGGTTAGACCCATTGACGACTTATTTAGCTGTTGTCGGTGACTTAAAACGAGATGGAAGTATCGTTTTAGCGGCAACACCCGCCCTTAAGCGAGATTATGGCATTAAAACAGGTAATCGTTTATTTGAAATTCCCCAAGACGATAAAATTATTATAACACCTGCAGAAATGAATTTATATTTGCGCGTATCTGTTGAAGTGACGCGGCTGTTTAATAAATATGTTCCGAAAGAGGATATTCATACGTACAGTGTTGATGAAAGTTTTTTAGCAGTAGATGGAGTCATTAATTTGTGGGGAAGTGCTGAAAAAATTGCTTCGTTAATTTTAACAGAGCTTAAAGATACTTTTGGGCTTTCCGCAGCGGTAGGTATTGGGCCGAACATGTTAATGGCTAAATTATGCTTAGATTTAGAAGCAAAACATAAAGGTATTGCCCGCTGGACGTATGATGATGTCTCAAAAAAGCTGTGGCCTATTTCTCCGCTTTCAAAAATGTGGGGCATCGGTTCACGGTTAGAGCGAACGTTAAATCAAATGGGTATTTTCACAGTTGGCGAATTAGCCAATTATTCTTTAAAACGATTAGAACAAAAGTTTGGTGTCATGGGAAATCAATTGTACTACCATGCGCACGGGATCGATTTATCCGAATTAGGTGCTCCTATTTTGCATAAACAGTTAAGTTATGGAAAAAGTCAAGTATTACTAAGAGACTATCGAACGGCTGCCGAGGTCGCTGTCGTTATTTTGGAAATGAGCGAAGAAGTTGGTAGAAGAGCCCGAGCTGACCGCAAAGTCGGTCGCACGATTAGTCTTGGTATAAAATATAGTAAACATGAAGGTGGCGGTGGGTTTCATCGTTCACAAACGATACAAACACCGACAAATTTAACGTTAGAAATATATAAGACGTGTATGCATCTATTTCAAAAATTTTATAACGATAAAACAGTTCGCCAAATATCGATTGCTTTAAGCAATATATATGACGATGTAAATGTACAATTACAATTGTTTGAACATGATCGCATACGAGAGCGAGCAATTGATTATACAGTTGATGCAATCCATAAAAAATACGGATCAAATTCATTACTACGCGCTATTTCTTATACAAAAGCTGGGACAAAACATAAACGTAATAAACTCATCGGTGGTCATTTTGCTTAGATGGATGTTATGAAAAACATTTTAAACATTCATTTTCTAAACAACCGTATGGTAAACTAAATAGGATATGTTCATACGAGGTGATTAATGATGAGTAAATTTGTTGAAAAAACGATTGGAACGAAAAAAATATTTAATGGTAAAATCGTCAGTTTGCAAGTAGATGATGTACGTTTACCAAATGGAAAAACGTCTAAACGTGAAATTATTAAACATTCAGGAGCGGTTGCAGTTATTCCGATCACTGACGATGGCAAAATAATTTTTGTTGAACAATATCGTAAACCATTAGAAAAATCTCTTGTAGAAATTCCTGCGGGAAAATTAGAGCCGGGTGAAGAACCGCATATAACAGCCGTTAGAGAGCTAGAGGAAGAAACAGGATATACGACCGATGATTTAACATATATTACATCGTTTTACACATCACCAGGTTTTGCGGATGAAATTATGTACATTTATTTAGCGAAACAGTTAAAACTATTAGAAAATCCTGTTTTAGGTGATGAGGATGAATTTGTCGAGAAAGTCATTTTATCTTTAGACGAAGCAAAACAATATGTTAAGGAAGAACGAATTCATGATGCTAAAACAGTTTATGCTTTACTATATGTTGAATTAATGGGGCTTATTTAAAGTGTTACAATCATATTTTGCTGATTTCCACATTCATATTGGTCGGGATATTTTTAACAATCCTGTGAAAATTACGGCATCAAACAAATTAACATTAACGAATATTTTAATCGAGGCGAGCGACCGAAAAGGCATTCAATTAATCGGCGTCGTCGATACACAATCTCCAGCTGTGCAAGAAGAGATTAAAACGTTAATCGCACAGGAGAAAGCCTATGAATTAACTGAAGGCGGTATACGCTTTAAAAATGTGACAATGCTTTTAGGTGTAGAGATTGAAGTATATGACGATCATTGCAATGGTCCAATTCATGTTCTTTGTTATTTACCGACGTTAGAAAAAATGGAGCAGTTTTCTGCTTGGCTTAAACAACATATGAAAAATATTTATTTAAGTTCACAGCGTTACTACGGGTCAGCGAAAACTTTACAAAAAAAGGTGAAATCCCTAGACGGTCTTTTTATTCCGGCTCATGTTTTTACACCTTTTAAAAGTTTGTACGGAAAAGGTGTCAAACGGTCTTTAAAAGAAGTGTTTATGCCCGAGCTTATCGATGGTATTGAACTCGGTTTAAGTTCCGATACTTTAATGGCGGATCAAATTAAAGAGTTACACGATTATACGTATATTTCTAATTCAGATGCTCATTCGTTGCGTAAAATTGGTCGAGAATATCAAGAAATATTGCTCAAACAACCATCCTTTCAAGAATTTAAATGGGCATTACATGGAAAAGATGGTCGAACGATTAAAAGAAATTTCGGCTTTAATCCTGAGTTAGGTAAATATTATACAACGGTATGCCGCCAATGTTTACAACCATTAAATAAACAAACGAAAAAATGTCCATCTTGTCAATCAAAAAAAATTGTTAAAGGTGTTTTTGACCGTATTTTAGAATTGAAAACAAGTGATTTAGCAAAGGAAAACCGTCCACCTTATGTATATCAAGTCCCTTTGGAATTTTTACCAACGTTAGGGCCAAAAGCATACGAGAAATTGCTTGCGGCATTTCAAACAGAAATGAACATTATTCACCATGTACCTTATATGGAACTAAAGCGTGTAACAACAGAAAAAATAGCCCAATTAATTATCCAAATGCGTCGTGGAAATTTAACGATTGAAGCAGGCGGCGGCGGTAAATATGGCAAAATCACTTAATAAATTTATAAAAATGGACATGAACAACAGATTGTCCTCATAGCTTGTAATAAATAGCGAGCTAATGAAATGGGGGACAATCAATGCAACTTAATAAAAATATATTTATAAATCATTTAAGAGAACATATAACAATTTATACATTTATGGTCATTCTTTTTATTACGGGAATTATCTTCGGTGCAATTATCGTTAACAGTATGAATTTTATCCAAAAGCAAGATTTGTTTTTTCATTTAGAACAGTTTTTTGGGCAAATAGCTACACAAAAAATAATGACACATAGCGACATTTTTAAACAAAGTTTTTTTTACCACCTTAAATATTTGCTGTTTTTATTTATTTTAGGTATTTCAATTATCGGTTTACCACTCATATGGATTTTATTGTTTTTAAAAGGGTTAGTAATCGGTTTTACGGTTGGTTTTATCGTCAACCAGTTAGGGATGAATGGACTATTGTTAGCCATATTATCAGTAGCCCCACAAAATTTATTAATCGTACCAATTTATATCGGTGCGAGCAGTTTAGCGATGATTTTTTCTTTAATATTATTAGAAAAGCTGTTTGCTAAACGTATCTCACAATCGATTATGCACCCATTAGGTAAATATTTGTCATCCTATGCCATGCTTATTATAGTAACAGTTATAGCTGCATTGCTTGAAGCCTTTGTCGCCCATGAAGCCATGCAATCATTTATTCGTACGATTTACTAAATGATATAGACGAGTTACTCACTTTTAAAAAATATAAATGATAATGATTATAAACGATAATGCTTTGACACCCGTATCATGTCAGCCTATAATAAAGATGTGGTATGGGGAGGGATTTGCCATGGAACACCGTATTGACCGAATAAAAAAACAACTGCATGCGAAAAGCTACAAACTAACACCACAACGTGAAGCTACGTTGCGGGTTTTATTTGAACGTGAAGCAGACCATTTAAGTGCAGAAGATATATTTTTACTCGTAAAAGAAAAAGCCCCGGAAATCGGTCTAGCGACAGTTTATCGTACGTTAGAACTATTACATGAATTAGAAATTGTCGATAAAATTAATTTCGGCGATGGCGTCTCCCGTTTTGATTTGCGCAAAGAAGGTGCACAACACTTTCACCACCATCTCGTCTGTATTGAATGTGGAAATGTTGAGGAAATTACGGAAGATTTACTCGTTGATGTAGAATCAATCGTCGAATCAAATTGGGGATTTAAAGTAAAAGATCATCGCTTAACATTTCATGGAATATGTAAACAATGTCAAGAAGCACATGTAAAAACACCATAGTTATTTTCATTTATGAGCCTTTTTTCTCCTGAAGAAAGGCATTTTTATTATTTAAAATTGGATAAATGATCACATCACCTTAACTTTATGTATAAAAAGCTTCATTTTAGGCATATCTTTTAACAAAATGAAACGTTAAGAGAGGTTGGCACTAATTATGAGGCAAGTCGTTTTAAAAACGTTCAAAGTGATTATTTTGTTTATTATTTGTTTAACATTATTTTTCTACAGCTTGCGACTCATGTACAATGAGTATGAACAATATTATCGATATGATCCACCGGAAGGTCCAGCAGTAAAAGTTTATCAGCAGTCGGAAGAATCGTTGTTACGCCATTTTTATTCATTTTTTCGTTAAGGGGAATGATGATGCTTAAGCATGAATTAGAAGATTTTTTTCACTATTTACATATTGAGAGAGGACTTGCTCATAACACAATTATGTCATATCGTCGAGATTTAAATCAGTACTACGATTTTTTGGAAAATAAAGCAAAAATATCATCTTGGGAACAAATCCAGCGTTCTGATATTATGAACTTCCTCCGCCAATTATACGATGCTGGAAAATCTCAAGCGACAATTGCTCGAATGATCTCAACGATTCGATCGTTTCACCAATTTTTAAATCGCGAACGAATAACGACACAAGATGTTACTGTTCATATTGAAACCCCGACACGGCAACGAACATTACCGGATGTTTTATCTGTTGCGGAAGTTGAAAAGTTACTTAATATTAAAGAAGATTCCCCTCTAGATATCCGTAATAAAGCGATGTTGGAAATGCTCTATGCTACAGGATTACGTGTATCAGAACTAATTAATTTAAAAACGAGTGATGTACATTTAATGATGGGGTTTGTTCAATGTTTTGGAAAAGGATCTAAAGAAAGAATCGTACCTCTCGGTGATGTAGCGAAAGAAGCGATAGAACATTATTTACATTACGGTCGCAAACAATTAATGAAACATAGAGAAAACCATGATTTTCTGTTTGTAAATCAACATGGCCGTCCAATTACCCGGCAAGGCTTTTGGAAAGTTTTACAAAAAATAGCATTAGAGGCTGGCTTAAAAAAGAAAATTACCCCACATACGTTAAGACATTCTTTTGCAACCCATTTATTAGAGAACGGGGCTGACTTACGTGCCGTTCAGGAAATGTTAGGACATGCTGATATTTCAACGACACAAATTTATACACATGTAACGAGAACGCGCTTAAAAGATATGTATGAGAAGTTTCATCCACGCGCATAAAATTTATGTTTCCGGGAAGTAGGGAGAAAAGATGACAACATTTAGACGTGTATTTTTAATCGTCCTAGATTCCGTTGGTATTGGTGCGATGCCAGATGCTGCTCAATATAACGATACTGGTGCCCATACTTTACGGCATATAGCGGAGGCGATGGACGGTTTATCTTTACCAAATTTAGCCTATTTAGGTTTAGGCAATATTGACGATATTCCGGGAGTAGCGAAAAATGACTCACCAGCGGGACATTATACGAAAATGTTAGAAGCATCTGTTGGGAAGGATACGATGACTGGTCATTGGGAATTAATGGGCCTTCATATTAAACGCCCATTTTTAACATTTCCAAATGGTTTTCCAACATCACTTATTGAACGACTTGAACGTAAAACAGGTCGTAAAGTGATTGGTAATAAAGTCGCTTCTGGGACTATTATTATTGAAGAATTAGGTGTGGAACATTTAAAAACGGGAGCACTTATCGTGTACACTTCAGCAGACTCTGTATTACAAATTGCCGCTCACGAGGAGATTGTCCATATAGAAGAATTGTATGAAATTTGCCAAATAGCCCGTTCCCTTACAATGGAAAAACAATATCGTGTTGGTCGCGTGATCGCTCGGCCATTTATCGGTCAACCAGGGGCTTTTATCCGAACAGAAAATCGTCATGACTATGCTCTTAAACCTATTGCACCGACAGTGTTAGATCATTTACTTGAGCAAAAAATCGATGTAATTGCTTTAGGAAAAATAACAGATATTTTTGATGGAGAAGGTATTTCGCAATCGATTCGCACGAAAAATAATGATGATGGCGTAGAAAAACTTCTTAAAACAATGGACAATAATTTTACAGGACTTTGTTTTTTGAATTTAGTTGATTTTGACTCGTTATATGGTCATCGCCGTGACCCAATCGGTTATGGAAAAGCGTTAGAAACGTTTGATCAACAATTACCGTATATTTTCCAAAAGTTACGTTCGGACGATTTACTCATCATTACTGCTGACCATGGAAATGATCCAACGCATCATGGAACAGACCATACGCGTGAATATGTTCCATTACTTATTTACCATGAACAAATTTTGAATGGAAAAGCATTACCAATTCGCCAAACCTTTGCTGATGTCGGTGCAACTATTGCCGCTAATTTTAACGTGAAATTACCAAACAATGGGGAAAGTATGTTACAACAAATTATAAATTGAAAGGGGGATATACATGTTAGTGCAACAGATTAAAGAAGCGACAAAATATATTAAATCTATCCATAATGAACCCCTTGAAATAGGTCTTATATTAGGGTCGGGGTTAAGTGTATTAGGTGATGAAATTAGTGAGCCGACATTTATTCCTTATGAACGTATACCGCACTTTCCAAAAGCGACTGTCGCTGGACATAAAGGTCAATTAGTTCTTGGTTTGCTTAACGGAAGAAAAGTTCTTGCCATGCAAGGGCGTTTTCATTATTACGAAGGTTATTCGCTAGCTGAAGTAACCTTTCCTATTCGCATCATGAAAGCATTAGGAATAAACCGGTTAATCGTTACTAATGCGGCAGGGGGGATTAATCGTACATTTTCACCGGGAGATTTAATGATTATTACCGACCATATTAATTTAACAGGCACAAATCCATTAATCGGGCAAAATAATATTGATTTAGGCGAACGGTTTCCCGACATGACAAAAGCTTACGACGAACAACTGATACAACATGCTTTACAAAGCGCAAAACAATTAAACATACCGCTGCAAAAAGGTGTTTATGTCGGTAATAGTGGACCAACTTATGAAACACCCGCTGAAATAAACATGCTAGAAATTATCGGGGGCGATGCGGTCGGTATGTCTACAGTTCCTGAAGTCATTGTTGCAAGACATGCCGAGATGCGTGTTTTAGGCATTTCTTGCATATCAAATATGGCGGCTGGAATTCTCGATGAACAACTATCACATGAACAAGTTATAGAGACAACGCAACTCGTTCAAACAAACTTTACTCGTTTAGTTAAACAAATAGTAGCTACTTTACCTTAAAAATAATATAGGAGTGAGCGGTTATTATGCGTATGTATGATATTATTGCTAAAAAACGTGATGGTTATGAATTAACGAAGCGAGAAATAAAATTTTTCATTAATAAATATACAAACGGTGAAATTCCTGATTACCAAGCAAGTGCTTTATTAATGGCTATTTATTTCCAAAATATGTCAGATCGAGAACTTGGATATTTCACAGCTGCAATGGCAAATTCAGGTGAAATAATCGATTTGTCGGCAATTGATGGTATAAAAGTTGATAAACATTCAACAGGTGGTGTCGGTGATAAAACGACACTTATATTAATCCCACTTGTTGCTTCTTTAGGTATACCTATTCCAAAAATGAGCGGTCGTGGACTAGGGCATACAGGTGGTACATTAGATAAGTTAGAAGCAATTCCTAACTTCAACATTGAATTAACGAGTGATACGTTTATAAAAAATGTTAATGAACATAAACTAGCTGTTGTCGGGCAAACGGCTACATTAGCACCGGCTGATCAAAAGCTATATCATTTAAGAGACGTTACTGCAACTGTTCATTCTATTCCGCTAATTGCAAGTTCGATTATGAGTAAAAAAATTGCATCCGGTGCAGATGCACTTGTACTTGATGTTAAAACAGGTACAGGGACATTTATGGAAAAATTAGCAGATGCTAAATTATTAGCACAAGCAATGGTTAGCATCGGTAAACAAGTGAATAAACAAACGGTTGCAGTTATTTCTAATATGAATCAACCGCTAGGTAAAGCAATTGGCAATTCACTAGAGGTCATTGAGGCAATTGACACTTTAAAAGGAAAGGGACCTAAAGATGTCACTGAATTGTGCTTAACTCTTGGTAGTTACATGGTTGTTTTAGCAAATAAAGCTAAAAATACCGAAGAAGCGCGACGATTACTACAAGAAAGTTTACAATCAGGAAAAGCTCTTACTTATTTTAAAAAGCTTATTAAAGCTCAAGGTGGTGATGATAAAGTTATCGATGATTACGAAAGATTACCCCAAGCAAAGTATACATATGAATTACGGGCAAAAAAAGCCGGTTTTGTAACAGCGATGAATACTGAACAACTAGGTGTCGCAGCGATGATGCTCGGGGCCGGACGAAAGACAGTTGATGCAAAGATTGATTTAGGAGTAGGGATTGTTTTACATAAAAAAATAGGTGATTACGTTGCAAAGGATGAATCTTTATTAACGATTTATTCTAACGATCCTTCGGTTGAGCAAGTGAAAGAAAAATTATTGCACAATATAATTATTCCCATGGAAAAAGGTGCAACAGATCCTTCGCAATCATTAATTTATGATGTTATTACATCATAACAATTATATTGAGTAAATAATTATCCATTTTTTAGAAAAATGTATTCTAAAAAATGGTTTTTTTATTGTTATAAATTAAAGAAAATTAGTTAATACTAACTTTATAGAGGAAGTTTGGAGGGAAAACTATGAAAAAACAATTTTTAATCTGTCTTACCATTTTTTCTTTAATACTTAGCCAGTCACTCGTTGTCCATGGTGCGACAAATGAGCAATCACTTAATTTAGCACCTGATGCAACATCAGCTATTTTAATAGAACGGGATACAGGTGAAATTCTTTACCATAAAAATGAACATGAACAATTACCACCAGCAAGTATGACTAAAATAATGACGTTACTACTCGTTATGGAAGCTTTAGAACAAGGTGATTTATCGTTAGATGAAAAAGTTCGCGTAAGTGAAAAAGCTTCAGGAATGGGTGGGTCACAAGTGTTTTTAGAGACGAACGAGGAGATGTCTGTTGAAGATTTAATAAAAGCTGTAGCGATCGCTTCCGGAAACGATGCGAGCGTTGCTTTAGCCGAAAGAATTGCCGGTAGTGAAGAAGCCTTTGTTCAAAGGATGAATGAAAAGGCAAAACAATTAAACTTAAAAAATACTCATTTTGTTAATTCATCAGGTTTGCCTGCTGAAAACCATTATAGTTCTGCTTACGATATGTCAATGATCTCTAAAGAACTTTTATCCTATGAAAGTATTACAGATTATACATCAATTTACGATGATTATTTAAGAAAAGGGGAGAAAAATGAATTTTGGCTCGTTAATACGAATAAACTCGTCCGTTTTTATCCAGGTGTTGATGGTTTAAAAACAGGTTATACAGAAGAAGCCAAATATTGTTTAGCCGCAACAGCTATGCGTGATAATATGCGAGTTGTCGCTGTCGTGATGGGGGCAGATACTGTTAAAAAGCGTAATGCACAAATTTCCCAAATGTTAGATTACGCATTCAATCATTATTCAGCTAAAAAAGTTGTTCAAAAAGGAGAAACAATGACAACGCTTGACTTTTTGAAAGCTAATCAAGAAAATATTCCACTCGTCACTAAAGATTCAGTAAGTATATTATTGAAAAAAGGTGATGTTGAAAAGGAATATTCACAATCTATCACTTATGAATCAACGTTTCCTTTACCTGTAAAAGTCGGTGATGAACTAGGAACGTTGACGATTAAAGACGATGAAAAAATTATTGCCGAAGTACCTTTAACAGTTAATGAGCAAATTGATATGGCGACCTATGGGACATTATTTAAAAGAACGTTGCAAAAGTTGACGAATATTAAATAAAAATGTTTTTTATCACTAGTTTTGTCACTTAGAAGGAATATATAAGCATCATCAAGAAAGTAAATTCAATAATCTATTGAGGGGGCTGTTAAATTGGGTTTACACGTGTCTTATGAAATAACAGAAAATGTATTAATCGTCCGATTAGTTGGGGAATTAGATCATCATGAAGCAGAACAATTACGTGAAGAATGGACGAGCAAAATTTATACGACGGGAATTAAGCATATTATCGTAAATTTAAAAGAGCTTTCATTTATGGATAGCTCAGGTCTTGGTGTATTTATCGGTCGCTATAAGGAAATATTACAACTTGGTGGGGAAATGATCGTTTGTCACGTTAATCCATTTATTGAGCGTTTATTTGAGTTGTCAGGCTTATTTAAAATTGTTCGTTTAGAAAAAAGTGAGAAACAAGCCTTGCATACATTGGGGGTGGCATCATGACGAATGAAATGTATTTACAGTTTTCAAGTATTAGTGAAAATGAATCGTTCGCTCGTGTTGCTGTTAGTGCTTTTATTACACCACTTGATCCAACAATTGATGAATTAAACGAAATTAAAACTGTCGTATCTGAAGTAGTTACAAATTGTATTATACATGGTTATAATAATGAACC
>Ga0079225_10000859_pt1 | contig 16676 bp, 20 predicted proteins | sample Poulit2012_FD_76344 | JGI IMG/M metagenome (GOLD analysis project Ga0079225, IMG submission 76344) | Agricultural soil microbial communities from Georgia to study Nitrogen management - Poultry litter 2012 | ecosystem: Environmental > Terrestrial > Soil > Agricultural land | place: USA: Georgia... | reverse complement strand
TGTGAAATAAAAAAATTCAGACAACAACTTCACTTTGAATGGATATGAAACCGATGCTGATTCTGAGGCTTACTCTGACAGTCAATACCTTGAAATAACCGAAGTCCAGGATCAGACACTGCATGTCAATGAGGAGGATACTGTGACACAGGCTGAAATTCCTGTAAACTAAGGTACGATTTCCGCGGAGTATCTTGAAGAGGTTTACGGAGAGCCGGAGGACAGCTCATATTTGGATGATGAAGGAAGCGGCATGTACTTCTATTTTGAAGATGACAGTCAGATCAGCTTCAGCATTACTGATGGTGAAGTCAATTTTGCTAAAGTAGGTACCCATGACTCAGAAGGTGCCGGAGACAAGCAGAATGAAAATTTGGACATAAAAAACAAGGCGGAAAATCTTGCAACCAAGATTTTCCGCCTTGTTCTATGTTCAGCTGAGTCTGCGCCAGCTGTTACCGTTCTTATTGGATTACAAATGCTTCACTCTGCTCGTTGACGAAAGTCATTTCAACATTTGATGTCAATACATCAGTGTATGTATATGACACTCTTTCAAAATTGTGTTCTTCTTGATCAAGCTCTACTACGAAAACAGAAGGATATGTTTCTCTAAGGATACCATGTCTTTCTATTAACTTCTTACGGCCTCCGTTGGCACGAAGAATAACGCGATTACCTAATTGACAATCAAGAATCTTTTTGATGTCGACTAAAGATTTTGGCATTTGGCCCACCTCACTGGTTCTATTATAGCAAGTTTACATAACTTTGTCAAAAATCTGTTGAAATCAGCCGACCCTACACGAACTTTAAGGTCGGAAAATTTTCTAACTTACGGTATATCGCTGCAAAATCTTCAATCGATAAACTTTCCCCGCGCCTTCTCGGCTCAATCTCTGCATCATTCAGCAGTTCGTTTATCTCCAGTTTATGAGCTTTTCCATCTTCAAACAGTGACAGATAATTATTAAGGATTGTTTTTCTCCGCTGGACAAATGCACCTCTCGTGAGCCTGAAGAACTTCTCTTCATCCTCCACTGCCACTTTAGGTTCTTTCCTTGCTTTCATTTCCACGATGATCGAATCGACATTCGGTGCCGGCATAAATACAGCCTTCGGCACATTCTGGACCGTTTTGGCATCCGTATAATAGTCGATGGCAATGGATAATGAACCGTATGCCTTTGTGCCCGGATCGGCACTGATACGTTCGCCGACTTCCTTTTGCATCATGACATAATAGCGGTCGATTGGCAGTTTCTGCATCAGAAAATTCATCAGTATAGGTGTCGTAATATAATAAGGCAGATTGGCAATGACCACGACTTCTTTGTAAGCTGTCATCTCTTCTTCTATCATTCCACGGACATCCGCCTTTAAAATGTCTTCATTGATAATCGCGACGTTATCATACGGCCCCAATGTATCGTTCAGCACCGGAATCAATCTCTGGTCAATTTCATAGGCAACCACTTTTCCGGCCCTTTTGGCGATCTGTTCGGTCAGTGAGCCGATACCCGGCCCGACTTCGATCACTGCCGTATCTTCATTAATGTCCGCCCTGTCCAGAACTTTATGAATAATGTTCGCATCGATCAGAAAGTTTTGTTCCAGGCTTTTCTTAAATGTGAAACCATGTTTTTGTAATATTTCTTTAGTTCTTGATACTGTTGCGATATCTTTCATATCATTCATCCTCTTCCAGCTTTGACAATATAGCTGTCATTCTGTCTTTTTCTATTCTGTAGCGGTTCAGTTTATTCTTCAGCTGCTTTGCATTCGCATAGCCGATATTCAACTGCTGGGTCAAGTACTCCCGTCGTGCTTTTGAATTGCCGATACCGCTCAGCTGCCATGACTGCATGTCCCGTACTGATATTTCTTCAGTCTGCACCTGATGATTGACGAGTACATTTTCAAGGGCACTGTGTATCGTCTCAATCGAAGCGTGCTCTATCCCTATGCCCCGTTTACTCGTTGCAGCTTTCCTCGAAATAAAAGCCTCTTTTATATCCGGAAATCTTTCTAAAATCGTATTTCTGATTTTATGTCCGGGAAAATCGGGGTCCGTCAGAATGATGGCGCCCCGGGTGTCCATTGCCACTGATATTTCCTGCATTGTTCTTTCATTGATGGCTGAGCCGTTTGTTTCAATCGTCTCGCATACCAATGCCTCTTTCAATCTCCGGGTGTCATCACGACCCTCAACTATTATTATTTCATTTATAACTGGTTTATCCATAAGTTAACTCCTTTGGACATTATCATAACATAATATTTCACAGCTCTTATTAATTTATTACAGATGAAAAAAGCTGAGAGGATCTCTCAGCTTAATCATTTGAAATTGAACAGCCTTTCAGCATTTTCCGTCGTCGCTTCGGCAAATGCTTCGTAAGGCATATCTCTCAAATCTGCTATTTTTTCGGCAACAAGTTTGACGTATGAAGGTTCATTGCGTCTGCCTCTGTATGGGTGCGGCGTCAGGAACGGTGCATCCGTTTCAACCAGCAGCTTTTCAAGGGGAACATGGACCGCAATATCTTTTGGCAGCTGTGCATTTTTAAAAGTGACCGGTCCGCCGAGTGAGATATAGAAATTCATATCAATCACTTCATCCGCCACGTTTTCATCGGCACTGAATGCGTGCATGATGCCGCCGATTTCTCCCGCGTTTTCTTCTTTTAAGATCTCTACACAGTCTTCGGTGGATTCCCTGTTATGGATGATGATCGGCAGATTCACACGTTTGGCGAGTGCAATCTGTTTTCTGAACAATTTTTTTTGAATGTCTTTCGGTGATTTGTCCCAGTGATAGTCCAGGCCGGTTTCACCGATTCCGACAATCTTCTCATGTTTCGATAACTCCTCTATCCAGTCCAGGTCGGCATCTGTACAATCCACCGCATCCACAGGATGCCAGCCGATGACACCGTAGACATCCGCATGTTCATCAATCAGTTTCATCGTGCGCTCGATGGTTTTGCGGTCAAATCCGACAACAACCATCTTCTCAATGCCGGCATCTCTTGCCCGCTCAATCACTTCATCGAGATCTTCGTCATAATGATCTGCATTCAAATGTACATGTGTATCAATCAGCAAAAGAATTCACTCCTTATTTTACGATGCTGCCGTTCTCTATGCCGTCAGGTACGCTGATCAATGTCAGACGGTTGTCTTTTTCAGCTGTTAATATCATACCTTCAGACAGCTCACCGCGAAGTTTAACCGGTTCAAGGTTAGTGACGGCAAGCACCTTTTTACCAATGATATCTTCCGGTTCATACTGTTCTCTGATTCCGGAGACGATCTGACGCTTCTCTTCGCCCAGATCCACCTGGATTTTCAGCAGTTTATCCGCCTTTTTAACACCTTCGGCATTGATGATTGTACCGGCTTTGATTTCGACTTTATCAAAATCATCGATGTTAATGCGTCCTGCAGTTAAATCTTCCTGCTCTTCCTCTTCTTCCTGTTTAGGCGGCTTCATGGAACTCTTAATATGTTCAACTTCGCTTTCGACATCCAGACGCGGATAGATCGGCTTCGGTTTATTGATGACTTTTCCATCAACCTGGATACGGCCGTATGTCTTGATGGAATCATATTCTTCAAGTGTTTCATCGACCATGTTCAGCTGTCTGAAAATTTCTTTTGGTCCATGAGGCAGGTAAGGTTTCAGCAGTATTGCCGCAATACGGATATTCTCAGCCAGATGTACCATCACATTACCGAGCTCTTCCTTTTTACTCTCATCTTTGGCGAGTACCCACGGCGTCGTTTCATCAATATACTTATTCGTACGGCTGATGATCGTCCATGTAGCCCTGAGTGCTTTATTGAACTCAAGAGATTCCATGGCGTCCTCATAAGCCTGGATATTTTCTTTGACGACAGCCTCAAGGCTGTCATCAAATTCATTGATGTGACCTTTATATTCAGGCAGTTCGCCGTCAAAATACTTATTGATCATGGAAAGTGTACGGTTGACCAGGTTGCCGAGGTCATTCGCAAGGTCGAAGTTTGTACGGTCGACGAACGATTCCGGTGTGAAAACACCATCTGAACCGAAAGGCACTTCTCTCATCAGATAATAACGCAGTGCATCAAGGCCGTATCTTTCAACGAGCGTGTTCGGATAGATGACGTTCCCTTTGGATTTGGACATCTTGCCGTCCTTCATCAACAACCAGCCGTGGCCCATCAGTTTTTTAGGCAGTGGCAGATCAAGCGCCATCAACATTACCGGCCAGTATATCGCATGGAACCTGACGATCTCTTTCCCGATCATCTGAACATCGGCCGGCCAATATTTATGAAATAAAGTTTCGTCGTCAGAGCCGTAGCCCAATGCAGTGATATAATTCGTCAGCGCATCGATCCATACATAGACGACGTGCTCAGGATTGGATTTGACAGGAATCCCCCAGTCAAACGTCGTTCTGGAAACTGCAAGATCTTCAAGTCCCGGCTTGATGAAATTGTTCAGCATTTCATTTTTACGTGAAGCCGGCTGAATGAATTCAGGGTTGTCTTCATAGTACTGTACAAGACGGTCCGCGTACTTGCTCATCTTGAAGAAATAACTTTCTTCTTTCAGCAGTTCGACTTCATGGCCGCTCGGCGCGACGCCGCCTGTCATTTTTCCATTATCGTCCCGGTAGACTTCAGCAAGCTGGGGTTCCGTAAAGAACTCCTCGTCTTCAACTGAATACCACCCTTCATATTCACCGAGATAAATATCGCCCTGCTCCAGCAGCTGCTCAAAAATCTGCTGGACCGCTTTTTTATGAAAGTCATCTGTTGTACGGATGAACTGGTCATGCGTAATTTCAAGCAGTGACCATAACTTCTTCATATCTTCCGCCATTTCATCGACATATTTCTGAGGAGACACATCCATTTTCTCAGCTTTATTTTCTATTTTCTGACCGTGTTCATCAGCACCTGTCAAGTAATAAACATCATATCCCCGCATGCGTTTATACCTCGCCATAACATCACATGCAATTGTTGTATATGCATTTCCAATGTGCAGCTTCCCACTTGGATAATATATTGGCGTTGTTATATAAAAAGTTGGTTTTTCCATGCCATTGCCTCCTAATTGTTCATTAGTTAAATATATCTAATTTTGCAGTATTTTTCAATTGCGGCGGTATAATTGTTGGCAACTTGAAAACCTTTTGTGCTATAATCATCTGTATCTTGAGACCTACCATTTTCAACAAAAAAGATGTATTTTTATTTCTATATTTTAATTGGATTAAATATGAGAGTAGTGTCTTAAAAATATAATTCCCATAACATACAACTTAGAATCTTCATGAGGAACATAGTAAGGAGGAACTCATATGAAGTCAACTGGTATCGTGCGCAAGGTCGACGAGTTAGGCCGTGTAGTAATCCCTATAGAGTTGCGACGCATTCTCGATATCGAAGTGAAGGATGCTTTAGAAATCTATACGGATGATGATACGATCATCCTAAAGAAGTATAAACCATCTATGACTTGTGATATTACAGGCGATGTATCCGATAAAAACATGAGACTTGCTGAAGGCCGCATCATTTTAAGTGAAGAAGGCGCCAACATGCTTATAAAAGAGATTCAGGATAAAATGTCTGATGATTAAAAACTATGCCGAAAATCTTATGATTTTCGGCTTTTTTGTGTCTCAATCATGATAAATATCATAGACTTCCTGCTTTTTCATGCCTTTTATATCAGCGACCATCTTGATTGCCTTCGTCGGCTTCATGCCTTCCCCGATAAACTGGTTCACATGTTCCTTGATCGGCGTATCACTGACCATTTCTTCCTCTTCATACCCTCTGATGACAATCACGAATTCCCCTTTCAAAGGGATTTCCTTATCAAGCATGTCATATATTTCTCTGACACTGCCCCGGCGGTGCTGTTCGAATTTTTTAGTGATTTCTCTTGAAATGCTCATTTCACGCGCTTCATCAATATCCAGCATACCTTTGATCGTTTGCTTCAATTTATGCGGCGATTCATATAATACCGAAGTCTGGGGACGATACATGATCTGCTTCAACTTATCATTTTTCCTGCTCCCCGTCTTAGGCAGAAATCCGAAGAAGGTAAATTCAAATGAAGGAATGCCGCTAGCAACGAGTGCAAGTGTAAAAGCTGAGGCGGAAGGTATTACAGCGTATTCCAGATCGGTCTCCTGCATCTTTCTGATGAGCTCGTAGCCGGGATCTGAAATGACCGGCATGCCTGCATCACTGACAAGTGCGAAGACCTTTCCTTCTTTCATCTCACTGATGATGTCATCTTCGACCTGATCCTTATTATGATCATGGTAGGAACGGAGCGGCGTTGTAATTTCAAAGTGGTTTGTTAATTTCCGGGTCAGTCTCGTATCCTCGCATAAGATGATATCCGCCTCTTTTAAAGTCCGGACTGCACGGACGCTCATATCATCCAGATTGCCAAGCGGTGTGCCGGTTATGTAAAGATTCATGATTTTCCTCCTCTGATCAAAATCAATTTGTCACGCCTTGAAAGTTTTTTGATCTCTATCTCTCTTTTCATCGCATCACTTTTCGAATCAAAGCTTTCCTGATACTTCAGTTTTACCGGACGTTTATTCCTCGTGTATTTAGCCCCCGTACCAAGGTTATGCTTTTTCACCCTCGCCTCAACATCCCTTGCGTAGCCGGTATAAAGGGTGCCGTCACTGCACTCGACAATGTAAATATAATAATTAACCATAGTAGACCTCAAGCATTTCCTCTGAATACTTATTGTCCGGGCCGTATATATAAAAAGGCTGCATAATATCAACATATGCCTGAGAATGGAATGCTGCTTCCAACACGACGAACATTGCAGTCTTTGACGCCGGATCATTATAGACAAACTGTTTCTTTTTAACTCGGAAGCCGTTTTTCATCAGCTGATACGTGACTTCTTCACTCCGTTCTGCACGGTGCACCATATAAAGCCGGCCTTTATTTTTTATGAGGTAACGGGCGGCCGAAATGATCCCTTCAAGATCAATCATGACTTCGTGTCTTGCGATACTGTGCGGGCCGAGCGTTTTCAATGGCTGATCATTTGTGAAGTATGGCGGATTGACCGTAATGACATCGTATGACGAGTGCCCAAAATGTGACTTTATATTTTTAATATCAATATTATGCATGGACAGCTGGGATGATTTTTCATTCAGATCAAATGAACGTTCGGCCATACCGACCAGCACTTCCTGGATTTCCACCGCATCGATCGGCAGACTTGTCCGGTGGGAGAGGAGCAGCGGAATGATTCCGTTGCCTGAACATAAGTCCATAATTTTTCCATCCCGCTTCGTGATCTTTGTGAAATCAGCGAGCAGCAGGGCATCCACAGAAAAGGAAAATACCGATCTGCTCTGAATGATTTTCATTGATTCACGGAATAGCTCATCCAATCTTTCACCGTCTTTTAACAATTCCTTCACCTCTGTTGACATAAGAAAAGCGGCGTCAGCCGCTTTTCTAGTTATGATTGATTTATAAAACCCTGACAGAAAAGACACTCTTCCCCATGTCTGTGTGTACCAAAATGTACGTTGCAAATATGGAAGCCTTCATCATACAAATTTTTCAAAGTGTTTTGTTTGAACGAGCCATCAGGTTTTGTTTTTGCATTGTTCACCAATGTTTCGTAATGTTCTTTCTCCATCTGTAAGCTGACATTCTCTTCAACCAGCTTAACTGCATGCACCTTGATCGATTCAAGATTTTCCTGCATGTTTTGAAGGTCATTTTCAAGCTTGCTGATATGATCGAAAAGCTGTTCACGGTCCATTATGAAACACCACCGCCGGAAGCCATTTCCTCCAGCTCATCATAATGGTATTCCTGAATATAGTCGTCCTTATATTTCACCTGGACAACCAGATCCAGAATGTTCATGCCGATCACTTTGGCTTTGCCGTTCGGAGTATCGACCATTTCACCGACATCGGGCATTTTATTCCTTGTATCTTCATAGTACTGATCTTCATAATTCAGACAGCACATCAATCTGCCGCATGCACCTGAAATTTTCGTCGGTGACAGGGAAAGATTCTGGTTTTTTGCCATCTGGATGCTGACCGGCACGAAATCACCGAGGAAAGTCGAGCAGCAGTGTGCCCGGCCGCACGGGCCGATGCCGCCTAAATATTTAGCTTCATCACGCACGCCGACCTGTCTTAATTCGATGCGTGTTTTAAAACGTGTGGCAAGGACTCTGACAAGTGATCTGAAATCCACACGTTCATCTGCTGTAAATTTAAAAATGAGCTTTTTATCGTCCAGCGTATACATCGCATTGACGATGTTCATATCCAGCTTTTCATCCACGACGGATTTTTTGCAGAATTGCAATGCATCCGCCGCCTTGGATTCATTTTCATGATATTTTTTTAAATCGCTGTCATCTGCGAATTTTATAAATTGACCGTCCGGTTCAACTATATTATCTTTTGGTATTTCATATGTGCTTTTGACGACACGCAGCAATTCCTTACCACGCTTTGTCTCGGCAATAATGTAATCATCTCTTTTTACAGATGCTTTACTGCTATCTATATAAATATTACTAAAGTAATCTAATTGAGTCGCAGTCATGAGTTTTATCATAATTCATCAACCTTTCGAAATGATAACCATTCCCTCAAATGCGAGCATCGGGTGTACATTGAATTGAATCATCTTATTGGCCTGTCCTATTTCATCCAGAATATCGGTCAAATGATTCACACCGATGATATTATCAACTTTGACGCCTTCTTTAAACGGTTCGAATATTTCCAGCTTCAACTTCGAATGCATGGCCTGGCGTACATAGCCGTCTATGAGCTGCAGCAGCAGCGAATAATCACGGCGTTCAGCACAAAGGTCCAGCATCGGCTTAATATCCAGCAGAACGAGAGAATGACGATTTATCCATTTGGATGAAAATTCAGCCGCGGCGCTCCGCAGCTTTGTGAAATTCCCGCCTGTATCTTTGACATGCTGGGCATTGAGAGACAGTACGTCTATCGTCTGCAGATCAGCTTCTGATAAATACTCCAGTTCTTTCAGCCGGTCGCTGCTCTGTCCTTTAATATGGACGTGCTGCGCCCTGGAATGAATAGTCGGCAAAATGTTGCTTTTATCGATTGTCAGTAAAATTGCGATTGTTTTCTCCGGCGGCTCCTCCAAAAATTTGAGGAGGCTGTTTTCAGCCTGCGGAGTCAGCTTATCAAAAGCCTCTATAATATATACTTTATATTCTGATTCGGTCGGCTTGTTGTTCATCACATGCATCAATTCACTGACCGCTTCTTTCTTTATCGAGTTTTCATCAGTTTGCAAGTAATAGAAATCCGGATGGTTCCCCTCTTCCAGCAAAGACCGGTTGCGCGAAGTGTCTCCGAATATATTCAATGCGAAAAACCTGCCGTATCTCCGCAATGTTTCCAGAGTATCGCCTTCGAACATATACGTGTGACTGAGCCGTTTATTTTGGATGGCATTCAAAAGATAACTTTCTGTCGTTTGATTAATATCCATCTATATTTACTTTAAAATCTTTCAAATTGCTCTATTGGTAATACGAATACCGTTGCACCGCCGACTTCAACTTCCACTGGATATGGAATATAGGAATCCGCATTGCCGCCCATCGGCGTCACAGGCGCAACCGTCTGTTCTCTGTTACCGCATGTATCATCGATTACATTCAGCAAATCGTTCACACGCTCATCGTCCACACCACAAAGGAATGTTGTGTTTCCTGCACGCAGGAAACCGCCTGTAGATGCAAGTTTTGTATTCCTGAAATTTGCTTTTGTCAGTCGATCCGTCAATCTTTGGCTATCATGATCTTGCACAATTGCTATTACCATTTTCATGATTTGTCACCTCTACGATTCATATATTTTTCTATTATACTATAAGTATCTTTGAACACATCTTCGATACTCTGATCTGCATCCACGACCTTGATCCGGTCCGGATAATTTTCAGATAACTCATTATACCCTAATACCACATTTTTATGAAACTCCAGCGTTTCTTTATCCAGACGATTGCTGTCACGTTCATTATCCTGAATCCTTTTCAGTCCGATCTCCGGTGGAAGCTTCAAATATATCGTCAGATCCGGCATATGATTTTCAATCGCAAACTTGTTGACCTGCATAATTTCATCCATACCGAGATTTCTGGCATGGCCCTGGTATGCAAGAGAGCTGTCGATGAAACGGTCGCATAAGACGATTTTCCCATCATTCAGGGCAGGCACTACTTTTTCCACCAGATGCTGGCGTCTCGCCGCCGCGAATAATAATGCCTCTGTACGGCTGTCCATGTCATTCTCATTTGCCAGCAGTATATCCCTCACTTTCTCACTGATCGGAATGCCGCCCGGCTCACGGGTGACCATCACTTCATTTGTATCTTCAAGTGCTTCGCTCAGCATCGATATAATGGTTGTTTTTCCAGAGCCTTCCGGCCCTTCAAAAGTAATAAAAAACGTCATGTGTCATCCTCAACTTTATAGCATTCAATATTGTCTTCTATGCCTTCCATTTTAACATGATAATACCTTTTGTGTATTATAGTTTTAACGATGTCATATGTAAAATGTTCGCCGGCGTGTATAATAGGCACTCCCGGAGGATACGGAACCACGGAACGTACGGCTTCTTTTCCGATGAGGAAACTTAAATTTTCATCATGGAACACGGCAGAGCCGGTTCTGTCATATGATAAACCTTCGAGTCTTTCAAACAATAAAGACAACGGATAACCGTGCCCTTCATGCAATAAAGGCAGACACCAGAGCACACCTTCATCCGTCACCATTTCTGAATATATATCCGCCGCATCCAGTATCCCCAATAACTGATAAGGCGATATACCCTTTTTGTTAAGAATGATTTTGGCAGGATCATCACTTTCTTTGACCATAAAATCGAGCACCCTCAGATGATCTATCATTTCACGTCTTCTGTCATGAAATTCATTATGCACAAAATCATTATAAAACTGATGGGCAAGCTCGATCGATGCCAATATCAGATAGGAGGGGCTTGATGTTTCAAAGTAGTCGATGTATTTCATCATCGTCCTGTGAAGCTGCCGGTCATTTGTAAATACGACTGATGCGCCGGTGAGGGCAGGCAGCATCTTATGATACGACTGAACAACGATATCCGCACCGTAATTCATCGCCGAAGGCATAAATCCAGGCGCTATGTCGTTATGTGCACCGTGGGCTTCATCGACGATGACAGCCGCACCTGCAGCCCTCGACTCTTTAATGATTCCCTCCAAATTTTCCACTCCGTCGCCGCTGTATGTAGGATATGTAAGAATGAGGGCTTTATTTTTAACTGGTGACTTTAATATATCACCGGCGGATTTCTTTTCAAAAGGTGCCCCGGTAAGGTCCAGACCGTGGTAAACGGATTTATGGGCATCATCGATAACCAGAAATTCATCCACTTTGTCCTTAAGGGCATAAATGGCTGATAAAATACCTGTAGTCGTCCCGTTCACCACAGCCTGCGCCATGTATCCCGGATATTTTCCGGATAAAAACTCATTCAGTTCAAGTAAGATCCCTTCAGGGGAATGCAGATCATCCAACCCCGTAATCTCTGTCATATCATCCGTCCAGTTCAAACTGTCCAGATTTCCGACGGTCATATTTTTATGGCCGGGCACATGCATGGATATGGCCGAAGCTCTTTTTAATTCATTCAACTTTTTTACCAAGCGCATTCCATCACCTTTTTAATCAGCTGTTAGTATATTTTTATAAAATGGATCTTTTCCTATAAATACTGTACGGTCACATAGTTCTTTGATTTCCGTCATATCGTGTGATGTATGAATAATCAATGTCCCTTTATCAGACAGTGCCTTTAAAACCTTTCCGATTTCAATGCGGGATTTCAGGTCGATACCTGCCGTCGGCTCATCCAGCAGCAGAAGTTCCGGCTCGTGTATGAGGCTGATCGCCAAGTTCAGTTTCCGCTTCATACCGCCTGACAGCCGCTTCACTTTTGTATCATGTTTTTCGAGATGAAGCTCCGACAGCAGGCTTTTCAATTCCGAAACAGAACGGTTTTCATGGGAAAGTTCTTCAAAGAAACGCATATTTTCCATGACAGTAAGTTCTTCCCACAACTCTACTTCCTGGGGCACATAACCTATTTTTTGCCTGAGTTTCTTATAATTTTTTCTATAACTGAGCTCATCTATATAAACTTCTCCGCTCGTCGGCCTGTTCAATGTTGCAATTATCCTGAGGAGTGTAGACTTCCCTGCGCCGTTTTCACCGACGAGACCAATGATTTCTCCTCTGTCCGCCTGCAAATTGAAATCTTCCAGAACTGTATCTTTTCCATAACTCTTATATAAATCTTCAACTTTCAACAACAGCCTCACATCCTTTCCAAAAGATAATCACCAGCAATAAAACAGGAAGCAGGATGTTTACAGACCCTGTCATCAAAGATTCCACCGGATGTAAGTATTCATATACCGACTGTACATTATTCGCTGCAAGAGGCATCACTGCGTGCAGTGAAAGCAATACAACCGTCACCATCAGGCCAAGCCTGTACAGACTGAATGGACTCCGGGCAAATACCGCCAGCATGAAACCCATGATGTTACAGAAAATCCTGAACAGAAACAGACTGCTCAGACTTATATTCGAATCAAAAATACCATTGATCAGAAAATATGTCAGCAGATCGATACACAGCATAACGAATGTATACATGATCAGGCTGTATAATAGATAGGACCGATGTGACATTGTCGCAAATCTGAACCGATCGGAAATATTGCCGTTATACTCCTTATTAATCATATCAAATATAAAGATCGACAGCATAATCGTCATGTATGCCCATACCATCCACGGATTCAAGACTCTTTCATAATCATATGCGGCTTCCGTATCCTGAAATGACATTTCCTGCGTGAGTAAATTGCTTTCTTCCTGGGTGATTTCAATCGCACTGCCAATCTCCTGTTCTGAAATGCTCTCCTCAGGAGCGAACTCATCACGTAGCGAATACACTTCCTCATAGACACTCAACGCTCCAAGATATTCCTGTATGAGTGAGGCCAGCTGTTCTTTTACCGGCACATAAAATAAAGATCCGTCTGTATAATGGGCTTCTATTAAATCATCTCTGTCGTTATCAGATATTTTACTTTCAAAATTTTCCGTCAGAATAAAAACACTGTCGTAATTATACTGTTCCAATTGATGGAGTACATGATTTTCATCACTGCCCTCAAACTTATCAAGCCTGATAAATTCACTGCTTTCCAATGAATTCAGAATATCCTCAGTCATTTCTCCTTGTTCACCTTCAACGACAACGGCTACAGGCACTCTGAAATCATCACTTGTCTGATTGACAGCTCCGGTTATAAAAATCGTCAGCAACAGTGGCAGAAACAGCCATAGCAGCACCCTCCAAAGAGCAGGCTTAAGCAGCAGCCAACGTGTGGTCAATAATTTTTTCACTGGGGCCTCCTCTCCTTCCATAAACCGGCAGCAATCAACAGCGCCGATAAGACAAGAATGGAAATAAGGAGGACATCGAATTCAAGTGAAAACCGGCTGCCGAGCATAATATCCTCTATCCAGCTCAATGACTGATAACTGAAACTATAATCAAAAATGCCATCCATATATATTGGGAAATATATTCTCGGTATTATCGCTCCCGCAAATAATAATACGGCGAGCAGCACCGCAACCTTAGCCAGAAGAGCCACTTTAAATGAAGATATGAGCCAGTCGATGAGCAGCAGTATCATGGTGAGCACTAATATGTATAAACCGATCAGCACAAATACCCGGAAAAAATTCTCACCCACAATATAGAGACTGCTGAGTCTGGTAACTATATATAAAAATAAAATACTCATTAAAGAAGTCATTAAAAAAGTCATTATTATTTTAGCAGCACCCTCAGAAATATACGTGGCACCGAACATTTTCATCCTGTTTCTTAGTTCAGGCCTTATATCCTGGGTGAGTATCAGATGGGTGATCAGAATCCATACCGATATGATGATAAACATGCCGTTAACGATGAAATATTCATAACCGGATGATATATGGTGGGTGCTTTCAGACTCATCCATCATTGTCCCGCTTGATAAAGTCTGCAGGAAAAAGTTGATGAATTGATTCAGCATCAGTTCTTCGCGCTCTTCTGCCTCCATGCCAAAGTTTTTAGCATATTCGTTAATCGTCAGTATATTGGCCTGAGAACTTCTGATATGTCTTACCACTGTCTTTATCATCTCATTGACCACATGACTTTCCAGCATCCGGTTTGGATTGCCGACCACTTCAAGCTGACTCTCTTTTCCCTGAATCATTTTGGTGAAGAATTCCGCAGGGAAAACGATGTATGCAGCAATGTCATCATCTTCAATCTGATTATATGCTTCCTCCTCATCAAGTCCAACCAGGGTGAGTCCGGCATCAATTTCTGTTGCTTCCAGTAATAATGACACAATCTGATTGGTTTCATCACTGTCATCCAGATTGACGACACCCACAGAAACCGACTCTTCTTCAGCCGGCATAAAGAATAATGAAGCCATCCATATGACCAGTCCCACAAATATTAACGGTGAAATATAAATAAGAGGAAGTGATAGCCACTTCCTCCTCATTCTATTGATGTCATTAGCGATAAAAATGAATATATGTTTCAATGTTTTCATTGCTAATGCACCCTTTCAATTCATTTTATTAAAATCCCTGATTCATGCCAGGTGAGTTCTGTCCTATCCATTCCGTAAATTTTTCACCGAACTCATTGAAGTATTTCTCCAGTTCCGGTTCGCCCATACTGCCCAAATCAACTGTTTTTTCTGCTTCAGGTTTTTCCACTTCATTTAATGTGGAACCGGTGACCTCGATGTTTACTGCGAAATTATCCTTTGAGACAGTCGCTCCGTCATCCGCATATAATGTGTGCTTTCCTGACATCTGATCACCTTCATATGTTCCCTCTATATCCCAGAACAACGATACTGTTTCACCTTCGAAACCTCCGGGGAAATCCACTTGAATGTTAGTCTCATCCGTGTCTCCTGTCGTCTTGTCCATCGCCAGTTTAACTACTTCAGAGTCCTGGGTCCCGCTGAACTCGATGTAGTCACTCGAGCCGTCCTCAGACTCATTAAGCGCTGCTTCTATATCGATGCCTTCACCTTCAGAGTAGAGTTTATAGTTAAATTCCTCTCCTTCGTCAGACACCACTTTTTCACCAGTGATTTCAATCGGCACCGTTTCTCCCGAATCAACAAATGTTGCATTGAAATCACGCTTAACAATATGATCGTCGTTTGTCCATACTGTTGAAGTCAAACCGTCAGGAAATTCCTGCTCTTTGACATCTTCAGCAGCTTCTCTCAACGTCTCGTTGAAATCACTGATGAATTGTTCTCCTTCTTCGGGAGTTGTACTCGCCATGAATTCAACACTAAGCATTTCAGCCAGTTCTTCATCATCAGCAAGCTTGGTATACAAGTTACTTAAAAATTCCTGAATCTGTTTTTCACTCAATGCCATCGTCAGTTTTTCAGCACTGATTTCTTCTCCGCCTACTGTAATATCTTCACTCACGGAACTGAAAGCGTCATCAGGAAGTTCTTCTTGGATAAATGAAGTATATTCATCCTGTATGTACTCTATATCTTCCTCACTCAAAGAACCGCTTGTAAAGAAGTCCGAATAATCAACTTCTGTATCCTCATCCATACTTCCCGGTTCAATAGTATTAATGAATGAAACTGCATCCGTTTCATTCAAAGTGATATACTCTTCGATAAATGGAAATGTAACACCTGCTGTATCAGCATCCATGTAGCCAAATATACCTTCAAATTCAAAACCTGTTATATCACCTGAAATATCAGCTGATGAGTATTCTTTTTCTTTATCAAGCTGAGTTTTCATAGTAATTTCCGATTGGTTGATCATCTGCTCAAGCCCCATGCTGCTTAAGCTTGGGTCATTAACATCTGCAGTCAGAGTATAACTCGATTCCACCGCATTGGTCTGAGTCTGCTCATACCATTCCAATTCATTTTCAAAACGATCTTCAATCACTTCTGTAAAATAATCAATTTCACCTTTTTCAGCAAGAAGGTAGTTGTTTTTTGGTGTGTTCACAAAAAACTGGTAAGCTGCAAAACCGCCTATACCCGCCAATAACAATATACCCGCAAGCACCCCTAAAATCAGTGCTATTTTAGATTTAGATCCCATCGCTATTCCCCCAGACAATAATTTTAAATTTTAAATATATTTAATGTTACCACATAAAAATAAACACGTATACACTGGTAAAAATATACGAAATGTATGAATGAGTAATAAAAGGCTTATTTTATTTATTAGAAGAAAAGATATATATAAGGGAGGACCTACTGAATGGACAGATGAAAAGCAATGATTTCAAACCATAAAAAAAGACCTGATCACAATGATCAGGTCTTTATCGTTGCCTGGCAGCGTCCTACTCTGACGGGACGTCAGTCCAACTACCATCGGCGCTGGAGAGCTTAACGACTGTGTTCGGCATGGGAACAGGTGTGGCCTCTCCGCCATCACTACCAGACAATGT
>Ga0079225_10000858_pt1 | contig 16677 bp, 10 predicted proteins | sample Poulit2012_FD_76344 | JGI IMG/M metagenome (GOLD analysis project Ga0079225, IMG submission 76344) | Agricultural soil microbial communities from Georgia to study Nitrogen management - Poultry litter 2012 | ecosystem: Environmental > Terrestrial > Soil > Agricultural land | place: USA: Georgia... | reverse complement strand
CCTCCTTTTTATTCTAAAAAAACAATAACACAAATAAAAAATAGGAAAAACTTAATTTATCAGTAAAAATCGATAATAAAATAGCCGTCATCAAAATGAACTTTTGAGACGGCTACTTTGTGATCCCGCTGGGGCTCGAACCCAGGACCCCAACATTAAAAGTGTTGTGCTCTACCAACTGAGCTACGGAATCGAACAACTAAAAACTAAAATTATTCTTACTAACTTTTGTGATCCCGCTGGGGCTCGAACCCAGGACCCCAACATTAAAAGTGTTGTGCTCTACCAACTGAGCTACGGAATCTCGTCTTTAGGACTTTAAACGCTTAGCGTTCGGATTGCAAAGGTAACGGCAGTATTTTAATATTCCAAATTATTTCTTAGATAATTTTAAAAAAATCCATTTTCCATTATTCTTAGTAAATAAAGTTATATATTCTGTATCTTTGTAGTTGATTTTTTTATAAAAAAGCTATGATCAAAATACATTCTTTTACTTGCAACCCATTCCAAGAAAACACTTATATCTTAACGAATCAATTTCATGAAGCTATAATTATTGATCCAGGGATGTACGGAGAAAATGAAAATCATTTTATTTTTTCTTTTATAGAAAAAAATGAACTAAAGCCCGTAAAAATATTAAATACGCACGCACATATCGATCATATCTTAGGTGTAGATGCAGTAAAAACAAAATACAACATTCCATTTTTATTGCATAAGAAAGAGAAAGAAGTTTTAAAATCTGGACCTAACTCTGCTATGCTTTATGGATTGAAGTTCAAAATAAGTCCTCAGGTTGATAAATATCTTGATGAAACCGTTAAGAGTATAAATTTTGGAGCAGATGAAATTCAATTGCTATTTACACCAGGACACTCTCCTGGAAGCCTGTCGTTTTATATCCCCAGCATAAAAAGTTTAATAGCAGGTGATACTTTATTTAATAGCAGTATAGGAAGAACAGATTTACCTGGCGGAGATCATGAGACTTTATTACAAAGTATTAGAGAGAAACTATATAGTCTACCTGAAGATACCATGGTTTTTCCTGGACATGGACCAGTAACTCAAATAGGATATGAAAAAACACAAAACCCTTTTGTAAAAGCATAAGTTATTCTATTACAGAGAATCTTCTTATTTTCGCAATACTATGGCAAAGAAAAAAAATGAGACTCCTTTAATGAGACAGCATAGGGAAATAAAAAGTAAATATCCTGATGCTATTTTACTCTTTAGAGTAGGTGATTTTTATGAAGCATTTGATGAAGACGCAATTATTAGTTCAAAAGTCTTAGGAATAACCTTAACTCGAAGAAGCAGTAAGGAAAAAAACTCTCCACAAATGGCCGGCTTTCCACATCACTCTTTAGAGACCTATTTACATAAATTAGTGAAAGCTGGATATAGAGTTGCTATTTGCGATCAATTAGAAGATCCTAAAAAAACAAAAGGTTTAGTAAAAAGAGGAGTAACTGAAGTAGTTACTCCAGGTGTTGCAATAAATGATAAACTTTTAGATAGAAGTAGTAATAATTTTCTTTGCGCTTTACATCTAGATAATCAAAATCATGGAATTGCTTTTATTGATATTTCAACAGGTGAATGTTTTGTGGCTGAAGGCAACACGGAATATATAGATAAACTTTTGCAAAGCTTTCAACCTTCAGAAATTCTCTTGAATCGTAAAAAAAAGAACTTCTTCTATGAATATTTGGATCAAAAGTATTATACTTTTGTCTTAGAAGAATGGATATACGAGTATTCCTATACTTACGAAACACTTATTAGACATTTTGAAACACAATCTTTAAAAGGTTATGGTATTGAGGATTGGAAATTAGGAACTATAGCAGCTGGAGTCGCTTTACATTATTTAAAAGACACCCAACATAATCAAATCCAACATATTAAGTCAGTGCAACAAATTTTAGCACATGATTTTCTTTGGATGGATAGATTTACAATCCGGAATTTAGAATTACTTCAAAGTCAGTATGCAGAAGGTATTTCTTTATTAGATGTCTTAGATAATACCATTACAGGAATGGGAGCTAGGTTATTAAAAAGGTGGTTACTCTTTCCTTTAAATAACTTAGAAAAAATTCAAGAACGACACCAACATGTAAGTGCTTTTATCGAAAATGAATTCTTTTTAAATGAAGGACAAAACATTTTAAAAGAAATGGGTGACTTAGAGCGATTAAGTGCTAAGATACCTCTAAAAAGAGGCAATCCTCGAGAAATAATTCAATTAAAAAACACCTTAGTATCTTTTAAGAAGCTGTTCGAATTAATACAAAAACACAATGCCAAGGAGCAGTTTACTTTTGTTCAAGCGTACCAAAACAGAGTGCAAAGAAATCAGGAAGTAATAGAACTAATAGAAAAATACCTACAAGAAGATGCACCAATAGTGATAAGCAAAGGGCAAGTAATAAAAGAAGGATTTCATGAAGAATTGGATGATTTGAGAAATCTCTATTATAAAAGTAAAGAATATTTACAAAATCTTCAAGATAAAGAAAGTCAAATAACCGGAATACCTTCTTTAAAAATTGGATTTAATAATGTTTTTGGATATTATTTAGAAGTTACAAATACACATAAAGATAAGGTTCCTGAAGAATGGATTAGAAAACAAACATTAACTTCCGCGGAACGATATATAACTCCAGAGTTAAAAGAATATGAGGAAAAGATATTAGGAGCAGAAGAAAAAATACAAAGCATTGAATTGCAGTTATTTAATGACTTAAATGAAGCACTAATTCCTCATATAAATTCCATACAATCCACAGCGCAGGCTATTGCAAATTTTGATTGCTTAGCCAATTTTGCTCAATTAGCCATACAGCAAAATTACACCAGACCCATAATGAATAAAGACCGTGTTTTAGATATACGGGAAGGGAGACATCCTGTAATTGAAGCACATTTACCATTAGGAGAATCTTATATTCCTAATGACACTTATTTGAATCCCGAAACCCAACAAATAATCATATTAACGGGTCCTAATATGAGTGGTAAATCTGCCCTATTGCGTCAAAATGCTTTGATTTGTCTTTTAGCTCATATTGGAAGCTTTGTACCTGCAAAATCAGCAACAATAGGTTTGACAGATAAAATATTTACCCGTGTAGGTGCCTCAGATAATTTGAGCGGAGGAGAATCTACTTTTATGGTAGAAATGAATGAAACAGCGAGTATAATAAATAATTTAAGTGAACGAAGCTTAATCATTCTAGATGAAATAGGAAGAGGAACCAGCACTTACGATGGCATCTCTTTAGCATGGTCAATAGTAGAATTCTTACATGAACATCCAAGTCAAGCAAAAACTTTATTTGCCACACATTACCATGAATTAAATGATTTAGAAGAACAATTTCCTAGAGTCAAAAATTTTCATATAAATCATAAAGAAACTGATCAAAAAGTAATATTTTTAAGAAAATTAACACCAGGAGGAAGCAGACACTCATTTGGAATTCAAGTTGCTAAAATGGCTGGAATGCCTACAACCCTTACAGATAGAGCTATGGAAGTTTTAAGTGTGTTAGAAAAAAAAGGAAGCCAAGAAGAAAACAAAGAACATATAAAAAGTGTAGCAGCTCAAAGTTTTCAATTAAATATATATGAAGGCTTAGCAGAAGATTTAGAGAAAATTAAAGAACAGCTCAAAAATGTACATATTGACTCTTTAACCCCTGTGGAAGCCTTATTGAAATTACATGAATTAAAAGAAATCATAAAACATTATGAATAAAAACACTTCATCTGAGAAGATTTGTTTATTTCCGGGAACCTTTGATCCTATAACTAAAGGTCATATAGATTTACTCATTAGAGCAGAAGCTTTATTCGATAAAATAGTGATAGGAATAGGAAAAAACAGTAGTAAAACTCCTATGTTTAATTTAAAACAAAGAATAGAGTGGATAGAACAAATTTTTAAAAACCATCCAAAAATCTCTGTAACACCATATGAAGGATTGACCGTAGATTTTTGTAAAGATATAGCTGCAAATTTTATTCTAAGAGGTATTCGTTCTGTAAACGATTTCGAATATGAAAAAGCTATCGCTGATATGAATAGAGCTTTACATCCTGAAGTGGAGACCTATTTTTTAACCAGCTCTCCTGAATTCTCAACTGTTTCTTCCACTTTAGTTCGTGATGTTATAAGAAATGGCGGTAATGCTAGCTTGTTCTTGCCTGAAGAAATAAAATGGTAAACTATTTTGCATAATTTTAATAAAAAAGCATTTTGGATATATGAAAAGTCAAAAACTTAATTATAAAACCACAAAAAGATTTTCAAAATTAATTGAAGATTATTTAAGCAATGATCCCAATTTAAAACCGTTCTATACTCATGAATTAAATGAAGAAGGGATTCAAAAGGCAATACAAGAAAAGAACTTTTCAAAAGATCAAAGACGCAAATTAGTACAAGCTTTACAAAAACAGAATGCAGAGGTATCTTTAAGTAAAAAACAAGTAAATGCTTTAGATTTATTAGAAAAAGAAAATACCTATACTATAACCACAGCTCATCAAACCAATCTTTTATTAGGACCGGTTTATTTAATTTATAAAATCATGCATGCAATAGTGTGTGCTCAATATTTAAATAAAAAATTTCCTGATAAAAATTTCATTCCTATTTATTATGCAGGTTCGGAAGATAATGATTGGGAAGAACTAGATCATATCTATATAAATCAAAAAAAATACCAATGGAAAACAGAACAAACAAAGGCAGCTTTTGGAAATGCAAAAATCGATGAAGCACTCTTAGGTTTAATTCAGGAAATTGAAGACAAGGAAGGCAAAGATTCAGATACTACAAAAGAACTATGGAGTTTAATAAAAAAATGTTACAGAAAAAATGTAACTATTTTTGAAGCCAACAGACAACTTATTCTATCCTTATTTCATGAATACCCCTTAATTGTAATAGATGGAAATGATAAAGATTTAAAAAGAAGTTTCTTGCCAATTATGAAAGAGGATTTATTAAATAACAAAGCAGAAGAGCTAGTAAATCTACAATCTAAAAATTTACAAAAACTTTATAAAACTCAAGCTTTTGCACGTCCAATAAATTTATTTTATCTAAAAGAAAATATCCGAGAACGTATTGATAAAGAAAATGAAAATTATAAAGTTGTAAATACCAATATTTCATGGAATAAAGAAGAACTAATTAATGAATTAGAAGCTCATCCAGAACGATTCAGTCCAAACGTAATATTACGTCCAGTCTATCAAGAATTTATTTTGCCTAATATTGCTTTTATAGGTGGCGGAAGTGAATTAGCTTATTGGATGCAATTAAAAAAAGTTTTTGATTTTTTTGAAGTACCCTACCCTGTTTTAATTTTAAGACAATCATTTGAATGGATAGAAAATCAAAAATTAAAAGAATGGGAAGATTTAGGTTTATCTATAGAAAATTTATTTGATTCCATAATATCTATTCAGAGGGATAATGCTAAAAATAAAATACCTGATTCTTTAAATATTAATAATATAAAAGAAGAATTTAAATGCAAACTCCAATCCTTGGAAGAAGAAATTGTCCAGTTAGATAAAACACTTGAATACAGTTTAGCTGCAGTGCAACATAAAATTAATTACCAGCTATCCATACTGAAAAAAAAACTTATTCGTGCTTATAAAAAAGAAGAAAAAGAATATAATAAAAAAGTAGAAGAAATAATTAGGAAAGTTTTTCCTTATGGAGGCTTAACGGAACGTAAAGAGGGTTTTATCATTTATTATAATAAATGGGGAAATGATTTCTTAAATTACCTTTATAAAAACACCGAACCATTAGGCACAAAATTTTCTTGTTTAATTTTTGAAAATAAAGAATAAAACTTTTGGAAAATTAAAAACCTTTAATTACCTTTGCAATCCAATCACACAACAATAGGAGGTGTAGCTCAGTTGGTTTAGAGCATCTGCCTTACAAGCAGAGGGTCCGCGGTTCGAATCCGTGCACCTCCACACAAACACAATAGGAAGTGTAGCTCAGTTGGTTTAGAGCATCTGCCTTACAAGCAGAGGGTCCGCGGTTCGAATCCGTGCACTTCCACTTAGCCTGTCAAATGACAGGCTATTTTTTTCAAATTGCCCTCTCCCCCTCTATTAAAATAGATTTCAAATAGCAAATTGTTAAAATTTGTCTTTTTTGAAAATAATTTCCAAGTATATTATAATAAATCCCAACTATTTTTTAAAATTACATGTCTATCATTATAGTAATTTAGAATAATTAAAAAATTATATAATATGCGTCTCACTTTACACCTTCCCTTGCTCTCTATCATTTTTTGCTTTATAATATTACCTAAAGTTTATAGTCAACAACTTCTTCCACCTAATCAGTCAGAACAAGATGCATGTAATGCATTGTTAATATGTGGAAATTCTTTTACATCTCCATACGGATATCAAGGTATTGGGCAAGTTAATGATTTAAATAATACTCCATGTGGTAGTGGAGAGGGAAACAGCTTATGGTTGCGATTAGAAGTTAATACTCCTGGAACAATAGTTTTCACCATTGAACCAACTATAATTACTGATGATTATGACATGGCTGTTATCGACATAACAAATAAAAGTTGTAGTAATTTTAACACAAATGACGTTATCCGATGCAATTTCAACAATAACAATCCCACATTCAACAATGGAATCACAGGATTAAATATGACTTCTACTTTACATTTCGTAACAGGAGGTACTACAGGAAGCTCCTATTTAGAATATATTGATGCAAGTGCTGGAGATGTATATTTAATTATGATAAATAATTTTGGAACAGGATTTACCGGCCCTCAATCAGGATTTACAATAGATTTCACTGGAAGTACTGCAACATTTAATCAAAACCCAGCTCCTCAATTTGACGAAATAGTCCCTTCTTGCGATAATGCTGATTTTATAACCCTAAAATTAACAGAATATGTCTTATGCAGCTCCATTGCCTCTGATGGTTCCGATTTTAGTATACATCCTTCTGGAACTATTCAAAGTGTAAGTAGTAGCAATTGTGGAACTATTGATGGATATACAGATGAAATCGTAATTACTTTTGCGAACACCTTAGCTCCTGGAAATTATACACTCAAAGCTGAAACTGGAACTGATGGCAATACCTTATTAGGAATATGTAGTGAAGAATTAGAAAAACCAGATTCTTTAAATTTTACCGTAGGTGGTGCTCCTATACTCATTAGTAGTATTGATTCTCCTGCTTGCCAATTCCTTAACTTACATTTAAGTTCCCCAATAAAATGCAATTCCATTGCTGCAAATGGTTCTGATTTTAAAATTAATGGACCTGAAAACAGATCCGTTATTTCTGCAGAGGGAGTAAATTGTACAAATGGAATGACTAATACGATTTTAGTAAATATTGATAATCCTATTGCTACAGATGGAAATTATGAAATAGAAGTAAAGGTAGGTACAGATGGTAATACTTTAATTGATGACTGTCATAGATTAGTACCTGAAGGAGAAAAACATCCTTTTATTATCAACTCATATAATGGCATGCTCACTTCTCTTCCTGATTCTAATATTTGTCATTCGGCTAATGTAATCCAATTAGGTGGAATCAATAATGCTCCAGCCCCTTCTGGTGGTTTTGCATATAAATGGTCTCCAGCAAACAATGTTGACAATCCAAATGATTTGAATACTACTGCAAATATTGGTGCTCGTTCTCGTTACACATTTCATTTGGAAACAATAGATGCAAATGGATGTTATTTAAGAGACTCTAATGTAGTAAATATTTCTTTTTTACACGGAGAACTCATTCCACGTAATCCTATTATTTGCGATGGAGACTCTATTTTAATGGAAGCTTCGGGTGGAATAAAATACCTATGGGCAAATAATGCTTCCTTTACTAGTGGTTCAGAAAACCTCAGTTGTTTAAACTGTCCTTCACCTTATGCATTTGGATCTATAGGAACACATACAATATATGTAGTTGTTGAAGATGAGTTAGGTTGCACGGATACTTTATTTACAGATATTGTAGTTAAGGAAGAACCACAAATTACTATCCACCCTAGTGATACCACAATAAAATACGGCAAAAGTGTACAATTAAATGCTTCAGGTGCAAGCGAATATGTTTGGTATCCAATAGAATCTTTAAATTATAATACCATTCCCAATCCAATTTCAACACCTGAAAAAACCACTCTTTACGAAGTAACTGGAATTGATAAATACGGTTGTATGAATACAGAAGAAGCAATAGTAAGAGTTGAATATGATGATGAAATCTTTTTACCTAACAGTTTTACACCAAACAATGATGGTTTAAATGATCATTTCAGAATTAGAAATTTACAATATCAAAAATTAATTTCTTTTCAAATTTTTAATCGATACGGAAATATGGTATACTCTTCCAGTAATCCAGAAGAAGGATGGGATGGAAATTATAATGGTAAAGAAGCTCCTTCTGGTGTATACATGTATGTTATAGAATTGGCTTATCCAAACAATGAAATCAGAACATTAACGGGAGATTTAAGCTTATTACGATAAAAACACAGCTATATAAAAAGTGCAGCTTATTATTATTGCAATAGGCTGCATTTTTCATTTAATACATAATTAAAAATTTCATTTCCTTTGTAGGCAATTTTTTGTAAATTTGCGATAAATTTAAAGGATAGTTTATTATTATGGCATATACACCTAAAAATAAAATTAGAATAGTAACAGCAGCCTCTCTTTTTGATGGACATGATGCAGCTATAAATATCATGCGTAGAATTATGCAATCCAATGGTGCTGAAGTGATACATTTGGGACATGATAGAAGTGTACAAGAAGTGGTAAATTGCGCAATCCAAGAAGATGCAAATGCTATAGCAATGACATCTTATCAAGGAGGACATGTAGAATATTTAAAATACATGTATGATTTGCTAGAGGAGGCAAATTGTGGACATATTAAAATATTTGCAGGAGGAGGTGGTGTAATTTTACCTGAAGAGATTAAAGAATTAGAAGCATATGGAATTGATAAGATTTATTCTCCTGATGATGGTAGATCAATGGGTTTGGTAGGAATGATTATAGATTTATTAAAGAAAAGTGACTATCCTACAGGTAGAGATTTAAAAAATGAAGTTTCTTTATTAAAAGAAAAAATCAATTATGCCATAGCACGATTAATTTCAGCTGTTGAAAATGCAAGCGAAGAGGAGCTTACAAAAAAAGCCATATCAGAAGTCGAAAAATTAGCCGCAAAAAGCAACAGTCCTGTTTTAGGAATCACAGGAACAGGAGGAGCTGGTAAAAGCTCAACTGTTGACGAAATTGTAAGAAGATTTTTAATAGATTTTCCAGAAAAGAATATTGGAATTATTTCTGTAGATCCTTCTAAAAGAAAAACTGGAGGAGCATTATTAGGAGATAGAATTCGAATGAACGCCATCAATAATGAACGTGTTTACATGCGATCTATGGCGACGCGACAAAGTAATTTAGCTGTTTCTAAACATATTCAAGATGCTGTGCATATTTTACAAGCAGCAAATTTTGATTTAATAATTTTAGAAACCTCAGGAATTGGTCAATCAGACACACAAATTACGGATCATTGCGATGTAAGTATGTACGTAATGACTCCAGAATATGGTGCAGCAACACAATTAGAAAAAATCGACATGTTGGATTTTGCAGATATTGTTGCATTAAACAAATTTGATAAAAAAGGTGCATTAGATGCTTTACGTGATGTAAAAAAACAATACCAAAGAAATCATCAGTATTTTGATAAAAAGCCAGATGAGATGACAGTATATGGATCAATTGCTTCACAATTTAACGATCCTGGAACCAATAGGCTTTATAAAGCATTAATGGACACTATAGTGGAAAAAACTGGCGCGGATTTAAAAAGCAACTTCCCTGAAGTTGATGAGGACAGTGAAAAAATATATATAATTCCACCTGCTCGAATTCGTTATTTAAGCGAAATTGTCGAAGAGAATAAAAGATATAACGAAAATGCAAAAGCACAAGCCAAAATAGCACAAGAACTTTATGGTATTCATAAATCTATAGAAAGTTTACAAAACTCTACTATTGAAGACAAAGATCGTTTGATAAAGTCGCTACAAGAGCATTATGAAAATATAGCATTGAATATTGACCCTAAGAACTTAAAATTAATTGAGGAGTGGCCAGAAAAGAAGAAAAAATATCAAGATGAAATCTTTAGTTTTAAAGTAAGAGATAAAGAAATTAAAATCAAAACACATACTGAGAGCTTATCTCAATTGCAAATCCCTAAAATTGCAGTTCCTAAATATGAAGCATGGGGTGAAATTTTAGAATGGTCTTTAATGGAAAACTTCCCTGGTGAATTCCCGTATGCAGCTGGAATTTATCCTTTTAAAAGAGAAGGAGAAGACCCTACAAGAATGTTTGCTGGAGAAGGAGGTCCAGAGCGTACAAACAAACGCTTTCATTATGTAAGTAAGGGTTTGCCTGCGGCACGATTAAGTACTGCATTTGATTCGGTAACTCTTTATGGTCAAGACCCTGATTATAGACCTGATATATATGGTAAAATTGGCAATGCAGGAGTAAGTGTACCTACTCTTGATGATGCAAAAAAGCTATATTCTGGTTTTGATTTAGCAGATCCTACCACTTCTGTTTCCATGACAATTAACGGTCCAGCTCCAACAATAACCGCTTTCTTTATGAATGCTGCCATTGATCAACAATGTGAAAAGTACATAGTAGAAAATGGATTAGAAGAAGAAATCAATGCTAAAATTGATGCAATTTATAAGGAAAAAGGATTGCCGAGACCTTATTATAGCAGCAATGTTGGTATTGGAAAAAAAGCAGAAGGCAAGAATGGTCAATTACCTGAAGGAAATAATGGCTTAGGTTTAATGTTATTAGGTGTGACAGGTGATCAGGTTTTAGACAAAGAAACTTATGCTAGAATTAAAGAAGATACTTTAAAGAAGGTACGTGGAACAGTTCAGGCAGATATTCTAAAAGAGGATCAAGCACAAAATACTTGTATATACTCGACAGAGTTTTCTTTAAAAGTTATGGGAGATGTTCAGCAGTATTTTATTGATAATGGTGTTAGAAATTTTTATTCTGTTTCCATATCTGGTTATCATATTGCAGAAGCAGGTGCTAATCCTATTTCCCAGTTAGCCTTTACTTTATCTAATGGATTTACATTTGTTGAATATTATTTAAGTAGAGGTATGGATATTGATGCATTTGCACCCAATTTATCCTTCTTTTTTAGTAATGGTATTGATCCAGAATATAGCGTAATTGGAAGAGTGGCACGCCGAATTTGGGCTAAAGCAATGAAAAATAAATATGGTGGAAATACGCGTTCTCAAATGTTAAAATATCATATTCAAACTTCGGGACGCTCTTTACATGCTCAAGAAATTGATTTTAATGACATTCGCACTACCCTTCAAGCTTTGTATGCTATTTATGATAATTGTAATTCCTTACATACAAATGCCTACGATGAAGCTATTACAACGCCTACTGAAGAAAGTGTTCGTAGAGCAATGGCTATTCAATTAATTATTAATAAAGAATTAGGTTTGGCAAAAAATGAAAACCCTTTACAAGGTTCTTTTATTATTGAAGAGTTGACAGATTTAGTTGAAGAAGCAGTATATGCTGAATTTGATAGAATAACAGAAAGAGGAGGAGTTCTCGGTGCTATGGAAACGATGTACCAACGTAGCAAAATACAGGAAGAAAGCTTACATTATGAAACATTAAAACATACAGGAGAATTTCCAATTATCGGAGTGAATACTTTCTTATCTTCAGAAGGTTCCCCTACTATAATTCCAGGTGAGGTAATTCGTTCAACGCAAGAAGAAAAAGATTTCCAAATTGCAAATGTGCATAATTTATGGAAAAGTTCTGGGGAGAAAGGAAAAGAAATGTTGGAAAAACTGCGTAAAGTTGCAATGAATAATGGTAATATTTTTGAAGAATTAATGGAAACTGTTAAGTATTGTTCTTTAGGTCAAATCACCGAAGCTTTATTTGAAGTAGGTGGTCAATACCGAAGAAATATGTAAGCATTAAATCTTAGTGAAATAAAAGTCGGATAAGTCCGGCTTTTATTTTTATCAAAATAAAAATATGTTATCTAATATAGCTATAAAATTAAGTAAATCTGCTGAAACGGCAGTTAAAAAAGGACACCCCTGGGTTTTTGAAAATAGCATTATTAAAGGTCCAGAAGATAAAAAAGAAAATGGCTCTTTATGTATATTGTTTGATATAAAAACAAATAAACCCTATGCTTTTGGATTATGGGAGCAGGATGAAATCATACGTATCAAGATTATTCACAGAGCTAATTATCTAAAATTAGATACTAGTTTTTGGAAAAAACAATGTGAAATCGCAAAAGAAAAAAGAAGAGAGTTATTTGAAAATTATACAAATGCTTATCGCGCAATCCATGGGGAAAATGATAGTTTCCCTGGTCTTATTTTAGATGTATATGCACAAAATGGAGTTTTAAAGATATACAGTAAAATATGGAAAAATTATTTAGACAGCTTGCTTCCTTTACTGCAGGAGGTGTTTAACTTAAAACGCATAATTTTTCGTTTTAGTAGGAAACTACAAGATAGCAAGTATTATGATTATAATGAAGGTGATATAATTGGAAAGGATTTAAGCAAAAGCGAAGTAGTTTTTGAAGAATACAATGTTTTATTTTACTCTAATCTAATTGAGGGACATAAAACAGGATTTTTCCTAGATCAAAGACCTAATAGATATTGGGTACAACAACATGCTCAAAATAAAGATGTTTTAGATGTCTTTTCTTATGTGGGTGGTTTCGGCATACATGCTCTATATGCTGGTGCTAAATCTTTAACTTCAGTAGATATTAGTTCACATGCAATGGATATGGCGAAAAAACAAATAAGTTTAAATAAACTGGATAGTAGCAAATGGAATCCATTAACTGGAGATGCTATAAAAATATTAGAGGATTTAATACGACAGAATAAACAATTTGATATTATAATCCTTGATCCACCTTCATTTGCCAAGCAAGAATCGGAAATAAAAACAGCATTAAAACAATATGAACGTTTAGCAGAATTAGGTGCTAGCTTAACAAGAAAAAATGGTAGTTTACTTCTAGGTTCATGTTCTAGCAGAATAAGTTTAGAAGCTTTTAAAAATGCACATAAAAAGGTTTTACATCCTAATGCATGGGAAATTCATAAAATAGTACTTCATGATATTGATCATCCTATTTCTTTTCCTGAAGGAATTTATTTAAAAACAATTATATATCAAAAGAAATAAAAAAAGAGCTTGAATATTGCAAGCTCTTTTAAAATTTAATATATAATTCTTATTCTATCACACCACAAGCTATTCTGCCACCTGCATCACCAGTTGGTTGTGTTTTAAAGTCATCCTTTTTTTCATGGACTATAACTGATTTATTCATTATATTTTTTGTAACATCATCACAAGAAATACACCATTCATCAGTTTTAAAAGTCAAAGTTGCTTCTCCTCTATCATTAGCTTTCAAGTTTCCAATATCTCCTTTATGAAATCCATCATTATCATTCCATTTACCATGTTCATGATTTGTAGGGTTCCAATGACCTCCAGCAGATGATCCATCATCGGAAGAACAGTCACCATTTTCATGTAAATGAATAGCATGTTCTTGATTGGGTTGCAATCCAATCATATCCACCTCTAAATGCACTATGCCGTTTTTTTCCTTAAAAACAGCTTGACCGCTTGCATTAGAATTACTCTTTGATTCTAAATTTACAGTTATTATATGATCAAAGCCTTCATCTGCGCTTTCAAATGCTCTTTCTGTTTTTGTTTCTACACTATCTACAAAATCTCTAGCAGATTCTTTTTGTTGCTCATTACAAGCAAATAAACAAATTGATGAGCCGATAGCAATGTAAGTTAATACTTTATTCATTTTTTAAATTATTTTGTTATAGTTCTATTTACATTTTTTAGTTACAATTGTTCATTTTTAAAAAATAATTTAATCTATTATATTTATTCTTTCCATTTTATATTACAACCCAAGCTATGCTTTTGATCATCTAAAGGTGCTTTATTTGCTAATAAATTCTCAATAGCTCTTATCAAATCTTCACCAGTATTAGGAATATTGTTACCTGGTGTTGATCCATCCATTCGGCCTCTATATACCAGTTCCAACTCTTTATCAAATAAATAAAAATCGGGAGTACATGCAGCTTGATATTTTTTTGCTATATCTTGACTTTCATCAAATAAATAAGGAAATTTCAAATTCCATTTTTTAGCAAATTGCAACATATTTTCTGGAGAATCTTCTGGGTAATTTTCAACATCATTTGCATTTATTGCTATAAATTGAACGCCCTTATCATTAAATTCTTCATAAATTGCAACCAGCTTTTCAATTATATGCACTACAAAAGGACAATGATTACACATAAAAATAATTAAAGTTCCTTTATCTCCTTTAATTTCATGTAAGGAATTATTTTTTTGTTCTTTAGGATTCCATAAAGAAAAATCATAAGCTTTGGTTCCCAAAGCTATCATATTAGAAGGTGTAACCGCCATATTAATTTTTATTTTTTTTAAGTACCAAGATACAAAAAACTTTTAACTTTCTAGCATACAAAATTTAACTATATATTTTGGAATAGAAAAAGCAGATGTTTAAATATAAAAAATGTATTATTTTAAACATCTGCTTTTTTATTTAGAAATGTAAATTTTAAAACTTATTTACTTTTATTATTGTATTTGAAACCCCATCTTCATATTTGATAAAGTAAGTTCCATTAGGTAAGTTTTGCGTTTCAATATTAATTTTATCAGTATCCATATTTTTTTCTAGAACTATCTTTCCTGAAATATCAATTATACTAATTTTCGCAATATCTACTTTCCCATTTTGTCTTGTTAAGATCAAAGTATTTTTAAAAGGATTAGGATAAGCTAAAAGCTTTAAATCATCCTTAATGTTTCTTGGTTTCAAGGAGATTACATTAGAATAATTAAAAGATTTATCAATATCTACTTGTTTTAATCTATAATAAGTTTCCTTGTTAATAACTTTTTGATCTACAAATTCATATTTTAAAATAGATGCACTATTACCATCAACTGCTTGTGATTTCACAAAGCCAATTGTCTCAAAGTTTTTCCCGTCGATTGATTTTTGTAATTCAAATCCTTGGTTATCCACTTCTTTATAAGTTTCCCAATATAAATTTGCTTTATTATTATCCAAGAATCCACTTAATTCTGACATTTCTACTGGAAGAGGAATAGGGATTGTGGTTAATAAAAAATCTATGGTTGTTCCATCGTTGACATTAGCATCAGGTGATAGTGAACTGTTTAAGGCTCCACCAGATACTGATCTAAATCTAAATCTATAAGTTCCAGGATTAGAACTTGAGGGTATGGTAATCTGATCTGTAAGAACATCTGAAGCGCTGTGGCCTAAATATATAACCTCATCTTCAGTAAAATTTGCATCATTATTAAAGTCAGCCCAAACTTTTAATGTATGAGCACCTCCAATAAATTGATGATTGAAATTAAAACTATGACTTACTTTAACCTCTTCAGTAACCGGTTTTTCGTAGGTAAAATCACGGTATCGATGAATTCCAGTAGTTCCTGAATATTCAAAATTAACATTCAAACCTGTTGTAGCTAAGGCAGAAGTAAACTTATCATTATTTGTATTAGTAGGAGTTGTGTAATTTGAAACTACAACAGAATAATCTTCTGCTTGTCCATAATTATGTGATGCACAGGGCCCTGAAGGATAAACGTCCCAATTTTTAAATACGCGCATTCGAGTGACCCCCTCTAATGCATTTGCTGGAACAGAAATAGTACCCAACGTATGCTTACCATCATTACCATTTGAACTGGTAACTGATCCAATATCATATCGTTCTAATTCGTCAAAAACACCATTCTGATTCCAATCAATCCATACGGAAAAATAACAGGTAAAATTCCCGTCAGTATGTCCTTCTAATCTAATTTCATAACTACTTCCAGCTTGAACATAAGCATAAGTATCGAGAAAATTCTCCCATGCCCAAATAAATGGAGATGCATTGGAGGTTCTATGATCAATATTCGCAAACTTAACCAAAGTAATTGGTTCACCAACTTCATTTATTTGAACATTGCAATAAGTTTGTGCATTCAATGATGAAAATGATATTAAGGCAAAAGTAAAAATAATACTAATAACCTTTATTAAGTATAAGTTTTTCATGTAAATGGTTTTTTAAAAGTTTAGTTAATTTATATTCAATGCAAACATATGAACTTTACTCAAATTCACAAAACCTTTGCATTATTTTATTTTACTTAAAGAATAGAAAAAAAAACCTACTTGAAATACTTCAAGTAGGTTAAATTCTGTTAAAAAAAACTATAAATCACCTTAACAATGTCGACAAGAAACTATAACTCCATATTAACAGTCTTAAAAAAGATTTTACCATCTCTAGTTTGTCCTTTAATTTGCCATTGCAAAGCATGAAGTTTAATACTATAAGGTTTATT
>Ga0079225_10000856_pt1 | contig 16698 bp, 18 predicted proteins | sample Poulit2012_FD_76344 | JGI IMG/M metagenome (GOLD analysis project Ga0079225, IMG submission 76344) | Agricultural soil microbial communities from Georgia to study Nitrogen management - Poultry litter 2012 | ecosystem: Environmental > Terrestrial > Soil > Agricultural land | place: USA: Georgia... | reverse complement strand
CGGCGATGCAAGCTAGTAATTCTAAACCAGGATTATATAGATATAATTACTCTTTTATGTATGTTCAAGGGTTTAGAAAAATGGATTACCGCATTGAAAGGGCAGTAATAACGAAAATGCGAAATCCTGATGTGAAAAATATTATAATTGCTTCTGATTTAGATCCTCAAGTTATTACTCAAGCTAAACAAAATGCCAGCAATGCACATCTCGATCATTTAATCGATTTTCGAGTGGAAGATTTTAGAAATACTAAAATCCCTAAAGCAAAAAAGGGAGAATCTGGAATTGTTTTTTTTAATCCTGAATATGGAGAAAGGCTAGGAGAAGAGCGTAGCTTGCAAGCCATCTATAAAGCTATGGGTGACTATATGAAAAATATTGCAAAAGGGTACACAGGCTATGTTTTTACTGCTAATACCAATTTGGCTAAACATATTGGACTAAGAGCAGATAAGAAAATTCCTTTTTATAATGCAAAATTAGATGCTCGATTATTAGAATTTAAAATCTTTGAAGGAAAGTTAATTAAAAAAACCAAAAATAGGAGTTAAATAAATTAAATAGAATTTCTTTCTGCATTTAATTATTATTAAAAATTATGTTTAATTTCTTGTATTTTTATATGAAATCTAAATAATTAAATATATTTTAATCTGTTTTTATAGATGTAAACCATTTCTTTTATAAGATTTTTCTTTTATTTAGAAATGGTTTAACGTTCTTTATAATGAATTGAAATTATGTATAATTAAATGATTTTAAATGTACCTTCAAAAGAGAACTTGCTCTTATTTTAATATTTTTTAATTTATGTAAAATGTTAATTTCGAAATTAATAGCTTAACACTTTTTGACAAATTCAGACTTTAAAGCCATATATCCAAATCCATCTATTTTACAATCAATATTATGATCTCGATCCACTAAGCGAATGCTTTTAACCTTTGTGCCAGCTTTTATTGTTCTTGAGGTGCCTTTTACTGGTAAATTTTTAATAGTTATTACATTATCGCCATCAATCAAAGTTGTACCATAAGCATCAAATACCTTAAAAGTATCTTCTTCTTCCTTCTCTATTTGATTTGGATTCCATTCATAGGCACATTCTGGACAAATATATAAAGGATCATCTAAGTAGGTATAGGAAGAGTTACATTTTGGACAATTGGGTAATTCAGACATAGTTTTATTTTTTTGCAAATATACCGACTTATCTTTTATATTATTTCTTTACACAAAAGTTTTAAGATTAAAGCTTTAAAATTTGTAAACCAATACTACAGGAAGTACATTTTTTATTTTTACAGAATTCATTATAGCATTCAATTAAAGCTTGCGAATCAAAAGCATTTTGCACTTCTTGTCCTATTTCTTCCCATTTTTTTATAATATGATTGTCTTCTTTGGGTAAAGATTCTAAAATATGTATATTACTTTCAGGGTAATTACTTGAATTATAGTTCTTTTTGTATAAATATAAAGCTGGTGCAAAAGTATTTATAATTAAACTTTGTAAGGCGGATTTTCCTAATAACTTCTTTTTTCTTTTTATAGTAACTTTATGAAAATGATAATGATTTTCCCAATATGTGCTGGTTCCAATTGGTAAAAGTTTTTGAAATTCTTTCCAACTCTTCATGTGCATTATTTCGGGTAATCTATCTAAGTAATAATGTAAAAATGATGCCAATTGTGCTATTCGAACAGTGGGAAAATTAGAAGGTCTTAAACGCATGAATTTCCACTCTCTATAATCCATAGCTTTTAATCCATATTTTCTCCTTAAGAAATGGTATTCTTTTACTAAACTTTGAATATAATCATCATTATAATCTTCAGGTAATAATCCACTTTGACCAAAAAGTAATGCTTCCATCTGATTTAAATTACTTTGATGTTTCTGTAATATTTCTAAAGGAAGAGATTGTGCTAATTGCAAAAAGGGAGAATAATTATATTTAAAACCAAAATTACCAGCCAATTGATGATAAATAATTTCCATCCAATTCTTTGTTTCTCCTTTTTCTAAGGCAATCCATTCTTGTGTTTTTCTTTCCCATCTATTAGCTAGACAACTCGTCCACCAAGCGTTTTTATGCAAACTTGATACTTTAGAAAATTGTGGAGTGCATGGAATAGGGTGTTTCGATTGCATTAAAGTGTAATATTTATCTAAAACACTTTGAGATATATAATCTTTTAATTCTAGGGTTGGAATGTTTAAATGTTTTAAATTCTTATCGTTTCTATATACTATATGTAAGATAACATTTTTATAATTTTCATCGCTATCATGTTGATGCTTAATCCAATCAGAACTATTTACATGAATTTCGATATGTCCAATCCATAATGTTCCGTCTATATTAATTTTAGCATTTAAAAAATCAGGACCTTCATGACTGTTATGCATACCAGTATCCAGAATTTCCACTTTCTCATTTTCAGTGGTGCTTAGATTGTGAACAGATAAGAAATGGTTTTTCCAAACAAAATGTAATAAGTCCTCTTTCATATTGAGCAATTAACTTATTGCTAAATATACAAATATTTATTTGGAATATGCAAGTTTTTATTATTTACTTTTTTGCTTCTTTTTGTAATTTTTGTAAATATTCATATTTATAAAAAGTGTAAAAGGCATTCCCTCTAGCAATTTGGTAACCTTTATATCCATCTAAAAAGCCTAATTGAATTATGAATTCCCAAAAAAATCGATATAAAGGATTTAATCTTTTTTTCCATTCTGATCCTTTTTTTCCTTCCAAGAAATACTTTTGAGCAGCTAATTTTGCATAATTTCTATTTTTTACTAAAAATTGCTTATAATTTTCTGAAGTATAATGTAGGATTCTACCACTTAAAGGAATAATTCTCGTATCCGGTTTTCGAATAATTTCCTCATGCACTTCGCTTAAATTCCATTGGGTATATGTTTTATTATAAAGTCTTAAAAAACGCTTTCTATGAGTACTCCAGCTACCATGTTTTATTGCTTTTTCACCTAAGAAATGAATCATTTTTACCGCATATACTTTATTGATATAATTAAATGAAATTTGACGTAATTCTTTTTGTAAATCATAGTTTGCAACTTCGTCATAATCTACGGACAGAATCCAATCGTTTTTTGCATGGGAAGCTAAAGTATTTCGTGTTGCACCATAACCTTCCCAATCTAAGCTAATGCATCTAAGATTAGGAATATCTTTTAATTCTGGATGTTTACTTTCTTTAAAACGTCCATTCAGTCCTAGTAAAATCTCATCGCAACAATCGCTATAAGATTTTAAAGTTTCCATTAATCTAGGATGCCATTGGTTTATTAATATGCATACACTTATTCCCATAAAAATTATTTTTTCAATACTTTATTAATAACAGCTACTGTTAATCGGCTTACACAGATTAGTTTATTATTTTCATCATGTATTTTGATATCCCATACATGTGTACTTCCTCCTAAATGAATACTTTCTGCTGTTGCTATTACAATTCCTGATTTAGCTGCTCTTATATGGTTACAATTTATTTCTATTCCCACACAAGATTGCTTTTCTGGATTAATACAAAGTGCACTTGCTACGCTACCCACTGTTTCTGCTAAAGCAGCAGATGCACCGCCATGAAGTAATCCATAAGGTTGATGTGTTCTAGAATCAACCGGCATACTCATTTTTAAATAATTATCTCCAATTTCTGTAAATTTCATATCCAAATGTCCTGCTAAGGTATTAGGTATGTAATTGTTTATTTCATTTAATTCTGGAGTTTTGTACCAAATACTCATATTTATTAAAATATATTACTTATAAAAATACTATTTATTTTGAATTTTTCAAAATAGCTTGTTCTATTTTTTTCTTGTATGAAAAAAGAAGAGCGTTAAAGTACACTCTTCTTTTAACATTTTTAAATTAGAAAAGTTTATTCTTGATTTCGCATTTTAACCATAGTTAAAATAGTAGCTAATGCAACAGTTTCACCCGTTTCATCATAGACATCTACTAACCATTTTACTATTCCTTTTGCAATATCTTCCTCATCTCTTTTTTCTTGTGCTGTTTTTTCTTTACAAGTGAATTTAACACCAATTGTAGCACCTGGATAGATGGGTTTTAAGAATCTACATTCATCAATACCATAATTCAATAAAACAGGTCCTTTTTTACTATCTACGAATAAGCCTGCAGCTTTAGAAAGAATAAAATATCCATGAGCTACTCGTTGTTCAAAAATTGTTCCCTCTAAAGAAGTTGCGTCAACATGCGCATAGAAATTATCGCCACTTACATTTGCAAAATTAACAATATCAGTTTCAGTAACTGTATGTTTAGCAGTAATTAAAGTTTCACCAATCTCTAAATCTTCAAAATATTTTCTAAAAGGATGAATTTCTGTTTCTTTCTGTGCCCCTCCATATTGATATTGTTGTGTTATATCTGAAATACGAGTAGGGGAGCCTTGAATAGCAGTTCTTTGTAAATAATGTTTTACTCCTCGCACGCCACCCATTTCTTCACCTCCTCCAGCTCTACCAGGTCCGCCATGTATTAATAAAGGCATAGGGGAACCGTGACCAGTACTTTCTTTTGCAGAATCCCTATCTAAAACAAGTATTCTTCCGTGAGAAGTTGCTGCGTTCAAGGTATAGTCTATAGCTATTTGCGGGTCATATGTTACAATAGAACTTACTAATGAACCTTTTCCTAAAGCAGCAAGCTCTACTGCTTCTTCTGTTGTTTTATAAGGAATTAATGTACTCACAGGTCCAAAAGCCTCCACGTCATGAACTTTTGTTTTTTCAAATGGTTTTTCATTAAAGAAAACAATAGGAGGTAAGAATGCACCTTTTTCTTTATCAGCACCAGTAACTTCAAAATTATCTAAATCTCCGATTATTATTTCTTGTTCAAGTGCTAATTCTTGTATTTTTTCTTTTACATCTTCTTTTTGACTTAATCCAGCTAAAGCTCCCATGCGCACTCCTTCTATTGCTGGATCCCCAATCGTTGTTTTTGCCAAACGTTTTCCTAAAGCAATTTGTACGTCTTCTATGCGATTTTCAGGAACAATAATTTTTCGAATTGCTGTACATTTTTGACCTGCTTTAACGGTTATTTCTCTTGCAACTTCTTTAATGAAAATATCAAACTCTGGCATGTCAGGAGTAACATCTTTTCCTAAAATACAACTATTTAAAGAATCGGCTTCCAAATTGAAAGGCACCGCTTCCTCAATAAGCTTAGGATGGGCTTTTAACATTCTTCCTGTAGATGCTGAACCAGTAAATGTAACAATATCGCCGTTTTTAACGTGATCAATAATACCGCGAGCTGATCCTACAATTAACTGCAAAGAACCTTCTGGTAAAATCTTAGATTCTATAATATCTTTTACTACAGCTTCAGTTAAATAGGAAGTTACGGTAGCAGGCTTTACAATAGCAGGCACTCCTGCAAGAAGATTTACAGCTATTTTTTCTAACATACCCCAAACTGGGAAGTTATATGCATTAATATGGATTGCTACACCGGGTTTCGGAACCATAATATGATGACCAATAAAAGTACCTCCACGCGATAAATTTGCTGCTTCACCATCCACATAAAAAGATTGATCAGGAAATTGTCTTCGTAAAGAAGCATTTGCAAATAAATTTCCAATTCCTCCTTCAATATCAATCCAACTATCAACGCGTGTAGCACCAGTAAATGCTGATATTTTATAATAATTTTCTTTTCTTTCTAATAAATAAAAAGCTAAAGCTTTTAACATTCTTCCTCTTTCATGGAATGTCATTTTGCGCAAAGCAGGATTGCCTTTTTTACGTGCATAATCCATCATTTCTGCAAAATCTAATCCGGAACTACTGGTTTGGAAAATTGATTCTCCTGTAACAGAATTATAAAGTATTTCATAATCTTTTTCTCCTTCAATCCAGTTTCCTAAGGCGTAATTTTTTAAAGTTTGTATAGACATAAGCTGTTCAAATAGTATTTTGTATCTTTGCAAATTAAATAATGGCTTCAAATATACAGAAAATATCCGTTTATGAAAAATGAATATCATGAAGAAAAGAAATATTTGCTTCCTTGGTTTATGCAAAGATGGTTTTGGGTGCTTTTAGGCATTGTATTGGTAGTGGGTGTTTTTTTACTTATTGAACTAATTTTACCTGTATACACTTTGGATATAGGCTGGGAAGCTTGGAGTAAAAGTAAGGAGTTTAAAACCTTTATAGGTTTTAGAGTTTTAATAGGAGCTTTAATATTTGGTGTTCTTGTATATCCAAATGTAAAAAAAACATATATCTCAAAACAAAATTATGGATAAAAATATTAGCCCTAAAAATAGAATACAGTATTCAATTATTTTTGCAATAGTTGTTTTAGGATTAATGACTATAGTGGATTACTTTTTAACAGATACAAATAAAACTTTATTGGCATCAGGAAACCATACTATGTTTATAGCTAAAAAAGTATTAGATCTTGTTATGGGCTTTGCAATAGGATATTTTGTATTATTTAAGCCTAAAAATTAGAAGATTTTATATTATGATTCATGAAGATAATTATCGTAAAATTTTAAATGATTGTGAGAAAAATAATGCAAAATTAATTGCTGTTTCTAAATTTCATTCTATTGAAGCAATTCAATCCTTATATGATTTAGGACATAGAGATTTTGGAGAAAATTATGTGCAAGAATTAGTCAAAAAACAGGAGGCTTTACCTGATGATATTCGATGGCATTTTATCGGAAACTTGCAAAGAAATAAAGTGAAAGATATTGCTCCCTTTGTGTATTTAATTCATAGTGTAGATAGCATTCGTTTGTTAAACACTATTCTTAATCAAGCGAAACGTTTTAATAGAAAGATAAATGTCCTGGCACAGTTACATATTGCTGAAGAAGATTCTAAATTCGGCATGTCTGATTCGGAAATGCTAGACTTTTTTGATTACTATGAAAAAGATATTAAAACACTAGGTCTTGTACAGGTTAAAGGATTAATGGGAATGTCTACTTATACCGACGATAAAAATAAAGTTACTGAAGAATTCCAAACTTTAGTTGATAAGTTTCATTATATTCAATCCAAACATTTTATTGGAGAAAAAGAAGAATTTCAAGAAATTTCTATGGGTATGTCTAGCGATTATCTTTTAGCTTTGGAAAAAGGCAGTACTATGATTCGTGTGGGCTCTAGTATATTTGGTGAAAGAGAATATTGATATTTTTTGGATATCCTAATCCAAATTTCAAATATTGAATATGTTTTATTGCTAAGGTAAATGAATAGATATTTTAAATTATCAATAAAAAATAAGGGACATCTCCTTTTAGATGTTCCTTTAAATATTTATTTAAGCCATTGTTTATATAATGTCTTTTGAATCTTTGTGATTCCAAAATGAACGGGTTTGATCCAATAATTTCTAAAACCAAATCCTCCCGCTTTTTCTTCAAAATATTCAGTATGTAATATTTTTTTATTAGATAGATTAATTATTGCTAAATAGTATGTTCCTAATTCTTTTGATTTATCCATACTTTCCATAATAATTAATATACCGTAACCCGTATTTTTGTCGAAGCTTAGATTTTTTATATAATTTTCTACTTTGGCTTTTCCTAATTTCTGTAGATCAGAAACAAAAATAGCATTTAAATTAGCGTTTTTATTTCTTTTTTTTGTGCTTGCTATTGCATTTTCTATTTTGTTTTTCTTAAATGCTTTTGCCCAATCATATCTTTTTTCTTCATTTACTACCACATCGTTCCAAGAGTCAAAAAATCGATCTTTTAATAAAGATTTATCTCCTCCTTGATTTTCATTAATATTTTCAAATCCGTCACCGACAAAAACCATTTGTGAATAGTCTATTCCCAGCCAATAGGTTTCAGCATTTTTATCTTGTAAGAAGTTTTTAAAATCTTGAGCATGTAAATTGATACCAAGACATAAAGCGATTAAAATTCCTAAAAATGTTCTCATGTTGTTTTATTTTTTTTGTTTATGAAATAATTGTTTTAATTTAATATGCTTTATTATTTTAAACAAGGTTCTAAAATAATTTTAGAACCTTGTTTATAGTGATAAAAAGAATTATATCTTAATTATAATTTTTAATAAGCATTGCACTAGCTCCGCCACCTCCATTACAAATTCCAGCACCACCATAAGTACCATTATTTTGCTTCAAAACATTAATCAAGGTAACAATAATGCGTGCACCGCTACAACCTAGTGGATGACCTAAAGAAACAGCACCGCCATTCACATTTACTTTTTTAGGATCCAGTTTCATTTTGTCAGTATTAACTAATCCAACAACTGCAAAAGCTTCATTTAATTCAAAATAATCAATATCTTTTAATTCTAAACCAGCTTTTTTAACTGCCAAGGGTAAAGCTTTTGCTGGAGCAGTAGTGAACCACTCTGGAGCTTGAGCTGCATCTGCATAGCTAACAATACTTGCAAGCGGAGTTAAGCCTAATTCTTCAGCTTTTTCCTTGCTCATTAATACTACTGCTGCTGCTCCATCATTCATAGTGGATGCATTTGCAGCTGTAACTGTACCATCCTTAACAAATGCTGGTCTTAAACCTGAAATACGATCAAATCTTACATTAAATGGCTCTTCATCATTATCCATTATAATTGGATCACCTTTTCTTTGTGGAATAGAAATTGGAATTATTTCTTCTTTGAATTTACCACTATTTATTGCAGCTTGACTTCTTTTATAACTTTCTATAGCAAAATTATCTTGATCTTCTCTAGAATAGTTTTCTTCAGTGGCACATAATTCTGCTGCATTACCCATAGCATAATTATGGTATACATCTGTTAAACCATCCTTTGCAAGACCATCAACTAAAGAAAAATCACCGTATTTTTTCCCCCATCTAGCATTTGTATTGTAAAATGGCACATTGCTCATACTCTCCATTCCTCCTGCTACCACTACTTCATGATCTCCACACATAATAGATTGTGCTGCTTGCATAATCGCTTTTAATCCACTAGAGCAAACTTTATTAACTGTTGTACAAGCAGTATTGTCAGATAATCCAGCATATTTCGCTGCTTGACGTGCAGGTGCTTGACCTAAATTTGCCTGTAAAACGCAACCCATAATTGCTTCAGTTACCAAATTTGGATCTAAATTAATCTTCTCAATTGCACCTTTAATTGCAAATCCTCCTAATTGCGTAGCGGAAAAACCTTTTAATGTTCCTCCCCAGCTTCCCATAGGAGTACGAACAGCGGATACTATTACTACTTCTTTCATAAATATATTAATTTAATTTTCTCCAAAGTTACTAAAAATTTTAGGTAATTAAATCTTCACTTCTACATTTCTTTAAATGTAGAATAAAGTAATTTTCATTAATTGCACCTAAATAAATTAATTGATTTTTTTTACTTTTAATTAATAAATCACATGCTAAAGCTTTTTGTATTGCCCATGTACTTGCATTAAAACCTATTTCCTTTTCACCCACGATAGCTTCCTTATTTATATTTTCTTTATGCTTGAGCCATGCATTTCCAAAAAATATAAAATCAGTAAGTTTGTTCTTTTCAAAACTGGTAAGGAATTTAAATAATTCCTCCCTAGAAATTTGTTGAAAATTTAAAATCTCAATTACACTATCATCATTTGCATTTTTTCTTAAATGAAAAAACGCTCCTCCTTCAGTGTATATTTTATCCTCATGTATGTTTTGTGCTGTATAAATTTCAACTGCCAGTTCATTAATCTCATCAATTGCACCGCATAGTATATCTTCATTTGGAAAGTCATTTGCCATATATTGCGCATCTTTATAAGCGTCTATATAACTAGTAATACCTTGAGAAAAGGTCATATTATGAGCATGACTATTATATAATAAAGCTAATTGCCCACCAATGGTATTATGCGTTGATTGAATAAATTGAGTTGGGCTAACACCTTCTTCCTTATGTGCAATGAGAGCATGAAGGAATTTTTCAGTATCTTGAATCATTGCTAAACCTGTACCTATATGAAAACTAAATGGTTTATATTGATTACCTAATGGCCATAATTCATGACACATGGAAATAGCATTCCTCGAAGCACTGGACATTCTTCGTACTTGGCCTTTGCTAATTATATCAGGTAAAAATGCTGAAGGTAATTTTACAAAATCTTGATTATTTGTCTTGTGTTCTTCCGAATTTAAATCTATATATCGTACAGAATAATTATTAATAAACATGAAAATAGAAATAATTGTAAAATTCAAATTTAAATTATTAATTTTGAAATTCAAGTGTTTAGCATGAATTCAAATATTTTTGCCGGCGAACTATGGACATTGAATGAGTCAGAAAAGAGCATTGTAAAAGATGAAATCCGTAAATTTAGAAGTTTATTAAAATGGGGTTTAATCATGTTGCTCTTTTTTGGAATTGTTCTGCCTTTTCTTTTGTTTTTCTTTTTGGATTTTGCTACTCATCCAGAAGAATATTATAAGGAAAATGATTTGCCTGTACCTGAAATTTTAAGTATACAAATGACTATAGTTATTTGCTTAATAATGATAGGTATAATAGGTGGACTAATAGGTGCTTTTGTTTACAAACCTTTGAGAAACTTAAGATATGATATAAAGAAAAATCAAAAAATTAGAGTTCCTTCAACAATAACAAAAAAACAATTTGTTCCTATAAGCCAAAGTTATTTTTTATATACTTATAATAAACAAGTAATGACTATTGAAGTGGATAGTCAAATATTTAATTCTTTAGAAAAAGGTGATACTATATATTTATTTTATACTCCTAAATCAGCTATTTATTTAGGTTATACTTTAAAATATTAAGCTTTTAATGGGTTTCTTTTTCTTAATAAAATATAAGCTTTCACATTTTTTAAAAACGCTAAAATCATATAAAGAATTATTGGAGAACCAAAAGTTAAAAAAGATATATATATAAACCACAAGCGAATCTTTGAAGTAGCTATTCCTAGTCTTTCTCCTAAGGAGGTGCATACCCCAAATGCTTTAAATTCAATAAAATCTTTAATTTTGTACCACATGTCTTAATGATTTAATTATAATATAGAATTATAAGATGGGAAAGTAATCATTATTTTTAAATTATCATAGAATTAGTATATCTTTAATTTTTTATGACTAAAGATAAAATGGTTAAAATAGCAATTTTAATTCCAACCTACAATAATATTTCTGAATTAAAATCTTTATGTTCGGCTTTAGAAAGTCAAGAATTATTTATTCTTTTTATCAATGACGGGTCGAAAGATGGAACCAAAGAATTTTTAAAGGAATGGATTATTGGCAAAAATGCTGCTTATATTGAACATGATGTAAATCAGGGAAAAGGAATTGCTTTACGAAATGGTTTTAAATATTTGGAAGAAAAAGGCTTTAGTCATGCAATAAGTATGGATTCTGACGGACAACATTTGCCAAAAGACATTAAACTTTTTATTGAAAAAATAAAAGAAGATCCTGAAGCAATCTGGATTGGAGCAAGGAATTTGAATCAAAATAATGTTCCAATGAAAAGTAGTTTTGGTAATAGGTTTTCCAATTTCTGGGTATGGGCACAAACTGGAGTTAAAATACCAGACTCACAATCAGGATTTAGAGCCTATCCTATAAAAAGTGTGCAAAAAATAGATTATAAAACCCAAAGATTTGAATTTGAAATAGAAGTGTTAATACGAAATCAATGGAGAGACGTTCCTTTGAAGTATTTTGATATTGATGTTTATTATCCCCCTGAAGAGGAAAGAATTAGTCATTTTAGACCTTTTAAGGATTTTATGAGAATATTTTATTTGAATACTGTATTGACTTTAATTGCATTATTCTGGATATTTCCAAAACGTTTTATTTATAAAATCTTTAAAATTAAAACCTGGAAAAGCTTATATCAACAAACATTTTATAATCCTAAAGATTCCTTTCTTAAAAAGAAACTATCCTTAAGTTTTGGAGTTTTTATGGGTATAGTTCCTGTATGGGGTTTTCAATTATTGATAGGAATACCATTAGCGGTGTTATTAAAATTAAATAAAGGCTTATTTCTCATAGGAGCTAATATTAGTATTTTTCCTCTTACTCCTCTATGGTGGGTTTTAAGCCTAAAATTAGGACAATTGCTTTTGGGACTGGAACGTTTTCCAATAGTTTGGAAGGAATGGGATTTAGAAGCCTTTAAAAATATGGGTCTTTCTTTCTTTTTAGGAGGTGCAGTATTGGCTATTTTTATGGCTTTATTAACTTTTATCCTTCTTTCATTTAAAAATTCTAGAAGTACCAATTTTGCACAGGAAGTAGATTAATTTATTTTTATCTCGATTAACCTTACAACAATCAGAGGAAAGTATCTGTTTTTCTGAGTCTATACAAACTTCCTATAGATGTATAAAATAATTTTTAAGTAAAATAACTTAGAATGTTGTAATTTTATGCTATTATGCATTGTTATTATTAAATGCAAATTTTAATTAATCCTTATTGTTGAAATTTTAATTTTTATTTATTGTGCAAATACATGAACCTGTTTCCGTTTTCGATATTTTAAAAATTGGTGTTGGACCAAGTAGTTCACATACTTTAGGACCTTGGCGCGCTGCGGAGCGTTTTATTAATTATATTAAAAATAATTATAGTATAGATAAAGTGCAAAAAATTCAAGTGTTGCTATACGGATCTTTAGCAAAAACTGGAGTTGGACACGGTACAGACATTGCAGTTGCGTTAGGCTTGATGGGTTTAGATCCAGTAACCTTTGATGTAAATGCTATAAATACGACAATTCAAAAAATTAAAGATGAACATCAATTGTTATTGGCTGGAAAAAGAAATATACCTTTTGAATATGCAGAAGATATAAAATTTTTAATGACGGAATCTTTGCCATATCACCCTAATGCATTAACATTTATATGCACTTTGGATAATGATGAAAATATCGCAGCAACATATTATTCCGTTGGAGGAGGTTTTGTTGAACAAGAGGGTGTTGAAGAAGATGGAAATAAAAATATACACTTGCCATTTCCTATAGATAAAGCTGCTGATTTAACGCATTGGTGTAGAAAAACTGGATTGTCTATTGCTGAAGTAGTTATGGAAAATGAAAAAGCGTGGAGACCGAAAGCTATTACACGAGAAAAAATGTGGAAAATATGGGAAACAATAAAAGAGTGCATTTATAGAGGATGCCATACGCCTGGAATTTTGCCGGGAGGCTTAAACGTTAGAAGAAGAGCTGCCCAAATTAATAAAAAACTTATGCAAGGGAATGAATATTCTAATTTTGAAGAATGGATTCAATTGATAAGAAAAAATAATAAAGGGTTTTCTTATACTTTAGATTGGGTTAGCTGTTTTGCTCTAGCAGTAAATGAGGAAAATGCAGCTTTTAGTAGGGTAGTAACTGCTCCAACTAATGGTGCAGCTGGTGTTATCCCAGCAGTTTTAATGTATTATATTGTTTTTGAAAATGCATATGATGAAGAAAAAATCATTAATTTCTTAATGACTGCAGCTGAAATAGGAAGCATTTTTAAAAAAGGAGCAACAATATCCGCAGCTATGGGTGGTTGTCAAGCAGAAATTGGAGTTTCTTCCTCAATGGCAGCTGCTGCTTTAACAGAATGTATGGGAGGAAATATCCACCAAAGTTTACAAGCTTCGGAAATTGCTATGGAGCATCATTTAGGTTTAACATGTGATCCTATTAAAGGTTTAGTGCAGATTCCTTGTATAGAAAGAAATACAATGGGGGCCATAAAAGCAATAACTGCTTCCCAATTAGCTTTAAAGAGTAATCCTAATGAAGCAATTGTTAGTTTAGATGCTGTAGTGAAAACTATGTGGGAGACTGCTTTAGATATGAATACAAAATACAAAGAAACCTCTGATGGCGGTCTAGCTGTAAATGTTCCTTTAGGACTTAGTGAATGTTAATCAAATTAAAAAATATGAAAAAAATTATAGTTACAATACTTGCCTTTTCTACTATAAGTTTAGTAGCATGCAATAAACAAAAACAAGAAATAGAAGATAATACGAATACACCAGAAAAAAACTTTGAAAAGTTCCTACAAATAAATGAAGCTCCATTACAATTTTATTGGATCTATGAAAACCCTAATTCGGAAAATAAGACCGGGTCTTTTAGAGCTTACCAACAGGAGCGTGTGGTAGATAAAATTGAAGTTAATGAAGATTGGTCCGTAAATTTAAATGAAAATAAGTATATAAAAACATTAAGTGAATCAGATTTACAAGTTTTAAACTTAGGGCAATCTTGGAATATTAATGCAATTGCATCAAACAGCGCAAATATAAATAATAATACTTTTCAAGTAAGCTCGGCTTTGCAAGTGGATTTTGATCTTTATGATGGTATTAATTCCGTCAATCCCAATCAAGGTTTTGTAATTTATTTTGATTCACAAATTCCAAATTATAATGAAAATTCAGGAAGTGCTAAACAAGTAGTGCTATATTCCTATAATGCTCATTATGATATTCATGCCTTTACTTCTTTTGATCTAGATGCCGATAAAAATTCTTTATCTATTCATCCTGAAGATTTAATTGCATTTCAACAATTTAATACTATTGAAATTCATGTTTTTGAAAAAGAAATTATGAATATTGATTGGTTTGATGAAAGAGGAAAATTGTATTGGATTAGTAAACAATAATATAAATTTCCTTGTAAAATTTAATTAAAAAAGTATGTCTTTAAAATTATCATTGATTGATCTTTCTTCAGTACCTTATGAAGGAACGAGAAGTCAAGCTTATAAAAATACCATTGAAACTGCGAAGCATATTGAAGAGTTAGGATACCATAGAATTTGGTTAGCTGAGCATCATAATACTAGAAATTTAGCAGGGAGAGCGCCAGAAGTTATTATACCTGTTGTTGCTGCTGCAACATCAAAAATCCGAGTTGGATCAGGAGCGGTTTTGCTAAATCATTATTCGCCCTACAAAGTTGCAGAGCTGTTTGGTACTATGGAGGAACTTTTTCCAGGCAGAATAGATTTGGGTATTGGTAGAGCAACAACGGGACCTTATGCTGACTTGGCATTGCAACGCAATAGAAGTTTTCGTCAAATGACAAATGATTCCATGGAGCAATTAAAAGAATTATTATCATGGTACGACGGTAATGCTTATGGAGGAGAACATCCATTTTCTCAAGTACACCTTTTTAGAGACGCACCTGCTCCCAAAGCTTATTTATTAGGATCCAGTAGTTGGAGTGCTCAAGCAGCTGCAGAGCTTGGATTACCTTATGTTTTTGCAAGTTTTATAAATCCTAGTCAAACTTTTCAAAATATTCAGATTTATAAAGGAAATTTTAAAAAATCATTACATGTTCAAGGTATAGAAGAACCCAAAATGATTTTAGCTTTAAATGTTTATTGTCAAGATACAGAAAAAGATGCTTTGGCGTTTTCTGCTCCAGTACGTTGGATGATGATGCAAATGAGAAAAGGAGATATTAATAGTCCTGTTTTAAGTGAAGCTGAAGCAACCGAAATTCTCGATAAGGATAAAAAAGCGGCAAGATTATTGAATCCTAAAGATTTACCCTACCATTTTACAGGTGCTCCTGAAATTTTAAAGAATGAATTAAAAGAGGTGGCAAAATTTTATGAAATTGATGAAATTATGATACAAATGCTTTCTGCAAATCATAAAAGAAGAATGTATAGCTTAGAATTATTGGCTAAAGCATTATTGTAATATCCTTAATAGAAAATCCAATATAGCTTTATGTTATTCAAGTATTTAGGAAAGATATAATAATTAAAGATTAAGGAATATATTTTTGGAACATAAGGGAATTTTTCGTAACTTTAAAGATATAAATTATAAAACAAAATATTATGGGATTTTTAAATTTAGATAAAGAAAAAACACAAGAAACTGCAAAAGCTTTAAATGTTTTATTAGCAGATTATCATTTATATTATCAAAAATTGAGAAACTTTCACTGGAATGTGGTAGGTCGTGAATTTTTCGTTTTACATGAAAAATTTGAGGAATTATATAATGATGCAAAATTGAAGGTTGATGAGATTGCAGAAAGAATCTTAACCCTTAGATATAGACCTATTAGTAATTACACTGATTATTTAGATATTTCGAATATAAAAGAATCTTCTACACAGTTGAAAGACCATGAAATGGTTGCTACTTTATTAGAAGATCATGGGAAATTATTAAAGCAATTAACTGTGGTACTTGAAAAAGCGCAAGAAGCGGGAGATGAAGGAACATTAGATTTGTTTTCTGGTTATGTTTCTCATTTAGAAAAAGAAAGTTGGATGCTAGATGCATGGTTGATGGACAAAGATGAAAATCTTCCTAAAGCATAATTAAAAATTAATTTATTCATGTTAAAACAAAAGCGAAAAAGTAAATTACTTTTTCGCTTTTGTTTTTTTTATACTAGGCACTTTCATAATTAGTATAAACACTTGATTATTAGCATAATATTTGTATTTTTATATAGAACAAACCCCGAAATAAGGCAATATCGCTCAAAATCGGGGTTTGTTTATAAAAATTCTATCATGAAAGTACAACTATTTACTGAAATACAAAAAGAATTTCAATTTTTTCCTGAACAAGATTTAGAGCGTT
>Ga0079225_10000855_pt1 | contig 16704 bp, 20 predicted proteins | sample Poulit2012_FD_76344 | JGI IMG/M metagenome (GOLD analysis project Ga0079225, IMG submission 76344) | Agricultural soil microbial communities from Georgia to study Nitrogen management - Poultry litter 2012 | ecosystem: Environmental > Terrestrial > Soil > Agricultural land | place: USA: Georgia... | reverse complement strand
CCCAGCCGATTCGTTTGTGCACCACGCGGCGAGTGGTGTCGTACGGAACGCCCAGTGGCTTGCTGGGCTCCAGTTGCTAGGTTGAATCCCAGGTTCTCTGCCTCTATTTTGCGGGTTCGGGCTCTCGGGTTAGGGCCAATACCGTTCAATTAGATAACGACGGCTTGTTCGGGGCGGCGGTCTGGTTGGGGCCAGTGGCGGTGGCGGGCGCGTTTGACGTGCCAGCGGGTGTACTTGGTTTGACCACGCGGGGGTTGGCCCGGGGCCGTCTGCGGGGCAGCGGCCGGCGGACAAGCTCACCGATAGCGTGTCGCCAGAGGCGAGGAACGGCGTCAGGGGTGTGAGGGGGAAAAAGCGCCCTGCTGGGCGATCGAGCGGCGGGAGATCCGCAGGGCGGTGACGAAAGAGACCCGATCGGGATCTCGGCCGGCGTGCTCGGCGGCCTCGCCCATCAGGGTGCGGATCGCGTAGTGGCAGCACAGGTGGCCCCAGATCTCCTGGAGCACCAGGTCCGGGGACTTCGAGCGCAGCACCGCGCGGGCTCCGCGCTGGTGGGTCCACAGTTCGTCGAAGGCGGTCTCGATTTCCCAGCGCTGGGCGTAGGCCGTCGCCAGCTCGACCGCGCCCGCCTGCTCGGGGTCCAGGATCGTGGTCAGCAGACGGTAGGGCCCGGCCTGCTCGCGGCCGTCTTCGACGGTGTACTCGATCACCCGCACCGTGACCGGCCGCTCGCGCTTGCGGTCGCTGGCCGAGTCGAAAACCTCGGCCAGCCACGACCCGTCATCCAGCTCACCGATGGGATCGAGCTTGAGATTGTTCTTGACGCGCCACAACAGATCCGCCCCGGTCGCGCTCGCGTGGGTCCAGGTGACGAAGCTGTAAAAGCCGCGGTCGGCCAGGCACAGCATCCCCGGCGCCAGCTGGGCTATGACCTCGGCGGACAGCTCCTTCTCCGAAGTCGTGTACGGGCTGATCGCCGCCTCGAACATCGCATGAGTGCCACACTCGGCCAGCGCCACCACCCGCGCCTGAGGGAAGGCCGCGCGTTCGCCCTTGGCCGTTCCCGGCCGGCCGAAATACGCGTCGTTGACCGGCGTGTCGGGCACGTCCAGGCAGGTCCCATCGATCGCGACCAGACGCCGCCCAGCCAGCCACGAGCCCGACGTGTCCTCCTGCGCCAGCGGCTTCGCGACCCGGTCGAACAACAGCTCCATCGGCTCGAACCCCAGCCGATCACGGGCATGGAAGATCGCCGCCTTGTTCGCCAACGCACGGGCATCCTCGGCGCGATCAGCCCAAGAGATACCATCGCTGATAAGCGCCAACACGTCCTCGTAGGAACCCTCGGAATGCAGCGCCATCCCCATTGCGAAGTAGACCATCGACCGCGCCGGCAACGACCGTCGCCGCTGCTCGGTGCGACCGCACTCGGCAATCACCGAATCGACTACCTCAGTCGGGAACACCTTCGCCAGCAACCCCACCGACACAAGGTCCGTCAACCGTCGATCCGTCTCCGTCTTCGTCCATCCCGCTCGTGGCATACCCCCAAACTACACCAATGTCATTCTAATTGAACGGTATTGCAGCTAACTTCACGGCCGTGGAGCTGGCCTCGGCCCGCCGGGATTCTTCGGGCCATCGCGCTGACCGATCGCAGTGTGCACCCTTCCTTATCTACGATGAACGATAGTATTGCCATTCGTCAGTGGTCACGGCTCGCCGTGTGCACGCAAGCGCCCAGAGCCAGACCGGAAGGTGTGACAGATGGACACGGCCTGCCTCGGAGTCGGGCGACCGACAACAGTCGCGCTCCCTGCGACGACGAACATTCATCACTGTAGCGCGGAACTGGGCTCCGCAGGGCGCATCACTCAGGAAGAGCCGTCTCCGCAGGAGGAGCCCGAGGAAGGTCCCGACGCCTCCAACGGCGGGGCGCCGTCACCGTCGACGCACCGGAGCGAGACGTCACCGCCACGCGCGAAGGAGAGAAGGGGATGGATTCTACGAACTGGGACGACCGCTATGCCCAGGCACCGCTGCTGTGGAGCGGTGGACCCGACCAGCAGGTGGCCGAGGCAGCCTGCGGCAGGAGCCCAGGCCGGGCACTCGATCTTGCCTGTGGTGAAGGTCGTAATGCCCTCTGGCTCGCCGACCGGGACTGGCGCGTGACCGGAGTAGACTTCTCCGCAGTCGCGCTCGCCAGGGCCGCCGAGATGGCTGCAGGCAAAGGACAGGCGGTCACGGCGCGGCTGGAGTGGGTGCAGGCCGATGTGCTGACCTACGATCCTCCCCCTGCGACGTACGACCTTGTCCTGATGGTGTACCTGCAGGTTCCCGCACGAGAGCGGAGCCAAGCCTTGCGCAGTGCGGCGGCGGCCGTGGCTCCGGCCGGCACACTGCTGGTCATCGCGCATCACGCTGACAACCTCGTCCACGGTGTCGGAGGCCCCCGGGATCCTGCTGTCCTCTACACCCAGCAGGACGTGGTCGCCGACCTCGCGGCTGTGGCTGAACTGAGTATCGAACGATCAGAGCTGACCCGCCGAGAGGTCGCCGGGGCAGCGCGGCCTGCGCTGGATCTTCACGTCCTCGCCCGGCGTGCCCCGGTCGCAGGATGACGTCGGGCACGGCGATCGAGACCCAGCCTTCGACCGCGCATGCCTGGGAGCTGGACGGCCGAGTCGTCCGATCGGTCCTGAGCGCCGCCCTCATGATCGTGGCCGCGCTCTGCTGGTGGCTGGCTCTCCCACCCCGTGGCTGGTGGGTCCTTTTCCCGCTGGGGGTGGCCGCTTTCATGGGGGCCACAGTCGGCCATCGGCTGCGCGATCGGATCTGGCTCGGGGGACTGTGCGGGCTGGCCCACTACTCGCTGGCACTGCAGTGGCTCTCGGAGTTCAGCATTGTGGGTCATCTGGGGGCGGTCCTTCTCGAGGCGACTCTGCTGGCAGGGGTCGCAGCCATCTCCCTCGGACACGGTCCCCACCGCAGAAGGGCTCTCTGGTGGCTGGTGACACCGAGCACGCTGGTACTGCTGGAGGCGCTCCAGCATCGAGTTCCCTTCGGCGGTTTCCCGCTGCCCTCCTTCGGATTCAGTCAGGTCGACGGCCCCTTCATGGCCGCAGCCCCCGTGGGCGGTTCGCTCATGGTGACAGGCCTGGCGGCGGTGACGGGGGCGGCAGTGCTGACGGTGATCGTCGGCCCCCGACGGCGCACCCGCGCGGTCGCGTCGACGATCGCGCTGCTGGCACTCCTCCTGCCCATGTCCCTCGCCGACGTCACGGGAGGCGAGCCGGCAGGAACTCTCGATGCCGTGATCGTCCAGGGAGGTGGCCCGCGCGGGCTGAGGGAGTTCAATACGGTGGACGCTACCGAGGAGCACTTGCGGACCGCGGAGTTGATCGGTAGATCCCCCGACCTCGTCCTGATGCCCGAGAGCATCGGCCACGCCCCAGGCCCCGTCGGCCGGTCGACTGTCGGCGACCGCTTCGCCCGCCTGGCCCAGGAGCTCGACACCCGCCTGGTCGCCGGGGTCACGGAGACCGAGGCCGACGGATACCGCAACGCGGCCGTGCTGTGGGGCCCGGACGGACAGCTCGAAGATCGCTACGAGAAGCATCATCGGGTGCCCTTCGGCGAGTACCTTCCGCTGCGCGGAGTGGTCGAGCAAGTCAGCGAGCACGCGCACCTGGTCCCTCGTGACGCCATCATCGGCGAGGATCCTTCCGCGCTCCGCCGCGACAGCACGTCGCCGTGGGGAATCGTGATCTCCTACGAGGTCTTCTTCGCAGACCGGGTCAGGGAGGCGGTCAACCATGGCGGCCAGGTGCTCCTCGTTCCCACGAGCGCCGCGTCCTTCGCCACCGACGAGGTCCCGGCCATCGAGGTGGCCGCTTCTCAGATGCGCGCACGCGAGTTCGATCGCGCAGTGCTCCAAGCAGCTCCCACCGGCTACTCCGCCGTCATCCGACCCGATGGCGTCGTCGAGCAGCTCAGCGATCTGGGGACCAGTGAACTGCTGACCGCAGACGTCCCTCTGCGCACCGGTCTGACCCCGTACGCCCGCGCGGGGGACACGCCCATGGTGGCGCTCGCTCTCGCGATCATCCTGTGGTCGGTCGCCGGGCGCCTGGCTGACCGCTCAGAGCCGGGGCGTCGGCCCTCGCAGCGGGCACGGGGGGGCCACATGATGGGGAGGCACAGATCCTGGTGGCGAGCCGCACCGATTGGCTGTCTCGGACGAGCACTCCCCCGCCACGAGTTCGCACGCCCCATCCCATACGACGCAGCTCACACTGTGCTCGCGTGATGTCGCTTACCGAACTCAAGCCAAGCTCCTCATCCTCTGTCCCGCCAGGGGGCTGCGTCTGCGCCCCCTCGCTCCCTGCTGGTCCTTCGGAGGGCCGAGTTCAGCGCTGACGCCGCCCTGGCTGGCTTGCGCCATACTCGTCTCCAACATCTCCGGACTGTCGCCCACGCCGCCGGATCAGCTCTGAGACGGTGCGCGCTCGGGCTCGTGCTCTCGGCGGGTCACACCACCGGTTCATAGGTGGAGATCACCGTGCCCAGGTTGTTCATCCAGGCCGACCACACGCCGGTCATCAACAGCACCCCGATGGCGATCAGCAGGGCACCGGAAAGCAGGCCGATAGTCTGGCGGTGCTTGGCCAGCGCCTTGCTGATCCCAAGTGCTCGCTCGAACAGCAGCGCGAACAGTATGAAGGGGATGCCCAGGCCCAGCGAATAGGCCAGGGCCAGGATACCTCCGCGCAACGCGACCCCGTCGCCGTTGCCGTCCAGCGACAGCGCCACGATCGCGGCATAGGTGGGTCCGATGCAGGGGGTCCAGCTGAGGCCGAAGACCAGACCCATCAGTGGAGCGCCCAGCAACCCCGCGTCGGGCTTCTTGGAGGAGAGGGGGCGGGTGGCACTGAGCTGCGGGAACACCCCCATGAACACCAGGCCCATGACGATCACCACGGCCCCGGCGGTCCGGTTGATCCACACTGCGTGGGCCTGAACCAGGTAGCCGACGGCGCCGGCGAACCCGCCGAGCAGCATGAACACCACCGCGAAACCGGCCACGAACAGCAGCGAGCCGGCGAGCATGCGCCCGGTGCCGGGTCGGCTGGCGCCCTTGGCCCCTCGGCCCGCCGTCCCGGTCCCACCCGTAGCGACGGCGCGCTGCCCGGCCAGTCCGGAGACATAGCCGAGGTAGCCGGGCACCACCGGCAGCACGCACGGGGACAGGAAGGCCACCAAGCCCGCCGCGGCGGCGACGGCCACGGCCAGCAGCAACGATCCGGACAGTGCGGTGGCCTGGAAGGCCTCTCCGATCTCGGCGACGTTCATTCGGCCAGCACCCGGTCGATCATCGAGCGCAGCGTGGAGGGGTCGATCGCTCCGGAGACGCGAGCGGCGACCCTTCCCGCACGGTCCATCAGCAGGGTGGTGGGCACCGCGTTCGGGGCGACCTGCCCGCGCAGGGCGTACATGATCTCCGCATCCAGATCGGGCAGGGAGGGATAGGTGATCCCGTAGTTCTCTTCGAAAGCCAGCGCGGGCCCGGCTTCGTCACGCACGTTGATGCCGATGAAGCTCACACCCTGCTCGCCGTAGTCCTGGCTGATCTCCTGCAGGTCCGGAGCCTCCTTGCGGCAGGGCGGGCAGGCGGCGTACCAGACGTTGACCACCAGCAGCTGGCCGCGCTGTTCGGCGGCGGCGAACTCTTCGCCCTCATAGGTGGTGCCGGAGAACTTGAGCGGCTCGTCACGGTCGGCAGCCGAGATTTCCGTGGACACCCCTTCTCCGGAGATGTACCCGGTGTCGTAGCGGTCACTGGTGTCGTTGCCGCAGGCGGCCAGGACCGCCGTGGTCAGCACCCCGCCGCCGGTGGCGAGCAGGCGACGCCGACTGGGCCAGTCTGCCTCGTTCATGTGAGCTTTCCTCCGGTTACGTCGCCCGCCCCGTCCTGGAGCGTGGGACGCGGTCGTGAGATGGCCCGGTCGGCGCATCTCGCGGGCTGCGGTTGCCCTTGGGCTTCGCAGGCTTCTCATGGCCCGCTGGGCTCCACAACCCGCATCTACTATGCACGATAGTCGACCATGAGGCATAGTGTGTCTATGGAGCGAATCGTGAATTGGATGAGCAGGCAGCGCGAGACGTTGCGGATGGCCGCTCAGGCTCTCCGCGCGTGGACTGCGCGTCAATGGTTCGCGGCCCTCGTGGCGGGCACGGTGGTCGCACTGGTGATCGGGGTGGCTACCGTGTTGATCCCGAACCCGATCTTCGCTCGGGACATCCCCACGGTGCCGTGGAACTACCCGGTCTGGATCATCACCTCTGCTCTGATGGGGCTACTGGTGGCCACGTATGTGCAGCCCTCGTCTCCTTCCGAGGCGCCCGCGGGGACGCAGGACGAGCCCGGCTCGCCGGAGACCTTGGATGCAGGTCTCGCGGGCGAACGACGGGACCCCTCGGGGCGTCGTAGTGCCCGTATGGGCGGTACCGCCGGGATCCTGGCGTGGTTCGCCGTCGGTTGCCCGGTGTGCAACAAGATCGCGCTGATCGCCCTCGGGTACACAGGGGCGCTCACCTGGTTCGCGCCGCTGCAGCCGTACCTTGCGGGGATCGCGCTGGTGCTGTCGGTGATCGCGGTGGTCTGGCGGCTTCGCGGCCAGGTCTCGTGCCCGCTGCCCACCGCTCCTCGCCAGGTGGTGTCGGCCTCGTGAGCGCCGAGGACGAGGCGCCCCAGCAGTTTGCTCCGGTCCAGCTCGGTGCACTGGAACGGCAGGTCATGGAAGCTCTCTGGGACAACAGTGATCTGACCATCCGCGACGTCATCACTGCGCTGGGCGACGTCCACGCCTACACGACCATCGCCACGGTGATGACCAATCTCGACCGCAAGGCCATGGTCTGCTCACGCCGCGAGGGCCGTTCCGTGCACTACTCGCCCCGTCATTCACGATCGGAGCATGCCGCCCGAGCCATGGAGCACGCCCTGTCGGCCAGCAATGACCGCACCGCGTCGATCCTGCACTTCGTGCAGTCGATGAATCCCGACGACGTCGACCTTCTGCGCGGATACCTGCAGTCACAGGACGAGAACTCCCCGCGGAGCAGCCCATGAGCCCCCTTCTGCTGCTGGCATCCATCACCCTGCTGCTACTGCTGGGCGCGGTGCTGGGACCGCGCCTGCTGCGTGCGGCGGCCCCCGTGTTGATGCGGGTCCCGCGACTGGCGGTGGCGCTGCTGATGATGGGCTTGGGAGCGTGGCTGCTCACTGCGGCGGCACTGAGCCTGGTGCTGGCATGGACGCTGAGCGGCCCGCGTCTGCTGCCGGGCGCCTACGGCGAGGTGTGTCAGAGATGCCTGGCGGCCTCGTCGCCGTTCGCTCCGGGGCACACCGTCGAGACGGCGCTGCCGGTCATCGTCCCGATCGTGCTCCCGGCGTTGGGTGCGGCGTTGATGCTCGCCCTCGGCGTGCGCCGGGCGCTCCGCGCGCGCCTGGCCGCCCGCTCCGTCTCCGAGGAGATCACGAACACCGCCCGCAGTACTCGCCTCCTCGGCCATGACACCTGGGTCGTCACCGACCCCCGGCCGCTTGCCTTTTCGCTCCCCCGTGGCAACGGGGGCATCGTCATCTCCGACGGGCTGCGGCACGTGCTGACCGATGCGGAGCTCACCGCTGTTCTCACCCACGAGCAGGCTCACCTCCAGCAGCGGCACCACCTGATCATGTCCGCACTGCGTGCGGTGACGGAGCCGTTGCGCTGGATCCCGCTGGCCGGGGCCGTCGCCGATGCCGTGCCGCACTACCTCGAGATCGCCGCCGACCAGTGTGCACAAGATCATTCCGGGACCCCTAACCTGGCGAGTGCGCTGCTGAAGATCGGTGCGCCTGTCAGCCCCGATTCCTTCGCGGCACACTCACCCGCGCTCAGCCCCATACTGCATGCAGGAGGTCCTGACCGCATCCGGCAGCTGGTCGCGCCCGCCCGCGCTGAGATGGCCATGCTGCCACTGGCGGCACTGCTGGTGCTGACGATCGCCCTGGCCATCGTCACCCTCGCTGTGCATGGCCCTTACGTGCAGGTGATGCTGCTGGGGTGCACGCTTCCCCTGTGAGCGCCGCTGCGTCCGGCCGAGCGTCACCAGGGTGCGGCCGCGCGCTGCGGGACGTGTCAGCGACCGAACAGGCGGGCGAAGAACCCACCCTTGGCCGGCTCATCCTGGTGACCTGCGCAACGGTCCCCCGGGGTGACGCCCCGCATGACCTGATCCACGTGCTGGCCGCAACCGGCCCAGGTCGTCTTGCCGCAGGTCTTGCAGGTAACTGCTCTGCACATCACTCATCCACTCCTTCTGGTGCGTCGGCGAATCACCAACTACCGGTTCGTCGTCACAGTCAGGCCAGGGACAGGAACAGCGTCTCGAGCTCTGCGGTGGCCCTCCGGCTCAGCACCGTTCACCCTGTCGGTCCTCGACATTGCCCATACCAGGCGTCGGGCAGACGGCCACTGAGGCGTTCGCCGAGATCATCTCGCTGGCACAGCTGGCCAAGCGGCGCGGCCTGCACCGCTTCTGGATGTCCGAACATCACGGCATGCCGGGTGCGGCGACGTCATCGCCGCAGATGATGCTGGCGCGCCTGACGGGCGAGACCGAGCGCATCCGCCTCGGGGCTGGCGGTGTGATGCTGCCCAACCATGTGCCGCTGCTGGTCACCGCGCAGTTCGGGATGCTCGAGGCTCTCGCGCCCGGACGGATCGACCTTGGACTGGGGCGCGCGCCCGGCACCGACCCGGCCACAGCCGCCGCCCTGCGTCGCGGGCACGGAGCCAACGACACGTTCCCCGAGCAGGTCCTGGAGCTGTTCGGCTTCCTGGGGCGGTCTTCCCCGCCGGACACGCCTACCAGGACGTGCATGCTGTGCCCGGCCCGTGGCAGGCGGACCAGAACCGGGTTCCGCGCCCGGTGACCTCCCCGGAGACCTGGATCCTGGGCCCCTCGACCTTCTCGGCGCAGCTCGCCGCCCAGCTCGGGCGCCCCTACGCTTTCGCCCTGCAGTTCGGCAACGCCGACGTCGTCACCGCTCTGCGGCTGTACAGGGGGAATTTCCAGCCCTCCGAGGTGCTCTCCGAGCCCCACAGCCTGGTCAGCGTGGGTGTCCTCGCGCACGGCGATGCCGGCGAGGCCCGTCGTCAGTCCCGCACCGCGGCTATGGCTATGCTTCGCATGCTGCAGCGCCAGAGCTACCTGCTGCTGCCCCCGAGGAGGTCGAGGCGTTTTCCCCGGCGACACTCCAGGAGCAGCAGATCCTCGACGGCTACACCGAGCGGTTCCTCCACGGCACGGGGCCCGAGGTCGCCGCCCAGCTCGAGCACCTCCACGAGCTCACGAACGTGGACGAGGTGATGCTGGTGGTGATGGGACACTCGCGCGCCGTGCAGTCCCGCACCGTGGAGCTGCTCGCCGACCACTACGGGCTGCCCGAGCTCTGAGGTTCTACCCTGGGTCGAGCCCTGAAGTGGCGTCGATACTCCGCGGGGGTCGTCGCGAAGGCGGAACTGAAGTTCTGCCGCAGAGTCACGGCGCTGCCGAATCCGCACTGCTCCGCGATCGTCTCGACGGAGGCGTCCGTGAGTTCGAACATTCGTCGGGCCTCGTGCAGGCGGAGTGCTCGCACCCAGGAGGCAGGTGTGGTCCCGGTGGCCGCTCGGAAGGCCCGGACGAACGTGCGGGTGCTCATGTGTGCGGCTGAGGCCATGCGGGAGATCGGCATCGGTTCGTCCAGGCGCTGCTTCACCCATTCGAGGGTGCGGGAGATCGGGTCATCACCGGAGCCCTCCGGGAGGGGCCGCTCGATGTACTGGGCCTGGCCTCCCTCGCGGTGCGGAGCGATCACCAGGCTGCGCGCGACCGTGCTGGCCGCCGTCGCGCCCAGGCATGATCGCACCAGGTGGAGGCAGGCGTCGAGACCGGATGCCGTCCCCGCCGAGGTGAGAACGTCCCCGTGGTCGATATACAGCACGGACTCGTCCGGTTCCAGATCAGGATGTCGCTGCCCCAGCAGATCGAAGGCCTGCCAGTGGGTCACGGCCGGCCTGCCGGCGAGCAGACCGGCATCGGAGACCGGCAAAGCACCGAGGCAGAGCCCGACGATCTTCGACCCTCGCCGATGGGCCGCCCGCAGCGCGGCCTGGAGATCAGCACCGGCCCGACGACCATCGCTGAACCACGACGGCACCGCGAGGGCGTCGGCATCGGCGGCGTCGCCAAGTCCCCGCAGTCCGCTGATCTCGTACCCTTCGTCGGTCCGGATCGATCCCTCCTGGGCGCCGAACAGGAACGTCTCCCAGGGGGCGAGTCTCTGCCGCCTGACCTCGTCGAACACCATCTGCGGTACAGACAGGTGGAACATGGTGACGCCGTCGAAGGCGTAGACCCCGATTCTCATGACGACTCCTCGCTGTGGTACGCCTGTGGCACGACTCCCCCCTGTGGCGCAGATTCATCATAGTTCGTCATTCACGCCACTGGTGGTGCACTGACGCTCTGGCGAGGATGGGTACTACGACCTCACCCCGGTGATGGGCACAACCTCACCGGTGGCCCCTCACCCCGGCACTTCCTTGTCACCACGGTGACGTGCCGGCCCCTCGAGAAGGAGTCTCCATGAACGCCCCCCGTCGCGCCCTCATCGTCATCGACGTCCAGCAGGAATACTTCGATGGTCCGCTGGAGATCCAGTACCCGCCTCACGCCGACTCCCTGCCCAATATCACCCGGGCGATCGACGCAGCCGCCGCGGCCGGGATCCCGATCGCCGCGATCCAGCACACCATGGGCGACGAAGCACCCGTCTTCAACCCCACCCAGCCCGGATTCCAGCTCCACCCCGAGATCACGGCCCGCCGCACCGATGCGTGGAAGAGCAGCGTCAAGCGATTCGGCTCGATCTACGCCGATACCGACATCGCCTCCTGGCTGCGTGAGCACAACGTCGACACCGTCACTGTGGTCGGCTACATGACCAACAACTGTGTGATCGCCTCCGCTGTGGAAGGCGAGGGGCTCGAGTTCACCACCGAGGTCCTCAGCGACGCCACCGGCGCCATTCATCTCGCCAACGAGGCGGGCAGCGTTGACGCCAAGACCGTCCACACCACGATGATGACCCTGCTCAACTCGAACTTCGCCGCCGTCGGGACCACCGCGGCCTGGTCGGCCGCCCTGAGCGAGACTCAGAAGCTGGACCGAAGCGACCTGGGCAGCTCCGCCGTCGCCGGCGCCCAGGCAGCCACCGGCGCCTGAACCGGAGCAACCCGCAACAGCGGTGGGTCCGCAGACGCAGCAGGTGTCAGCGCATCCCGAAGTTCTCGTCGAGCTCGGTGGTGACCAGGAGGCGTGCGGTCTCCACGCGCACGGCGGCCGCCCCCTCGAGGGAGAAGACCTCGGGCACGCCCAGGGGTGCCTGGACGTCGACGTCGTAGGGGTGGACCATCACGCCCTGGCCAACGTCCAGAACCACTAGCGTGCCCTCCTCGGGGCGCTGGGCGTAGGCCAGGCGCCCCCCGGCGCTGACGAACACGAGCTCCTCGGGGTCCTCATGCCGCCAAGCCTCCTCGCCGTCCGGCTCGAGACCCCGGACGACGGTGCCCGAGGCGACGACGGTGACATCCAGCAGGTGATCGCGGGCGACGGCATCTGCCTCCTCGGCGAGGAGGCTGCCGTCGGACAGATCGAGCACGGCCCCCGGTCCGTCCCCGTCGCCGAGCACTGCGAGCTCGGTGGTGGGGTCGATGGCGCCGACGATGCGGGCTCGCTGCGGATCGAGCCCGCCTGGCAGAGCGGTGCGCCACAGCTCGCTGCCGTCGGCGGCCGCAAGGGCGACGAGTTCGGTGTCGGCGGTGTGCAGGATGACGCCGCCGTGCTCGGCGAGGATCCGTCCGCCCTCAAGGTCGTCCTCGGCCAGCGCCGGCTCGCCGGTCGCGGCGGACAGGACGATGCGGGGGCCGCCAGCGCCCATCGGCCGATCTCCCGGGTCCGCGAACACCAGGCCCTGCCCGGCCTGCGGGCCGGGCACCTCGGTGGGGCCCCAGAGGGTCTCGGCGGTACGCAGGTCATAGCCGCTCAACGTCATCACCCACGGCCCCTCATCGCCCGGGGAGATATCGGCGAGGGTGGCGATCGCGCGCCCGTCCTCGTCCTGTGAAAGCGCGAAGCCGGTGCAGCTCAGCGGCCGTTCGGCCTCCCACAGCACCGTCCCGTCCTGGTCGGCCGCGACGAAGCGCAGGCGGTCACCCGTGTCGTCGTAGGCGAGGAACATCCCGTCCCGCTCGAGCGGGGTGGAGGTCCAGCCCGGGTCGACCACGATCATGGTGGTCATCTCGAGCGGAAGGCTGACGGTGCTCAGGTCGACCGACTCGGCCTTCTCCCCATTCGGGACCGGTTCAGGCTCGAGGTCGGACGGCGGGTCGGGCAGCGCGGCGGGGTCCTCCTCGGTCGTCTCCGGGCCGCAGGCGCTGAGCATAGCCAGACCCAGCGGGAGGCTCAGCGCGAACGTGCGGCGCCTCATCGCCCGACCTTCGTGATGGCCAGACCGGGGTCGGGCCGACTGGGCCTGCGGCGGCGGCGCTGGCTGCGCCACCACCAGGCCAGCGCGAGCACCCCGAGGAGGACGATCGCCCCCACCTGCACGGCGGGGTTCTCAAGCACGGCACTGCTCTCCTGCCAGCTGGCCAGCACGCTGGTGGGGACCAGGGAGGGCATGGTCACCAGTCCGTTGGTGGCCCAGAACAAGATGCCCACCGCGATGATCACCACGCCGGTGGCGACCGTGGTGGTGTGCAGGCTGCGTCCCAGCACCGTGAACTCCCGGCCGCGCAGGAGCGAACGGGCCCGCGGGCCCGTCTTCTCCCACACTGCCGCCAACACCATCATGGGCACCACCATCCCGGCGCCGTAGACCGCCAGCAGGATCGCGGCGAGGGTCATGCTCCCCTGCCCCATGGCCAGGGTCAGCACGGCTCCCAGGATGGGGCCGGCGCAGAACCCGGCCACGCCACCGACCGCGCCGAGCAGAAAGGTGCGCGGTAGGCCGGCACCCCGCGACGAGGCTTGCTGGGCCCGGTCGAGGCCGGGCAGCAGGCGGCTCAGGTCGAAACCCAGTCCCAGCGCGTGGGCTGCTCCGAGCACGATCAGCACGATCGAGGTCGCGGTGATCAGCAGGGAACGGTGCCCGACGAACATCGCGCCCAGCGCTCCCGCGCCGACGCCGAGGGGCACCAGAGTGACCACCAGTCCCGCGTAGAACACGGTCGCGTGCGGCAGGAGCCGGGCGCGACTGGTCACGGTCGAGGCGAAGAAGCCCGGCAGCAGAAGGGCTCCGCAGGGACTCAGCAGGGCGAGCGCGCCGCCGAGAAAAGCAGTGAGCAGTCCGACTTCCATGTCAGCCCCTCGCCTCGGCAAGCGCTTCATCGACCATGTCGGTGAACACCTCGGTGGGCTGCGCCCCGACGGTAGGGGTGCCGCCGATCACGAACGCGGGCGTGGACATCGCGCCCAGGTCGATGCCCTGCTGGGCGTTGGTGTCCACGATCTCCTGGACCTGCTCGGAGTTCATGTCGGCTCGGAACTGCTCGGGATCCATGCCGAGCTCGCTCGCCTCCTCGACCAGCGACTCCTCGCTGAGTTCGCCGGAGCTGCGGATCTCGCCGCCCTCGAACAGCATCGCATGGTATTCCTCGACCTGGCCCTGCATCGCCGCCGCGACGGAGGCGCGGGCACCGCGCTCGGAGTCATCCCCGTAGATGTTCACGTCCCGCCATTCGATGCGCAGCTCCCCGCGGTCGACGTACTCCTGCATCGCCGGCAGGGTCTCATCGACCCACTGGGCACAGTACGGACACTGGACATCGGTGAAGAAGACGATCACTACGGGCGCGTCGACGGGGCCCATGGCCATGAGGTCGTCGGGATCGCGGGCCTCCTCACCGCTGAGGTCGGGAGCCGCCACCTCCTCGGGATGCTCGACGGCCGCCGGTTCGCCCTCCGAGCTGGCCGCGCTCCCCGACCCTGCGGGGTCGGCCCCGTCGTCGTCACCGGTCATCCAGAACACGCCCAGGACGAGCAGAGCCATGACGGCGACGATCCCGATCGGAACCAGCCATCGGCTCCATTCCCCCGGGACGCGTTCTGTCTTGTCGCCAGTCTTCGTCTCGTTCATGAACTCTCCGATCACACTGTCGTCCGCGGCGCCCAGAGCACCAGTCGACTATCGACGATAGTAACTAGGGGGAATAGTAGTCATGTCGATGTGGCCCATTCAACGGCACTGCGGCTCAGGGGGTCGAACCCAGCTCGATCAACAGCACGCCTCCGACGATCAGTGCCATCCCGGCGCTCATCAGCACGGTCAGCGCCTCGTCGAACAGCAGCTTCGACAGCAGGGCGGTGAGCACGATGCCCGAGGCGATCCACACGCCGTAGGCGATGCCCAACGGCATGCCTGCGCTCAGGGTCGCCGCGAGGAAGGCGAAGGAGATCAGATACCCGCCGCGTAGAACCTGGATCCGCCAGCGGTTTTGGCGGGCCGTGACAGCCGAATGCTCCTGTGGCCAGCGACAATGGGGCTTGTCTAAGCTTGCGTTTAAACCTGTGAGTTCTGGTTGTCCTTGGCGTCGGTGGCGATGAGGCCGCCACCGCCGCATCCTCGCCGACGACCTCCCGCAACTCCAGCAGGCCCTGACCACTGCTGATCCTCACCAGCGAAGGCCCACCCTCGCGGTCCAGCGGGTTCTGGGAACTCTTCACCGGCGGCGACGCACTCTTCGCCCCACACCCCTCGCCGTCCCCACCGGCCAGTACGTCCACTGGAGAGATCAACGCCAGGAGCTCGACGGCGAGCAAGAGGAGCTGTTCGATGCCGCATTCCAGATCCTCGACCGCTCCAGCCCTCTGCGCCTCGGCAGACCTCTGAGCTGGCAGCCGCCTTGAAGCGGAGACTTCTCCTACCAGCCCACTCCACCGGGCGGAGCGACGCTCACCGTGGACCCGCTCCCCTATGTCCTCGCCAACAGCGCGCTGACTCTCCTCGACCAACAGCCCCGCGAAGGCAACCGGGCTGCCGCTGCCCACGCCGCTCTCACCCGTCGCACGGGGCAACCCGCCGCCCTGGACGCCAGAGCCGCCGACCGCTGGGCCGGCCCCACCACCACCCTCTACATCGATCTCAACGGCACGACTCCGATCCCAGATCGTCCTACCCTGCCCGCACTGCCTTTCCAGAACCGCTGTCACGCTTGCTTCCCGGCAGGGCGCCTCGACGCACTCGGCGACCCAACGTCCGTCTTGACCTAAGTAGGCATCGCTCCCGTCATCGGAACCGGGGAGATTTCCGCGCGGAGCAAGCCCACGCCACCGGCTCAATCGAGGAGCCACCTGCAGGCCGATGCGGCGATGCACCGCATCGTTCTCCCACGGATGCGCATGGATGAGCTGCAGTCCGGCTCCCCCACAGATGACACTGCGAATAGCACGAGGCCGACGAGGAACAGGCTGTGGCTTACCGGTCCTGCCACCGGTAGCTCCGTGAGGATCTTCGAACCGAGCGAGTTGACCCCTTAACGGATTCGTCGCAGTGTCAGTTGCGGGCGGTCGGGTTCCACTCCCGAGAAGGAACGTCCTGCTGGTCGTAGGGTCGGGTGGTCTCGCCTGGTCTGGTTTGTGCGACGGCGGTGCGGAGCCGGTTGATGCCGGTCAGGACGGTGCGGGCTTCGGGAGCGTGCTGGGCGAGGTGGAGGACCCTGTGCCGGCTGCGGCGCACGAGGGTCGCGGCGATGTCGAGCAGTCTCGCGCGGAGCCCAGCGCCTGCTTGAGAGAGTTCCATGACGAAGGGAGGCCGGCATCGATGATGGTGAGCTTGCCCGACTCCCTTCGACGACGAACCAATTGATGTAGGGAGTCCTCGACCCAATGGATTCCTTCTGCGACGTTCTTCTTCAACATGGTGCTCTCTCAGTAGACTGTCTCAAGGTTGTCTTCGATCCAGGCCGCTACGTCTTCCTCTCGATAGCGCACGCTCCCGCCGACCTTGGCGAAGCGCGGTCCACGCTCCGCGGAGCGCCAGTTGCGCAACGTCCCTTCGGAGACGCGCAGTGTGTCGGCGACGTCGGAGGCGGTCAACAGGCGGCCGGCGCGGCCGTGTGGATCCGACTCATCGGCGGTGAGCTGACTCCTGGTCTTCGTTGCCATCTCGCTACCTCCGGTACATCGCGATCCTGGATGGATCACTCGTGCTCCGGGTAGTGGGCGGGGCCCGTGACGACTTGTGATGAGGCGTGACTTCGGCCCGCAATCGCCTGGGCCAGTCAGATTATTGTCAGACTTTTGAACGTGACACCACGACTGAGGAGGTGATCGACGATGACAACCGGTGCACGACCATCGACGCTGACGTCCCTGTTCAAAAGCCGTCGATGCAGGTCATCGCCCGAACATTCCGATAATCCGTCGATCGCGGGCTCAGTTCTGACTCGGTCTGCTTCACGCCCACCACGGCCGGGCAGGACTACGCTGGGCTTACCCTCCTGATGTTGACACCTGAGTTAGCGGGTCGTGCTGACCTGCGGGAGGGTTGTCCTTATGGTAAAGCGGAAAAGGTACACGCCGGAGTACCGTCGGGAGGCGGCGGCGCTG
>Ga0079225_10000854_pt1 | contig 16704 bp, 17 predicted proteins | sample Poulit2012_FD_76344 | JGI IMG/M metagenome (GOLD analysis project Ga0079225, IMG submission 76344) | Agricultural soil microbial communities from Georgia to study Nitrogen management - Poultry litter 2012 | ecosystem: Environmental > Terrestrial > Soil > Agricultural land | place: USA: Georgia... | reverse complement strand
TAAAATCTTGTTCAATTAATATCTCGGTTAGTTGTTCGCAAGCAAAATATTCTTCATTACCAATTTCAGGATTTGCATGAATAGCTAAACTCGTTTTGATTAAGCGATTTTTATTTTCCTTTAAATATTGTTTAATATTTGTCGTTTGTACAGACATTTTATTCTTCCCCTTTCAACGTTTCAAAGGTTTCTAACAATTGTTCATTCGGTACTTGGATTAAAATTGATCCACCTTTTGTTTCCTCTTCAATAGCTTTTGATACAGCTTCAGATTGATATAATTCAACAATTTTTAAATAAATTTCATTGTCTGCATCTTCAGCACGACTCGCAAAGATGTTGACATACGGTAAGACACTATCATCATGTCCATCTTCTAAAAATATTGGATCTTTCGCAGGATCAAAGCCGGCTTGACCAGCGATTCCGTTATTAATAATTGATGCGGCGACATCCTTTAATACTCGTGGTGTTTGTTGGGCAACCATTGGAATGATTTCTAGATTTTTATAGTTTTCTTCAATGGCTGTTGTATCACCAAATAAACCAGTGCCCTCCTTTAATGTAATTAATCCAGCTGTTTCAAGTAAACGTAATGAACGCCCGAGATTAGATGGGTCATCGGGTACAGCGATTTTATCACCTTCCTTTAACTCTGATATATTAGATATTTTTTCTGAGTAAATACCTAGAGGTGCGATGACTGTTGAACCAATTGGCACGAGATCTAAATCATTTTCTTTAGCGAATTGACTTAAAAATGCAACATGTTGGAACGAATTTATATCGATATCGCCGTTTGCTAAAGCATTATTCGGTAACGTGTAATCGGAGAACTCTATAAGTTCAATGTCAATGTTTTCTTCTTCAGCTAATGATTTTAAAACGTCCCATTGTGCACCGTCTGTTCCAGTCACACCGATTTTAATGATATTTTTTTCTGACTCTCCTTCATTACTACACGCTATTAGTAATAATAAAATGGCAATTCCTAATATTTTGAATATATTTCTCATTGTTATGCCTCCATTTTTGTTTAAATTTATTTTTTAATAGGATGTTTGAATGCATGTTTATAATTAAATACAATTACCTTCTCATAATTTTCTTTGAGAGCAAATTACCTAACCATTGAGCAAATTGCACAAGTACTATTAAGATGACTACAGTAACGAACATAACTGAACCATCGAATCGTTGATAACCATGGGTCATAGCAACATGTCCAAGACCGCCGCCACCAACCGTTCCTGCAACTGCTGAGAAGTCGATTAAACCGACTGTCACAAAGGTTAATCCTAAAACAAGTGGTCCTAAAGCTTCTGGTATTAATACGGTAAATATAATTCGTAACGGTCCCGCGCCCATCGCTTCGGCTGCTTCTATGACTCCCGGGTCAATACTTACTAAATTATTTTCGACAACACGAGCAACGACAAACGATGCGGCAATCGTCATTGGAAAAATTGCTGCCATTGTCCCAATCGTTGTTCCGACGACTTCCCGCGTAACAGGGGATAGGACGAATAACAAAATAATAAAAGGGATCGGACGGATGATGTTTATAATAAAGTTTAAAATGGTTGCAATTAAACGGTTTTCTAAAATATTTCCATCTCGTGTAACATAAAGTAAAAGCCCGAGACAAATGCCTAATATTGAACTAAAAATTAATGTACCAATGACCATCGTAATTGTTTCTCCAGTAGCTTCAACTATTCGTAGCCAAAAGGTACTCCAATCAACTTTCATCAAATTCAACCTCCTCAATCTCAACAATTTCATTTAATGTTTCAATGACGGCTGCAATTTTTTCGTGATCACCTTTAAAGGAAATGACAAGGTTCCCGAAAAACTTTTGTTGTAATTCACGAATAGAGCCATAAATAATATTAAAATCAATTCCGTACTGACGTGTCACTTGTGACAGAATCGGTTCATTAGCTCTTTCACCTTTAAAGATAACGCGGTACAATTTCTTTCCACCCTTTGCCCGCCACTCGTCTAGTAAATGTTTTGATGGTAGAACTTGTTCGGTAGCGAATATTAACTCTTTCGTCGTTTGTTGTTTTGGATTTGTAAATGTATCAAATACTTCACCTTGCTCAATGACTTTTCCTAATTCCATAACAGCTACACGATTACAAATCGATTGAATAACTTGCATTTCGTGGGTAATAAGTAAAATTGTAATGCCGAGTTCACGATTAACTTTTTGCAATAAATTTAAAATATCCCGTGTTGTATTTGGATCCAGGGAAGATGTCGCTTCATCACAAAGTAATAATTCGGGATCTGTCGCTAATGCTCTTGCTATACCAACACGCTGCTTTTGCCCACCTGATAATTGTTCAGGAAAATTTTTAGCTTTATCAGCAAGACCGACGAACTGTAACAATTCTTTTACTTTCGCATCCCGTTCTTTTTTCGGTACTTTTGCTAGTTTTAAAGGGTATGCTATGTTTTGTTCAACGGTACGTGATGAAAATAAGTTAAAGTTTTGAAAGACCATTCCAATATTTGTGCGGACTTGCCGAAGTTGTTTCGGTTTTAAACGATGCAAAGGTATCCCTTTAACTAAAACACTCCCTTCAGTCGGTTTTTCTAAAGCATTAACAAGGCGAATTAACGTACTTTTGCCTGCTCCGCTAAAACCAATAATTCCGAAAATATCTCCTTTATTAACTGAAAATGAAACGTTTTTTACTGCCTCTACTTCCCGTTTTCCGACAGAAAATGTTTTTGATACATTTTGAAATGTAATCATAAATATCCCCCTTCATGAACATATCTACAAAGATCGGTCTAACAACGATTCAATGGCAAATAACTGCTGTTTTTGTAGTTGATTCATCGTTGTTTGATCATTAAAACTTGTTATTTTTTAGCGTGGACATCCAACTTTGCCAAATTGCCAGTAACTTAAAACTTTTTATAATACAAAAAAGCTTCTTTTCTCATATCTGTTTTGGCAGATATGAAAAAAGAAGCTAGCAAGCAATAATAGACTTCTTAATCTTATCTTCCAAACAGAATACTGTTTGCAGGAATTGGCACGTTGTTTAAAAAAACCGTTGCCGAGATGTCATAGGGCCTGTCCCTCAATCTCTCTTGATAAGAAAACTTTTATGTAATTTTGAATTGATTATTATTCTAGCATGATTAATTAATATGTCAAACATTTATATAAAATTTATTTTTGTTTATCGTTAAATGTCTTCAAAAGCGATAACTGTTTGGTGACATATAATAGTAAGTTACACAAAGGGTTAAACGATAAATTGAACGGGTACAACTTTATAATCACATAAAGTACATGTATATATTAAATGCAACACAGTATATTGTAAAGTCATTTAACCTATCTTTAGTACTTATTATAAATTACTAGTTTATGATTTTGTCTAAATTATGACACGAATATTACTAAAATATGACGATGGATTCATTTTTTAAACTTAAAAATGAATCTTTTTTTTTATTATCATCCTTTAAACGTTGGTATGACAACGTTTAAAAGGGATATGTTCACTAAATGTTATGGGAAATCCTTTTTAAATAGATTAATGGGCAAGTGATTTAAATCACATTAAATGAAAATCATTCTCAGTATACTAAAGATGTAATAAATGAGAACGGTAAGGAGGGATGGAGATGAGACAATCTCTAGATAAAAAAGATGTTATTCAACAGGAAGAATTTAATTCCTTAAAAGGTACTTTATTTTCCACAATTGTTTTTGTTGGTGGCGGAATTTTAGCGTTTATGATCGTACTGTTCTTTTTCTACATGATTAGATTATAAGGAGGTCGATGTAAATGAAATTGCATCGCTTTGAAGAAATATGGTTAGTTTTTGCAGTCGTTATTATAATTTTATCGATGGTTATTACAGGTTATCAAACCTTTGCATTAGGTATGGGACCACCAAGTCATAAAGAAACAATTGATCCACAAAAGGTTGATGAAACAGCACCGTTTGATGAACCGGGAGTTTTTGAAGTAGGGGAATTGGAATATGATATCGTGATGACATTAGAAGCATTCGCTTTTAATCCAGGAGATATCGAAGTTCCTGTAGGATCAACCGTTAATTTCATTATGACGTCAAAGGATGTTGTACACGGTATCCAAATTATTGATACGAACGTTAATGCAATGGTTTTACCAGGGCATATTCAAACAATTTCTCAAACGTTCAATGAACCAGGCGAATATTTAATTTTATGTAATGAATATTGTGGGGTCGGTCACCAGTTAATGAGTACGACAATAACGGTGAAATAAGGAAAGGAGGACGAAGCAATGGGTATTGCAATAAAAAAAGAAACACTTTCATATCAAGTGAAGAGAAAAGTTGGTAAGTACGCGGCGACGAATGCAAAAGATGCGAAAATAACATTATCATTTTTCACAGTCTCATTTGTTGCTTTGCTTGTCGGGGGGATTTTAGGACTTTTTCAAGGATTAGAAAGAGCGGGCGTTATGACGATGCCAGCTTGGTTTGATTACTATCAAACATTAACAACCCATGGAATTTTACTCATACTTGTATTTACGGGAACATTTTTAGTCGGTTACGTTTACGCAGGGATATCACATACGCTCGGCGGACTTATCCCGATTACGAGAAAGTTAGGTTGGACGTCCTTTGGTTTAATGGTATTTGGAACAGTAGTTGCAGCTTCACAAGTTATTATCGGAGAAGCTTCTGTGCTTTACACATTTTATCCGCCAATGGCAGCTTCACCATGGTTTTACATTGGACTCGTATTTGTCGTTTTAGGCATATGGACAGCAGCGTTTGGTGTATTTGCGAATGTAATTAATTGGCGTAGAAATAATCGGGGTGAAAAATTACCATTACTTGCGTTTTTCGGAACAGGTATTTTCATCTTACTATTTACAGCGACATTAGGTGTCACATATGAAGTGCTTACATTAATACCTTGGGCCTTTGGTTGGACTGATACTGTAAATGTACTTTTAAGTCGAACATTATTTTGGAGCTTTGGTCATACACTCGTTAACGTTTGGTATTTTACTGCGGTATCAGCATGGTATGTCGCATTTCCGAAAATTATTGGTGGACGTCAATTTAGTGATACGTTAGCCCGGGTTGTCGTTATTCTCATTATGGTCTTAAACGTACCAGGTGGATTCCACCACCAAATTATTGACCCAGGGTTTTCTGAAGGATTAAAGTTCATGCACGTATTTATGAGTTTATCAATCGGGTTTCCTTCATTAATGACTGCCTTTGCGATGTTTGCCATTATGGAACGTGCTGGACGAAGAAAAGGTGGCAAAGGTTTACTCGGTTGGTTTAAAGAGTTACCTTGGGGTGACGCACGCTTTTTAGCTTTATTCTTTGCAATGGCGACATTTATTCTCGGTGGAGCAGGTGGAATTGCACAAACAAACTTCCAGTTAAACCAAGTTGTTCATAACACATTATTTATAACTGGTCATTTCCACTTAACTGTCGGTGTTACCGTAGCGATTACATTCTTTGGTATTGCTTACTGGCTCGTTCCACACTTATCTAAACGTGTGATGACACCGGGGATGAATAAATTAGCTGTCTGGCAGCTCATTCTTTGGATGGTCGGAATGTTCTTCATGTCAGGTGCCATGCATACTGTTGGATTATTCGGTGCACCGAGAAGAACATCATTTACAACGTATTTTGATCATGCACAAGCACTCGGATGGAATCCGTACTATATAATAATCGCCATCGGTGCTACATTACTTCTTATCTCAGTGTTTCTCGTAGTTTATATCGTCTTTCATCTCATGTTTGCAGCACCAAAAGGTGAAACTGAATTCCCAATTGCGGAAGAAGAAGACGATGCTTCACCAACACCTAAATGGACGGAACGTTGGGGATTATGGGTTGTTTTAATGATTGCCGTTATTTCTATGGGATATGTCATACCACTTGTAGATCTTATTATGAACGCACCACCAGGATCACCACCATTTAAGACGTGGTAAGTTAAAATATTAATATAAAAATATTGATCGGTGAAGTGAAAAGATATTCAATCCTTCACCGATCTTTATCAAAAACCTTCACCATTTAACCCTTCGTAAGTGACCTGCAAACTTTCAACAAAGGAAATGAGGTGTGTCTAATGTTTAAAGATAAAAAACAATGGATAAGTATAGCGGTTGTTCTCATATTTGGATTTACATTATTTTATGTTGGAACCGATGGATTTCGTGCGTTTACAGCGGAAACAGCGCGGACGAATCAACTCATCGCGGAAAAACCTACTTTACCGCTTGTCACATTAGAAGATAGTTTTGGTGACATGTATAGCTTTGATGAATTTTCGGGGAAATATTTATTAATGACTTTTATTTATACAGCATGTACAACTGTTTGTCCCGAACTGGAAAGAAATGCAGCCGATATATATGAACAATTACCGGAACAAGTATTAGGAGACGATATTGTCTTTTTAAGTATTAGTTTTGATACTGAGCGTGATACGCCTGAAATATTAAGTCGTTATGGTGAATCTTTAGGGATTGGAAAAGAAAATTGGCGAATTGCACGAGTTCCCGATGATAATGAATTAAATAAATTGTTAGATGAGCTTGGTGTGATCGCCATTCCCGACGGACAAGGGGATTATCAACATAATGTTGCTTTTTATTTAATTAATCCTGATGGCTATTTAATTGATGTCATGGATTATCAAGATACTGATGGAGCAACGGAACGTGTCATGGATGTTTTACAAGCGAAAAAGGAGGGCTAGGCAATGAAACCTTTCGTCTATGGACTTATTTTATTTATTTTTTTAGCGCTACCTCCAGTCGTACATTTAGCTGAATCAATTATGACTATTCATATGCATATGCAAATGCCACTTTTAGCAGTTGCAGGTATGTTAATGACACCACTTTTTAAACAGTTATTTCCAAAGTTTTTTGCAACGTGGAATAAAGATGGTGTTCCAGGCATTTTACTAGTACTCATCGTCGTCGGTTATTGGCTTATTCCACGTGCGATGGATGATGCGTTAATGAGCCTTCCGGTTGAAATATTTAAATTTTTCAGTTGGACATTTCTCGTCGGCGTTCCGTTAATGGATAGTTGGTCAAAACTATCATCTTTATGGAAAAATATTGTCTTTATTACTTTAGGAATTGTTTATTTAATGATGGCTGGTATTTATATATTTGCTCCTGATCAGTTGTGCAACAACTATTTAATTGTTGAACAACGAACCCTTGGCTGGGCATTTTTATTTGTTAGTTTTTGTTTATTACTTTACTTTGTTCAAACGTTATTTTATAAAGAATCCGATGACGAGTCACCGTATTTCAACAATTAATCATAATACGTTAATAATAGAAAGTTATTTTACTTATTTTGTTAATGACTATATACTAACACGTATAAGAACGATGTATAATTGTTGAAGGAGGATGTACAGTGTCTAATGATCGATATGAAAAAGGTATGAAAAAATTAGAAGAGTTAGTTTTACCTGAAGGCGATAAACCGACAGGTCATATGGATATTGGGGAAGGGTTTAAAGATGTTGCCCCTGATTTACAAAAATATGTTGTTGAGTTTGCTTTTGGTGATATTTATGCACGTCCAGGCATCGATAATAAACAAAAGGTTATTACGACGATTTCAGCTCTCGTTGCCCAAGGAACACCACAAATTGAAATGCACGTTAAAACAGGCTTAGCGGTTGGCTTAAAACCAGAAGAAATTGTCGGCGTCATTATGCACCTTATTCCTTATTGTGGTTTTCCACGCGCACTAAATGCGTTAAAAGCAGCTCAGAAAGTATTTAACGAACAAGGTTTAACCGTTAAAACGCCGGAACTACCATAAAATAACATATGTTTAAAAAGTCACTTCCTTATGTAATCAATGTTAACATTTTACTAGGAAGTGATTTTTTGTTTATTTATATATGAGAAGGCTTGTCGTGAGCGATTTAAGTGTTTTTGATTATATGTTTGGGAAAATTAATGAAAGAAGTTATGGGTTAGATTTTTTTCGAGTGTGTGGTTTATAGTTCTTAGGAAACTATGCGGTTAAATTTAAACAATTTGTCGTTTTAATGAGCGTATAGCAATTTCATGTTCGCCAATAACTTCTTTAATCGATTGTTGATCTTCGAAGTATTGATTGACTTCATCATCTGTTTTAGTCACTTTTCCATGTAAATTAGCCATATCTAATGTTAAACTTTCTATTTTCGCATCAGTTTCTTCCTGACGATGTTGAATCGCTTTTAACATTTGTGTATTTTCGTTTAATCGTGTTTTTACAATCGTCATATCCTTTTCAAGGGCCGCAACTCTTTTGTCAAGTGAGTCAACTTTAGTCTCAAGGGATCTGACTCTTTTGTCAAGTGAGTCAACTTTAGTCTCAAGGGATCCGACTCTTTTGTCAAGTGAGTCAACTTTAGTCTCAAGGGATCCGACTCTTTTGTCAAGTGAGTTAACTTTAGTCTCAAGCGAACCGACTCTTTTGTCAAGCGAGTCAATTTTAGTCTCAAGTGAATTAACTCTGTTGTCGAGCGAATCAACTTTAGTATCAATTATGTGTAATTTCTCTAAAATTAAGTCTAATTTTTTGTCGTTCATCCTAGTTTTTCACCCCTTTCTAAAAAAACTCTAAAATTATTATAGTACACTTTTGTTATTTTTCAACAGTCGTTTTCGCCTAATATTAATGAGTATAAAATTTAATACCCAACTACACTATTAATGACCTATGTTACAATGAATATAGTGAATTAAAGGAGTGATTAGTTAATGACTAAGCCGAAAATTTATGTGACACGAAAAATATCAGAAAAGTATTTGGAGCCATATTTTGATGATTTTGATTTTACTATGTGGTCGAAAGAAAGTATTCCTGTCCCAAGGGAAACTTTACTTGCGAAGGTAAGTGAAGTGGATGGAATGATAAGTATGTTAAGCGAAACAATCGATAAACAATTAATTAGTCACGCAAAACAGTTAAAGATTGTAAGTAATTTAGCAGTTGGCTTTGATAATATCGATATTCCAACGATGCAAAAAAATAATATCGTCGTTACAAATACACCGGATGTTTTAACGGAGACGACTGCAGATTTAACGTTCGCTCTTTTATTAGCGACGGCCCGTCGACTTGTTGAAGCGAATGAGTTTATTAAAAATGATGAGTGGGAACATTGGTCACCGTTCTTACTAGCGGGAGCAGACATTTTTGGACAAACGATTGGTATTGTAGGAATGGGACGTATCGGTCAAGCGGTTGCCCGGCGAGCGAAAGGGTTTAATATGAATATTTTATATCATAACCGAAGTCGAGATATGGAAGCAGAACGAGAAATTGGCGCAACTTATACATCGTTTGATGAGCTCATTGAAACAGCAGACTTTATCGTATCATTAGTACCGTTAACAGATGAGACGAAACATTTATTTGATAAAGGATCCTTTGCGAAAATGAAATCAAGTGCGATATTTATTAATGTATCCCGCGGGCAAGTCGTCGATGAAAAAGCTTTATATGAAGCGTTAAAAAATAAAACGATTCAAGCAGCTGGTCTTGATGTATTTGCTGAAGAACCGATAAAGAGTGATCATCCATTATTGGAATTACCAAATGCTGTTTGCTTACCACATATTGGATCAGCAAGTGTACAAACGCGGGAGAAGATGATCGAACTATGTTTGAAAAATTTGCATGGATATTTTTATGGTGCTGGCCCTTTGACGGAAGTACGACTTTAAAAAATAAAGGACAGACATGAATATTAAATGTCTGTCCGTATTAAAATCATTTAAAATACTTGTTCAATTTCTTTAACACCTGGAACTTCTGTCGTTAATGCTCGCTCAATTCCAGCTTTTAATGTGATTGCTGAGCTTGGGCAATTCCCACATGCTCCCATTAGACGAAGTAAAACAACACCATCATCGTCAACATCTATTAGTTCAACATCTCCACCATCTCGAAGTAAAAATGGACGTAATTTATTGAGTACTTCTTGAACTTGTTCACGCATGATTAATCGTCTCCTTTCTATATACTTTTATTATATAATGTCATCGTAAAAAAATCTATTGGATAAGCTAAAAAAGACATCTTAACACTTATTAGTTTAACTTTCTTTCACAATTTTGTAAAATAAATATAATGATTCGTTTAAGCATATTTTAAAACTGTTTAAACGTTTGACCAAACTTTGTTTGAGGGGTGATCAAATTATGTCAAAGAAAAAAGTAATCTTGACTGTTTATGGTGCAGAACATAGATGTCCAAGCTGTGTGGGAGCACCGGGATCCAAAGACACCTATGAATGGCTACAAGCTGCAATTGGCAGAAAGTATGTTGATGATGTCGTTACGTATGAATACATTGATATAGAAGAAGAGCAAAAGGATGAAGAACACCGCAAATTTGTTGAAAAAGTTTATGAAGAAGATTTATTTTACCCAGTCGTCCTCATAAATGGTGAAATGATTTCTGAGGGAGTTACCCAATTAAAAGCGGTTTATGAAGCGTTAAATAAACACGGTGTTACTTTACAATAATGTTCATCAAAAATAAAGATATAGGGAGGTATTTGCTATGGCAATTAAAATTACGGACCGTGCCAGGGATCAAATCGAAGAAATGATGAAAATTGAAGAAGATGATGTTCATTTACGTTTTGGTGTAAAGGGCGGGGGATGTAGTGGGCTCTCTTATTCTATTGGTTTTGAATATGAGGTAAATGATGAACTTGATCATGTTGAGGAAATTAACGGAATCCCTGTCGTTATTTTCAGACAGGATATCCCAATTATTGAAAATACGGTTATTGATTTTAAAGAAAACTTAATGGGTGGCGGTTTTAGTATCGACAACCCTAACGCTATTCTTTCGTGTGGTTGTGGCTCATCGTTCCGTGTCCCTGAATATGATGGCACCCCGGAGAAATGTTAATTGATAAAACTGCAAAAAGGCTGCAAATCACTTTAAATGGTTTGCGGTCTTTTTTAATGAAATATATTAACTTAAAATTGACTAAAGGGTGAATAATCTGTATAATTTAAACAATTAAAAGTCACGATCAATATATATGTTTATGCAAAGTTAATTTTCGCAATTTTTGTAAAATTACACAATGAGAAAAAGTGGGGAGTGAAAGTAGATGAAAGCGGTTAGGTATTCGAATAAAAGTATTATATTGTTTATTTTAATGTTGTTCGTTTTAATTGGTTGTAATAGTCAAACAAGTAATGAAGAAGATGTGAGTTCGACAACTGATGAAACATCAGAAGAAGCAACAAAAGATACTAAAGAAGAAGGTGAAAATGAAAGTGAAGTCTCAGGCGAAATTGTTGTCGCCTACTCAGCGCAACCACCCGTATTAGATCCACACGTAAGCACAGCTGATGCAATCTCTGATACGATGCGTAACGTATGGGATACACTCGTAACAGTTGATGAGGACTATAATATTCAGCCATTGCTCGCTGATTCTTGGGACGTAAGTGATGATGGTAAAACATATACGTTTTATTTACGAGAGAATGTCTTATTTCATAATGGAAAAGAACTAACAGCTGAAGATGTTGTCGCTTCTATGAATCGCTGGAAAGATGCCCCGAGTGGGAAAGGAATCTTTTTAGAAGCGACCTTTGAAGAAGTTGATGATTATACAGTTACATTAAATTTACCTGAACCACTATCAACTACTTTGTCGACAATTTCACATGGCGGGGCGGGCTTTGCTGCAATTATGCCAAAAGAAATTATTGAGAATGCACCAGAAGAAGGTGTTGCGGAATATATTGGAACAGGTCCTTTTAAATTTGTTGAATGGAAACCCGATCAACATATACACTTAACACATTTTGAAGATTATAAACCACGTACGGAACCAACAAATGGACTTGCAGGGAAAAGAGAAGCTCTCGTTAAAGATTTAAAGTTTTTATTCGTTTCAGACTCTTCAACACGTGAAGCGGGTATTCGTTCAGGTGAATATGATTTCGCTCATGCCGTTCCATTCGACAACGCAGAAATATTAGAAAGTGATCCAAATATTAATAACCATACGTATCCAGGTGGTTTTCTCGTTGTTCATTTTAATAAACAAAAAGGTTTCTTTACAGACGAAAAAGCTCGTAAAGCAGTTGCCGCCGCTCTAGAAATGGACAGTATTATGAAAGCCGGTTATTCCGATGAAAAATATTATAATTTAACACATAATTTTATGATGACCCATCAACATGGATTTTGGCATAGTGATGTCGGTAGTGAGTTTTACAATGTTAATGACGTAGATAAAGCTAAACAGTTGTTAGAAGAAGCGGGTTATAATGGTGAAGAAATTCGACTTTTAACGACTCGTGATTACGAAGATCAATACCATGGTTCTGTCGTTATCCAAGAACAATTAAAACAAATTGGAATGAATGTTGAGCTTGAAGTTTATGACTGGCCTACCTTACTTGATATGCGTGAGAACCCTGATCTTTGGGAAATTTTCGTTATCGCAAACGTAGCTGTTCCCGAACCAACATTAACAGGATTTTTAACAAGTGCATATCCTGGTTGGACGGATAGTCCTAAATTAGATGAACTCGTCGATGAATTTCGTAGTCAACCATCATTAGATGATGCGCAAAAAATGTTCGATCAGTTTCAAGAATGGTATTGGGATTATATGCCGGTTTTAAAAATTGGTGATTATTATCGTGTCTCATCATCAAGAAGTACATTAGAAAATTTCCAATATCAAGATGGGTTAATTTTCTGGAACGTTACAAACGATAAAAATTAACTTAAAAGCAGACTGACCTTAATAGATCAGTCTGCTTATTTTATTTATCAAAAATATGAGTTGAGTACCGTGGTTGAACACGTTCATTTGGGTCCATATAGGTCATCGCATTATTGACAGCTGTTGGTGCATCACCAAAGCCAGTTGCAATGAGTTTTACTTTACCTGGGTAAGTGTTAATATCACCTGCTGCATAAATACCTGGAATATTCGTCTCCATTTTCGAGTTAACGACGATACTATTTTGTTCGATATTTAAGCCCCAATCTTTAATTGGTCCTAGGTTAGAAATAAAACCATAATTACATAAAATGTAGTCGACATCTAATGTAATTTCATTATCACCACGAGCTTCTTTCAATGTAATCGTCTCAATTTTTTCATTTGCGGTAATTTCCGTTGCATTATATGGCGTTAAAATGTTAACAGATGATTCTTGTAATTGTTTAACACTATGTTCATGGGCACGAAACGTATCACGTCGATGAACGAGTGTTACTTGTTTTGCAATAGGCTCAAGCATTAATGCCCAATCAACCGCTGAATCACCACCACCTAAAAGTAAAACATGTTTATCTTTGTAAATGTTCATATCTTGAACGTAATAATGTAAATTAATACCTTCATAATCTTCACTATTATCAATATTTAATCGACGGGGACGAAAAGCTCCATTTCCCGCTGTAATAATAATCGTTTTTGAATAATGAACATTTCCCTCGGCTGACGTTAGTTTAAATGTCTCATCATCTAGACGTTCAACATTTTCAATGGGCTCATTAAGGACGATTGTCGGATTAAAAAGATTTAATTGTTCTTCAAGGTTATCGACTAACTCTTGAGCACTAATTTTGGCAAAACCGGCAACATCATATATATACTTTTGTGGGTATAGCGCGGAAAGCTGCCCCCCAATATGTGGTAAACTATCAATAAGTTTTACACTTGCTTGGCGCATGCCACCATAAAAAGCAGTAAATAAACCTGCTGGGCCTGCACCGATAACTGTAATATCATACACTTTTTCTGACAAAGTGACCCCTCCGTTTCTCCATGATATATTGTACATTATTTTAAAACGAACATAAATAAAAACGCTTTATTATACGGCTGTTTATAGGAAATACTTTAGAAAATAAAATGATTTATAGTTGAAATGTCATTCTAAAAGGTCTAATATTAATGTAAAGTACATATGATGATTTTTTTAGTGTCATATATGTTGTAGGTCTTTGTTAATAAGTGAAAACAATCACAAGAATCATCTTCTTTGTACATAATTTAAATATTAATTAAACGGATGTGATAAAAAAATGGAGAAACAACATATTGTCATTCTCGGAGCTGGATACGGTGGAATGATAACCTCTGTTAATTTGCAAAAGTCATTAGGTGCAAATGAGGCTAAAATTACGTTAGTAAATAAAAATGAATACCATTATCAATCAACCGCACTTCATGAATGTTCTGCTGGTACATTACATCATGATCGTACACGGTTACCGATTAAAGATGTTATTAATACAAACAAAGTTAATTTTGTTCAGGATGCAGTCGTATCGATTGATCCGAAAGAAAAGAAAGTAACGCTAGAAAACGGCGAGCTTACATATGACATTTTAGTCGTCGCTTTAGGATTTGAAGCCGCGACCTTTGGTATTCCTGGGCTTGAAGAAAACGCCTTTATGATTAGTAACATTAATAGCGCGCGTTTAATTCGCCAGCATATCGAATACAATTTTGCGAAATATCATAACCAGGAAGAAAAAGATCCGGGTTTATTAAACTTCGTCGTCGGTGGAGCAGGTTTTACAGGAATAGAATTTGTCGGTGAATTAGCGAACCGTATTCCTGAATTGTGTAAGGAATATGATATTGACAGGGCACAAGTACGATTAATTAACGTCGAAGGTGCGCCGACCCTTATGCCTGGGTTTGATCCTGAGTTAATTGAGTATACGCAAAATTCATTAGAAGCCCGGGGCGTAGAATTTATTACGAGTGCGATGTTAAAAGAATGTAAACCAGATAGTATCGTCTATGAAAAAGACGGTGAACAAGTCGAAATTCCTACCCGAACAACCGTCTGGGCTGCTGGTGTTCGCGCTAACAAAATTGTCGAAGAGTCAGGCTTTGAACATAATCGGGGTAAAATTGAAGTAACACCAGAAATGCGTTCACCTGAATATGATAATGTTTTTGTCGTTGGTGATTGTGCATTAATTTGGGACAAAGAAAATGATCGTCCATATCCACCAACGGCACAAATTGCTGTACAAGCTGCTGATACGGTTGCTTATAATATTAAAGCATTAATTCGTAACAATTCATTGCAACAATTTGAGCCTAACTTAAAAGGAACAGTCGCTTCTTTAGGACATAATGATGCGATGGGTACGATCTTTAACAACCGAAAAATTTATGGTTGGTTTGCAACATTAATGAAAAAGGTTATTGACAACCGATATTTATTTAAACTAGGCGGTATTCGCATTTTATTAAGAAATGGAAAGTTTAATCCATTTTATTAAAAAATATGAATGTAATAATAGATGTTATAAAAAAGAAAATGTCTAGCTCTAAGATTATGGAGCGACATTTTCTTTTTGTTTTACAATAATCTGTCACATAATGAGCTATCTTTTAACTCGAATTTCTCTGTTATGTATTATAGAATAGTAAGAGAGAATTAATTAGTCCCAAATTTTGAGAGGAGCGGCTTTTTTGATCCAGTCATTTATCGCAGTTATTTTATTTTTCGTCATGTTTTTCGGGATTGCTTTTATTTTAAATATGTTGTTACGCCGAACGTGGCTTATGTCATTTGTCTATCCAATTATCGTGTTATTTATGTTTGATAAACTTCCGAAAATTGAGTATATTAAACGGCCGATTTACGCATTTTCAACGGCATTTTCCAATTTACTTAATGCTAATATACATGAGATAATTGTTTTAACAGCGGGCTTTTTAGGAACAATTGTCTCTGGGCTCGTCATTCGTTATTTACGGCGTAGCGGCTATCAAATGTTTTAAGTGAATATAATAATAAACTTTAGGCAATGCTTGCTTCTTAAGAGGTGAAGTCATTGCCATTTTATATGTTTGTTCGGAGAATGTTCATGATTATATTATTTATTTGTGCATGTTATGTGACGTTTACGATTATTACTAATTTAACCGCAAAGGATATTATTTTTTGGTTTCAACATATGCAATAAATATTACGTGGGAAAACATAAGAAATTTTCTAAATGTTCATGAGCCGACTTTAAGAAAGTCGGCTTACTTTTTTAATGGTAAATCCATGTGGCAGGAACACGTTTTGCAAAACTAACAAAAAACAAGGCAGCTAAAATAGTTAAAGCACTATCTTTAATGAAAAATGGAATCATTCCTAGCCAAGCAACTGAATAGCTTATTGGTAAATGTAACCAAACATTCATCGCTATGTACATATAAGTAACACCGATTAAATAGTTAATGATTAAACCTATAAAGGCAGCTATTGTATAGTTTACTAAACTAGAATTCGTTGATCTGTGGGCAATTTTTCCGACAATATATGCAACAAATATAAAAGAAATGATAAATCCACCCGTCGGACTAATAATTGCCATTGGACCGGCTGAAAGACTAGCAAATACAGGAACACCTGCTAAACCAACAAATGTATAAGTAATCATCGCAAATGCACCGAGTTTATGGCCGAGTATAAAACCAGCTAAAATTGCAAAAAATGTTTGTAAAGATAACGGTACAGTAGCTCCACCAATTGGAACAGCTAAAATAGGAAACCAAACGGTTATGTTAGCACCAATTGCCATAAGACAGACGAAAATGGCACCAAAGGATAAATCGATCGGTTTAATTTTTGGCAATGTTTTCCCCCC
>Ga0079225_10000853_pt1 | contig 16705 bp, 8 predicted proteins | sample Poulit2012_FD_76344 | JGI IMG/M metagenome (GOLD analysis project Ga0079225, IMG submission 76344) | Agricultural soil microbial communities from Georgia to study Nitrogen management - Poultry litter 2012 | ecosystem: Environmental > Terrestrial > Soil > Agricultural land | place: USA: Georgia... | reverse complement strand
TCTGACTGATTCCTTGTTTCATTTTTGGTTTGATTTTCTTGGTGTCTATTTTGTTCCATCGAAGAATTACAGGAATAAAAAGACAAAAGTAGAGAAATTATTAGTAGGGAAAAATGGCATTTCATTGCGTAAAGTTTTGTCTAAATTACAATTTTTTAAATAAAGTAAAAATAAGAATTTTTAAAAAATAAGAGAAATTCTAAAAATAAAATTATATTTATACAATAAATACATTTTTTGAAACAAAAATGACAACATTATGAAAAAAATGACAGTATTAACAATAATATTGAGCTTGGCTTTTTCATTAGGAGCTTTTGCACAATCAGTAATTGGTAAATGGAAAACAGTAGATGATAAAACGGGAGAAGATAAATCCATTGTGGAGATTTTTGAAGTGAATGGGAAAATTTATGGAAAAGTGGTAGAAATTTTAAATCCTGCAAATAAGAATAATAAGTGTAAAGATTGTAAAGGTGCAGATAAAGATAAACCTATCTTAGGAATTACAGTGATCAAAGGATTGTCAAAAGAGGGTGATAAATGGACAAATGGACAAATTTTAGATCCTAATGAAGGTAAATTATATAAATGTACCATTACTTTAAAAAATGCAAATACTCTTGATGTAAGAGGCTATATTGGTATTTCTTTAATTGGGCGTTCCCAGACTTGGACTAGAGTTAAATAAGAATGTTTTTTTGACAAAATAGAAATGTAAATTTAAAAGCTAAAACAATTCTAAGGAAATAAATAATAGTATTAAATAATATAATTAAACTATTTCTGAAAATTATTGTTGTATTTTCTATTAGAAAAATATTATTCTGATTTAAAACCTAACAGTTGTGGAGTATTCAATATTTTCAGTGGTATTATTTTTAATTTTCTCTATTTTTCTTCTATCTCATTCTTCTTGTTCCAAAAAGGAATCTGGAATTTGTTATTGTAGTTTTTATAGTGGTGATAAAAAACAATACGATTTAAGGCATTTACCAAAGCAAGAACAAATTGATTCTTGTAATCATTTAAACATCTTAGCAGAAAATTTTGTAGGTAATTGTAAATTAAAGAAATAATACCCATAAATAGCAAAATCCCGTAAGAGTAATTCCTTTTACGGGATTTTATCATAATCTATTCTTAGACTTTAAGGTACTATTTAGAATTTATAATCATAGTCCATCATGTAGAATATAAAGCTCCAAATATCTGCAGCTTCTTCTATAACTTTACTTGTTGGTTTCCCTGCTCCATGACCAGCATTTTCATCAATTCTGATTAAAGCGGGATTATCACAAGCTTGCTTTTTTTGTAATTCAGCTGCAAATTTAAAAGAATGCGCAGGAACTACACGGTCGTCATGATCAGCAGTGGTAATCATTGTTGCAGGATAACATGTATTCTCTTTTAAGTTATGCAAAGGTGAATATTTAATTAAATATTTAAATTGCTCTTCATAATCACTGCTCCCATATTCAACAGCCCATCCCCATCCAACTGTAAATTTATGATAGCGCAACATATCTAAAACACCTACTTGTGGTATTGCAACTTTAAACAATTCGGGTCTTTGAGTCATAGCAGCACCCACTAATAAACCTCCATTACTTCCACCTCTTATCGCTAATCTTTCAGAAGAAGTGTATCTTTCCTTAATTAAATGCTCTGCTGCTCCAATGAAATCATCAAAAACATTTTGTTTATTCTCTAACATACCTTGCTCATGCCAAGACTCTCCATATTCACCACCACCACGTAAGTTAACTAATACATAAATACCACCATTTTCAATAAATGCTAGATTAGTAGCTGAAAAGCTAGGAGTTAAACTAATATTGAATCCACCGTATCCATATAATAAAGTAGGATTGGTTCCATCTAACTTAATTCCTTTTTTATGTGTTATAAACATAGGTACATTAGTACCATCTTTACTTTTAAAAAATACCTGTTTTGTTTCGTATTCTTCAGGATTAAATTTAGCTTGTGAAGCCTCATGTAATTCCGACTTTCCGGTTTGAATATTATATTTATAAATTGTAGCTGGAGTAGTAAAAGAAGTGAAAGTATAATATAAATTATTTTCTTCTTTATCTGCACTAAAGCCACTTGCTGTTCCTATTCCTGGTAACTGAATATTATATTCGAGCTTTCCTTGATAAGAATATTGTTTCACTTGCGAACTAGCATCTTTAAGATAAGTGGTAAAAAGTTTTCCACCGGCAGTTTGAACAGATTCTAATTTTTCTGCTTTTTCTGCGATTAAAGTTTCCCAGTTTTCGTATTTAGGATTTTTAGGATTAACTTTTACTACCTTATAATTTGGAGCATCTTGATTACTTACTAAAATTAAGTCATCTCCATCATTATCTACTACATATGCGTTTGTTTTAAATCCTTTTACTATAGTAATAAAATCTTTTTGATTCTTATTTTTTAAATCTTTTATCTTTATTTCTGCACCATCGGTACCTTCTGAAATATTTAGAATCAAGAATCTTTTGTCTTCGGTTAAGCTTGGACGAACATAACGTAAAGCATGGTCTTTATCTTCATAAATAATAGGATCTTTTGAGGCATCTGTTCCTAATTTATGATAATATACTTTTTGGTATTCAGTTTTGGCACTGTATTTTGTCTTTTGATCTTTAGGTGCTTCGTATCCGGCATAATAGAAGCCATCTTCAGAATCCCAGTGAATTCCTGTGAATTTTACAAATTCAACTTTGTCTTTTAATAATTTGCCCGTTTTCATATCCATTATATAGATTTCTTGCCAATCACTACCAGAGGCAGAAACTGAATAAGCAAAATATCTTTGATTAGGGCTGAAACTAATAGCACCTAAAGCGACTGTTCCGTCTTTAGATAAAGTGTTAGGATCTAATAAAACTCTTTCCTTGCCATTCCATCCTTCTTTTACGTATAAAACAGATTGATTTTGTAAACCATCATTTTTATATTGGATTATATACTTCCCTTTTTTATAAGGAGCAGAGTTTTTAGGATAGTTTACTAACTCTGTAATTCTTTTTTTCATTCTATCTCTGTATGGGATTTGTGATAGAACGCCTTGAGTAAGCTTGTTTTGTTCTTTCACCCAGGCAGTTGTTTCCTTTGCAGTATCATTTTCTAACCATCTATATGGATCCGCAATTTTAGTACCAAAATAATCATCTATATGATTTACTTCATTGGTTTTTGGATAGGTAATTTTGTTTTGTGCATGCATAGTTAATCCTCCTCCTAGCATTAATGCAAATAAAGGCACTATCGTTTTTTTCATATTATTATTATGTGATTTTTAGTTACGAAATTAAGCATTTTTTCTAAATTATTCACCTAAACTTAAACAATTGCATTTTATTAATAGCGTATTTTCATAAAATCAGTAACATATTATCACAGTGTTTATTTAGTTTCTAATATAATTGTTTTTTCCAGCAATAACCCCCACAAAAAGTAGTATTATAGAGGCTCCAATTAGAAATAGAAAAGAAATATTCCAATTTGCCTTCCAATCATATATTGCTCCAAATAAAGGAGGGCCAATAGCAGCTAATAAATAACCAATAGATTGTGCCATGCCCGATAATTGCGAAGAATGGTGAATGTTTTTAGTACGAAGAATAAAAAATAGCATTGCTAAACTAAATGCTAGACCACTGCCTATTCCTAATATTATACAAAATAAAACGATGTATTGGGTTTTGAATAATAAAATTCCAATTAAGGAGAAAATAAATAAAAATGCTGTTAAAATGGAAAGAATCCTTTGGTCTTTTAAACGAGAAGCGATTAAAGAACCAATAAAAGTGGTAGGTAATTGAGCAAATTGCATATATGAAAGTAGCCAGCCTGAAGCCTCAATTCCCATTCCCCAATCCTGTGCAACCTTTGGCAACCAAGCAGAAATGCAATAAAATAATAAGGATTGCAAGCCCATAAATATTGTAACGGACCAAGCCAAGGGAGATTTTAATAATGTTTTAGAAGAAAGTGGGGTAGTATGGTTTTCCTCAATATTCTTTTTATTATTTCTATGTTTTTTCTTTGGAATTTGAGGAAACCATAAAAGAAAACCAATAAAAACTAAAATTATCCATATCCCGAGAGATGCTTGCCAACCATAATTAGTCCATTTACCTATGCCTACACTAAATCCAGCTGCCAAAGCTGCTGTTAGGTTCATTCCAGCAGAGTACATTCCCATTATTAATCCAATCTTATATGGAAATTTTAATTTAATAAAGGCAGGCATTAAAACATTTCCAAAAGTTATAGCAGTTCCAATAAATGCTGAGCCTAATAGCAATGTAAATATTGAACCATAGGATCGGATGCCTAAACCTAAGCCTAATAATATTAAAGAGAATAATAAAATAATTTCCATTCCATGCTTCTTGGAAATTTTAGGAATTAAACTAGATAAAAAACCAAAAGCTAATAATGGAATTGTAGTGACAAGACCAGCCATGGTTTTGGATAAATTTAAATCACTACTAATTTCACCAATCACAGGTCCTACAGAAGTAATTGGAGCACGTAAGTTTGAAGCAAAGAATATAATGGCTAAAACCGTAAAAATATTTGCCAATTGCTTTTGTTCTTCCTGATTCGTGCTTTTAATCATTTGGAGCTTTTAAAAGCTACAAAGGTACATGCTTTTCAATTCTGAACGGAAAAATCTCTAGTAAGCAAATTGTTATTGCAATCGTTAAAATTTATTATTAAGAATAATAATTTATAGCCATTTCAAAACTTTTATTATATTTGCAGGAATTTTATAGATAAAAACTAATTATAAACAATAGTAATTTTAAAATAATGGCATTTAACGCATGGCACTCTATTAATTATGGAGATGAAAATGGAGAAGCAGTTAATGGGATAATAGAAATTTCTAAAGGCTCTCGAGCAAAATATGAAATCTGTAAAGAAACTGGAATGTTAACCTTAGATAGAGTTTTGTACTCTTCTGTTTATTATCCAGCAAATTATGGTTTTATTCCACAAACTTATTGTGATGACAATGATCCCTTAGATATTTTAATAATTTCTCAAATTGATATTTTACCTATGACGCAGGTAGAAGCTAAAATCATCGGTGTGATGAAAATGATTGATCAAGGTGAGGCAGATGATAAGATTATCGCAGTTGCAACACAAGATATGAGCGTGGCACATTATAATGATATTAGTGAACTTCCTGAATATTTTTTAAAAGAAATTCGTCAGTTTTTCTTGGAATATAAAGCTTTGGAAAATAAAGAAGTAGATGTACAAAATATTTTAGGTGCAGAAGAAGGTAAAAGAATTTACAAACAATCAATTATAGATTATAGAGAAAAAATTCTACCTACTTTAAATAAGTAAAATTTACATTTATATATTATATCAGCCGTTTGATTTCATTTCAAGCGGCTTTTTTTATTTAAAAAATAGAATTAAATGGGCAATCATTAAGGAGAATTGTACAAAAAAAGCAATTTGCCATAAAATTTGCTCTAAAACTAGTACCTTTATAATTCTAAATTAAACAACTTATTCAAAGAATATCTAAATTTAAATATGCAAAATAAAGAAGATAAAAGATTATTTCTCATAGATGCCATGGCATTAGTATATAGAAGCTATTTTGCTCTTATATCGAGTCCTAGAGTAACAAGTACAGGCAAAAATACCAATGCTCAATTTGGCTTTACTAACGCGGTATTGGAATTAATAAAAAATCAAAATCCTACCCATTTAGCTGTGGTATGGGATGCTCCAGGTCCTACAAAAAGACATGAAGTATATCCTGATTATAAAGCTAATAGATTGGAAGTTCCAGAAGATATTAGAGCAGCCATTCCAGATATTAAAAAAATTACCGAAGCATTTAAAATGCCTAATATTGAATTACAAGGCTATGAAGCTGATGATATTATAGGAAGTTTGGCATTTAAAGCATCGGAAGCGGGTTTTGAAGTCTTTATGGTTACACCAGATAAAGATTATGGGCAATTAGTCGGACCTAATCGTTATATGTATAAACCAGGCTCTAGAGGCTCAGGATTTGAAATTTTAGGAGAAAAGGAAATAAAGGAATTGTGGGGGATTGATGAACCAATGCAATTAATTGATATTCTTGGGCTGATGGGAGATAGCTCAGATAATATCCCGGGAGTTCATGGTATAGGTGAGAAAACAGCTTCAAAATTAATTAAACAGTATGGAAGTATTAAAGGAATTATTGAAAATAAAGAAGAAATTAAAGGCAAAATGGGAGAGCGAATTCGTGAAAATGTGGATATTGCATTGATGTCTTATAATTTGGCTACCATAGATTTAAATGTTCCTTTAGATTTTGTGTTTGAAGATTATGAAATTGAAGCTATGGACGCAGAAAAAGTACAAGAGGTTTTCGCTGATCTCGAATTTAGAACACTAGCAAAAAGAATTTTTGGCGATGTTAATTCAAGTGAGCAGGGAGATTTGTTTTCCTCTTCAGCTAGTGGTTTTGGTCAAGAAAATGCAAAAGAGTTAATGCAAGATATGTTTTCTTTAAAAACCATAGAAAATATTGAAAAGGATTATATTTTGATAGAGACCGAAAAAGAATTACTTGAATTTATAGAAAAAGCTAATAAAGAAAACTGTATCGCTTTTGATACAGAAACTTCTGGCTTAGACCCTTTAAATTCAGATTTAGCAGGAATAGCTTTTTCATGGAAAGAAAATCAAGCGTATTATATTGCTTGTCCTAAAGAAAAAAAGCATTCAGAGGAGTTTTTGGAACCTATTAAAAACTTATTTAAAAATCCCGATATACAATGGATAGGACATAATATTAAATACGATCAGTTAGTTTTAATGCAATATGGTTTTCAATTTACAGATAATTATTTTGATACCTTAGTGGCATATTATGTTTTACATCCTGAATCTCGTAAGAGTTTAGAGGCAGCGAGTGAACAATTTTTAAACTATCAAATGATTCCAATTGAAAAACTTATAGGGAAAAAAGGAAGGAATCAGAAAAAAATGACAGATTTAGAACCTAGTGAGGTTCTGAATTATGCCGCAGAAGATGCAGATATAACATTTCAATTAAAAGAAATTTTTGAAGATATGCTTCATAAGGAGAAGCAGTTGGATTTATTTGAAAAAATTGACAATCCTTTAGTTTTAGTATTAACTAAAATGCAATGGGAAGGAGTAAATGTTGATGAAGCGTTTTTAAAAGAATATTCTACCCAATTAAATGATGCTATTGAAAAAGCTGCTCAGAATATTTATGCTGGAGCGGGCATGAAATTTAATATTGCCTCCCCTAAACAGCTAGGTGAAGTGCTTTTTGATCATTTAAAATTAGATGATAAAGCAAAGAAAACAAAAACTGGACAATATAAAACAGGAGAAGATATCCTGCTGAAACTACAACATAAAGATCCAATTATTAATGATATCTTGGTGTATAGGGAATTGTCTAAACTTCGCTCCACTTATGCCGACGCTTTACCTAAATTAATTCACCCTCAAACAAAACATATTCATACTACCCTTAATCAAACTACTGTCAGTACGGGTAGGTTAAGTAGCAATCAACCCAATTTACAGAATATTCCTATTCGAACTGAAATTGGTAGAATGATACGAAAAGCTTTTATTCCTAAAGATAAAAATCATATACTCTTATCGGTGGATTATTCGCAAATTGAATTGAGAATAGTTGCTGCTTTAAGTGGTGATGAAAGTATGATTAAGGCATTTAAAGAAAATAAAGATATTCATAGAGCAACTGCCGCAAAAGTATATGGCATAAAAGAGGAAGAGGTGAATAATGACCAAAGAAGGAATGCTAAAGCAGTAAACTTTGGAATTATCTATGGTCAATCAGCATTTGGATTATCAGAAACTCTAGCTATTTCTAGGACTGAAGCAAAGAACATAATTGATAATTATTTTGAACAGTATCCTTCTATACAAAAATATATGGAGGAAACTATAGCTTATGCTAGAGAATATGAATATGTTAAAACCTTAAAGGGGAGAAAAGTAATTTTAGATAATATAAATTCCAAAAATTTTACAGTTCGAGGATTTGCAGAAAGATTAGCTATAAATGCTAGAATTCAAGGTTCTGCTGCTGAAATGATTAAAATCGCTATGATTGCGATTCAAAAAGAATTAGAAGAGAAAAATTTCAAAAGCAAAATGATACTACAAGTGCATGATGAATTGATTTTTGATGTACATTTAGAGGAGCAAGAAGAAATTGAAAAAATGGTGAAACAGAAAATGGAAAATGCAATGCAATTACCCAATGATGTACCTATAATAGCTGAAGCTGGATTTGGGAAAAATTGGTTGGAAGCACATTAGTAGCTAAAAGATAGGTAAATTATAAATTAATGAAAATAAATATAAATGCCTCCTACACAGACTTTTATGAATTAACTATGAGTCAAGTGTATTTTCTTGAAAAAAGAAATGAAAAAGCAATTTTTGATTATTATTTTAGAAATCATCCATTTGAAGGTGGATATACTGTTTTTGCTGGTTTACAAGATGCATTGGCAATTATAAATAACTTTACATTCCCTGAAGAAACAATTTCTTATTTAAAAGATTGTGGATTTAATTCGGAATTTTTAAAATATTTAGAAAATTTCTCCTTTACGGGCAATATTTATGCAATGAAGGAAGGAGAAATCGTGTTTCCTGATACCCCGATATTAATTGTAGAGGCTCCCATTATTGAGGCACAGATAATTGAAACAGTTCTTTTGAATATTCTTAATTACCAAAGTTTAATAGCAACTAAAGCAAGAAGAATTAGACAAGAAGCAAATGATAAAATCTTAATAGATATGGGTTTTAGAAGAGGACATGCTACTGGTGCTTTATTTGGAAGTAAAGCTGCTATAATAGGTGGTTTTGATGCTACGAGCAATGTTTTTGCCGCCAAGAAGTTTGACTTGCCATTATCAGGAACTATGGCTCATTCTTTTGTGCAAAGTTATGAAAATGAAATTGACGCTTTTAGAGAATATGCTAAAATACATCCTAATAGCAGTACCTTTTTGGTTGATACTTATAATACTTTAGCAAGCGGAGTACCAAATGCAATTCAAGTTGCTCATGAAATGGAAGAAAAAGGTTATAAGTTGCAAGCGGTTCGGTTAGATAGTGGTGATTTAGCCTATTTATCTAAACAAACTCGAAAGATGCTAGATGGTTCTAATCTGCAATACGTGAAAATAGTAGCTTCTAATCAATTAGATGAATGGGTAATTAAAAGTTTAAAAGAACAAAGTGCTCCAATAGATATTTATGGAATAGGGACCAATTTAATTACAGGAAAACCTGATGCTTCTTTAGATGGCGTGTATAAATTATCTGAATATAACGGTATTCCGAAGATGAAATTTTCAGATAATATCATTAAAATATCTACACCTTGTAAAAAACAAGTATTCCGTGTTTTTGATAATGAAGAGGGGTTTTATGGAGCAGATGCAATTGCATTATTTGAAGAAGAGTACGTTAATAAAATTTACCATCCATTTGATATTCGTAAAAAAAACGATATAAGGAATAAAAAGCAAGAAAGATTATTGGAATTAGTTATGAGCAATAAGGAAATACTTGTTAAAAAGAAATCTATATTTGATATTGCCAAATACAGTGAAAAGCGTTTATCCTTATTGCACCTAGAATATAAAAGATTTCAAAACCCTCATATTTATAAAGTGGGATTAAGTGAAGATTTAAAGCAAATTAGAGATACCTTAATTTTAAAAAATTCTTAAATAATTATTATGAATAAAGCTTTATTAGTTATTGATTTACAAAATGATTTTTTACCTAATGGTAGTTTAGAGGTGCCTAATTCTGGTAGTATAATTTCTGTTATCAACAAAGTGCAAAAACACTTTGATTTAATTGTAGCTTCTCAAGATTGGCATCCTCAAAATCACATGAGCTTTGCCTCTAATCATAAAGATAAAAAACCTTTTGATACTATTCCATGGAAGGACTCAGAGCAGATTTTATGGCCTAATCATTGCGTACAAGGTACAGAAGGAGCAGCATTTCATAAGGATTTGGATACAAAGAATTGGGAAACTATATTTAGAAAAGGTATGGATCCTAGTGTGGATAGTTATTCTATGTTTTACGATAATGGAAAAATGAAAAGTACAGGATTGAAAGGTTATTTAGAAGAGAAAAAAGTAGAAAAGCTTTATTTCTGTGGACTTGCTGCTGATGTATGTGTGTATTATTCTGTAAAAGATGCGCTTGAATTTGGATTTTCTTGTGTACTTATAGAAGATGCTACTAAAGAATTGGACAGTGCGATGTATGCAAAACAAAAAGAAGAGTTAGTGCAATTAGGTGTTCGTATTATACAGTCGGATTGGATAAAAAATGAAATATAAGTTTTTTTAACAATCTAGTTTTTTGCAACTTAAAGTTTTTAGTAAATAAAATAGACTATTCCGAAAATTAAGGATAGTCTATTTTTATTGAACTATACTTTTATTAAGAGCTAAATTTTGATTGTAAAGAACTCTAAAAGATGTTTTAAACTTATACAAATAATTTTAAAGCATATAATTATTATATTGCTTAATATTCTTTATATTTAGTTTTCATTATTCTAAAATTATACTAAATGGATAAAAAACAAGTGATTAAAATTGAAACTAAGAATATTGATTATTTTAATTATACTTTCTATTTGAACAAATTCAATTTTATTACTGCAATCCATATATTAAATATTCCAGAACCTTTAACTGATGTAGAAATAATAATAAATTCTACGCAGAATATTTTTGAGCCTTTTAGTTATTTTTTAGATGCTTATGAAGGGGAAAGTTTAGTATTAAATAATTTTGATTTTAAATTTAATATTCCCTTTTTAAAGAATTTAACAGAGAAAGATAAAGATGCTATTCAAATTGTTTTTAAAAGTAAAGGGGAAGAATTAGCAAGTACTACTTTTCATTTGGATATATTGCCTATGGATTATTTTGGAGGATTGCAAGAATATCCGCAATTATTAGTTTCATATAGTTTACCCAACCATCCATTTATTTATGATATCAAGTCAGAAGCTATAAAGATCTTAGAAGAAAAAAAGCAATTTCCAAGTTTTGATGCTTATCAAAAACAAAATAAAGAAAGAGTACTTCAAGTAACAGCAGCTTTATTTTATGCATTGCAAAAAAAAGAAATAATATACAGTGCGATACCTCCATCATTTGAAACTAAAGGACAGCGGATTAGATTGATTGATAAGGTTTTATCTGCTAAGTTTGGGAATTGTATAGATATTTCCCTACTGTTTACCGCCTTATTAGAATCCGTAGGTTTAAATCCGTTAATTATCATTACTAAAGGACATGCCTTTGTGGGTGTTTGGTTAGAAGATAAGCGTATGGATACCATAATTAATTATGATCAAGCTGCCATATCTAAAAGAATAGCACCTGGGATTAATGAAATTGCAATTATTGAAATGACCATGCTTTGTAAAGGGAATACTATTAATTTCAGAGATGCAGTACATAGTGCCGAAATGCAATTAAATAATGCTAAAGATTTTATCATGGCTATTGATGTTAAATCTGCTAGAGCTTGGGGTGTACATCCTTTGCCATTAGGTAATAATCAGGAATTTATAAAACAAAATACAGAAGAGCTAATAGAAAATAACACTATAATTAAAGAGGAAGATAGTTTTGATTTTGGTCCTAAATATGAAGATTTAGAATTAAGAGATGATACGGAATTTTCTAAAATAAAATTATGGGAAAGAAAGTTATTGGATTTATCGCTTAGAAATAATTTGTTGAATATTAGGTTCAGTAGAAATACACTTCAATTAATAGATGTAAAAATAAACCTTTTAGAAGATGCTTTGTTCGATGGAAAGCAATATACTATAATGCCTAATTCCAATGTGGAAATTAAAACGAGCTATAATGAATATTTAGAACCCTTACATCCTTCTAGTGCTTTATTTAAATTGGCAGATGAAGAATTTAATTATAATAGATTACTCACTAATTTTCATCCTCATAATTTAGATAATATTCTCACGCATTTATTTAGAACTGCAAGAATAGCAGAAGAAGAAAATGGTATGAGTACTTTATATTTAGGGCTTGGGCTTTTAAAATGGTATGAACCGAAAAAAAAGAATCAAGTGCGCTTAGCACCAATTTTACTTATTCCTGTTGCATTATCTCGAAGATCTGTAAAGTCTAAATATGTGCTAAAAAGTCGTGAGGATGAAACTATGATAAATATTACGCTAATAGAGTATCTTAAGCAGGAATATAAACTAAATCTTGATGCTTTAGAACAATTACCCTTGGATGATTTTGGCGTGGATGTTCCGAAAGTATTGGCCATTTTGAGAAATGCTGTTTTAAATTTAGAAGGTTGGGACGTATTAGAGCAAGTGGTTTTAGGTAATTTTTCTTTTAATAAACTCTTACTTTGGCAAGATTTAAATAAACATGCTAATGAAATTGAAAAAAGTCCTATAGTAAAAAGCTTAATAGAAGGAAAATTATCAACTGATATAAAAGGTTTGGAGGAAGAAGATTTTGATCTTGAAAAACTTTCTGCTGCAGAACTCTTATTACCAATTGCTACGGATAATTCGCAATTAAATGCTATTAAAAATGCGCATTTAGGAAAAACTTTTATCTTACATGGTCCACCAGGAACAGGAAAATCGCAAACGATTACTAATATTATTGCTGATGCATTAGCAAATAATAAAAAAGTACTTTTTGTAGCTGCTAAAAAAGCCGCATTAGATGTGGTACACAGTAGATTAGAAAAAATTGGTTTGGGGCCTTTTTGTTTAGAATTACATTCCAATAAATCAAAAAAATCTGATGTCTTAGGTCAATTTGAAAAAACGCTTGATTTGACTAAATACCAATTAAGTGCGGATTTTAATGAAAAAGCAAAACGTTTGGACGAAAGACGAGAACAGCTTAATAAATATGTATATTATTTGCATCAAGAAAATAATATTGGCTGGTCTTTGTATCATTCTGTTTCTTATTTAGAACAAAATGGGGTAGAGTACGATAAGAATTTAAGGATAGATATAGATTTGGACACTTTGGATAGAAAGCAATGGAATAATTGGAATGATTGGCTCCTTCTTTATAGTTCGGTTATACAAAAAATAAAAAATCCTAAAGAACATCCCCTTTCTGCTTTAAGTATAGCTAAACATGATATTGATAATGCGCAAAATATAGTTGAAAATATAGATGATTATCTGGAAAAATATGCAAGATATTCCCAGATAGAAAAAGATTTTTCTATAAATTCTGATGAATTAGATGCATTTTTATCTTTATTAAGTATTCTAGATAAAAAACTGCCTAAAAAAGAACTTATCTCTATAATTTTTAATCCTAAATTAAAAGAACCATTCTTAGAATGGATTAAATTACAAGAAAATTATCAGTTGGTAAAAAAGAATATAGAAGAGCAATACTACAAAGAAGTTTATAAATTAGATTATGAAAACCTAAGACAAAAATGGAATCAAGCAAAGTTTTCTTGGTTTTTACCTAAATGGCTAGAACAAAGAAAAATTAAAAAGGAAATTCAGGGTTTTGCAACCGTTAAAATAGCATCGGAAGAGCAAGTAGATTCAATTTTTGATAAGCTAGATAATTGGAAAGAGATAGAAGAGCAATTAAAGCATGCTAGATTTGCAACTTTTAGTTCTTTTATACAATCATATTCTAGTAATAATGAGCTTGATATTAAAGCAATAAAAGAAGAAATTGCCTATATTGAAACGCTAGAGCAATCCATGGAAGCTGCACCTATAGAAGATAAAGAAAAGTGGTTATTAAAAGCGGTGGAATTTGATTTTGCAAAGGAAAAAATTCTTGAAAAAGTAGAGGAATACGCAGAGGTACATAAGGACTTGCAAAAAATAGTATTCGCTATTCCTTCTATTGAAGAATTAAAGAATATAAAATCTAATATTGCACTTCTAGAGGATTGGGTAAATTATCAAATTTATAAAAATAACGCAGAAGCTTTAAATTTACATTGGTTTACAACTTGGGTAGAGGAAGGGAAAATTACATCCGAGAATATTGAAGATGCGTTTTATGAAGTTTTACATTTTAATCATTTTATACAAAAAGTATATGCACATCAAGAATTAAGATCTTTTGATGCTACTCTATATAAATCTCTTATTAAACAATACAGGGATTTGCATCAAGAATTTACAGCAATTTCAAGGAAACAATTAATAGCAAAATTAAGTGCTAATATACCCAATTCCAGTATAGAAACTGCTCAAAGTTCTGAAATTGCAATTTTGCAAAGAGCAATTAGAAGTAGAGGAAGAGGAATTTCCATTCGCAGACTTTTTGATCAAATTCCAAATTTAATTCCTCGATTAAAACCATGTATGTTGATGAGTCCTATTTCAGTAGCACAGTATTTTGATGTGAGTAAGGAACATTTTGATATGGTTATTTTTGATGAAGCCTCTCAATTAGAAACTTTTGAATCTGTAAGTGCTTTAGCTAGAGCAAAACAAGCAATTATAGTTGGAGATCCCAAACAAATGCCACCTACTAGTTTTTTCTCTTCTAATAAATTGGATGAAGAGCATTTAGACAAAGAAGATTTAGAGAGTATTTTAGAGGATTGTTTGGCTTTATCTATACCATCTAAGTTTTTATTAAGGCATTATAGAAGCAGGCATGAAAGTCTAATTTCTTTTAGTAATAAAAACTATTATGATAGTAAACTCTTAACTTTCCCTTCACCAGATGATTTAAGTCAAAAAGTGTCTTTAGAATTAATTGATGGATTTTATGATAAGGGAAAGACAAGAACAAATGAAAAAGAAGCAGAGGCTGTTATTGCTTATATTAAAAAGCACTGGGAAGAAAGAAATCCTAAATCCATTGGTGTGGTAACTTTTAATCAAGTACAACAAAGTTTAATTGAAGATTTATTGCAAAATTTATTGATGAATAATCCGGATTTAGAAGAATTTGCATTAGGAAATAAAGAGGAAATATTTATTAAAAACTTAGAAAATGTACAAGGGGATGAAAGGGATATTATTTTGTTTTCTATAGGTTATGGACCAGATAAAGAAGGGAAAATATCAATGAATTTTGGTCCTTTAAATCGAGATGGAGGATGGAGAAGATTAAATGTGGCTGTAACTCGTGCAAGATTTGAAATGAAAGTATTTTCTACTTTAAAATCTGAGCAAATAGATTTGTCTAGAACCAAATCGGAGGGTGTAAAAGGCTTAAAAGAATTTTTGAGTTTTGCAGAAAAAGGAGATTACAGTCTTTCTGCTGATTATTCAAAAGCTGATAAAAATACTTTAGTGGATGCAATAGGGGATTATTTAACAAAGAATGGTTTACAAGTTAGAAAATATATTGGTTCTTCGGAGTATAAAGTCGATTTAGGCATAGTGCATCCAGAAAATGAAAAGGAATATATTTTGGGAGTTTTAATTGATGGATTAACTTATTTAAATATTGAAACAACGAATGATAGAGAGCTTTTGGCACCTAATGTATTAAAAGGTTTAGGCTGGAATATTTTTAGAATTTGGACTTTAGATTGGGTGAAGCATAAAGATAAAATAGTGCAAGAAATTAAAAATAGAATAAAAGATTTATTAGAAGGAAAAGATGTTCAAAAGGAAGAAATAGTGTCCGAACAGCAAGATCAAGTAGAAAATGAAGAATTGCTTATTCCTATAGAAGAATCTAAAAATACCGTTCAAGTTCCTTATAAAAATACGGATTTAAGAATTGTAGAAAATGGAAATTCTGATAATATTTACTATTATGAAAATCAGGAGATTATTCGAAGTCAAATGAAGCAAATTATTGAAACAGAAGCCCCAATAAGTAAATCTTTATTATTTAAGAAAATACTTGTTTTATGGAATGTTTCTAGAGCAGGAAATAGATTAAATATATATTTAAATGAGCAGTTGGATCAATTATCTGATATTTTAATAACAGAAGCACATCAAACATTTTTATGGAATAATCATATAAGTCCTAAAACTTTAGATTATTATAGAGATAATGCAGAAATTAATCGTTCTATAGAAGATATAGCTCCAGAAGAAATTGCTATTGCAATGTTAGAAATTATGGAGGATAATTTAAGTATGGATAAAAATGATTTATTGCGTATGACTGCTAGAAAGTTTAATTTCATGAAACTAGGAAGACAGATTGAATTGGTTATTTCTCAAACTTTGAATGCATTGATTCAAAATGAGCAATTAAAAATAAAGGAAGACAGAGTCAGTTTAGAAGAGGTATAAGAATCAGTATAAAAGTGTTGAAATATTCTAATTTAATTAGGAACATTCAGAAAACAAAATAATTTCTGTTTTTTCTAACAGTAAAATATAAATAATGCTTCTTTTTCATAAAGTTTTTATGAAAAAGAAGCATTATTATTAATTGACAAACTCTCTTTAAGATATATTAATATATGTGGTGGTGTTTTTTGATTTTTAGGCATAGTTGTCTAAGCCACTGAAAAAGCAGCTAAATATATGCCAGGTTTTGCTGTTTTTATGCTACAGATCGAAGTTGTTGAAACATTTTTCGACCTATCTCTAAAGCATTGGAAGTATGAATTCCAAAGAAAATCC
>Ga0079225_10000852_pt1 | contig 16715 bp, 16 predicted proteins | sample Poulit2012_FD_76344 | JGI IMG/M metagenome (GOLD analysis project Ga0079225, IMG submission 76344) | Agricultural soil microbial communities from Georgia to study Nitrogen management - Poultry litter 2012 | ecosystem: Environmental > Terrestrial > Soil > Agricultural land | place: USA: Georgia... | reverse complement strand
GTAGCGGGAGTGGTGACCGTCTGGGGAGGGGTGATTTCGCCTGGTGGGCGGCGACCGGTGGGCGGAAACGGCGACCACTGGGCGGGCATGGTGACCGCCGGGCGGTAGTGGTGACCTGGTAGCGGGAGTGGTGACCGTCTGGGGAGGGGTGATTTCGCCTGGTGGGCGGCGACCGGTGGGCGGAAACGGCGACCGCCCAACGGGTCGTGTTTCCATGCCATGGAAGGCGCCGAAATCAAGGTATGAGTTGCGATTGCCCGTGGTGGGCTGTTCTGCCCCGGCAGGTTGGGTGCCGCCTGCCCAGTACGCTGGGCCCATCATGGCTGCCTCTGCTCCTGCTGCGCCCCCCGGCGCCGATGTCCGCGTCCGTTTCTGCCCCTCACCGACCGGAACTCCGCACGTCGGGCTGATCCGCACCGCCCTGTTCAACTGGGCCTATGCCCGACACACCGGCGGCACATTCGTTTTCCGGATCGAGGACACCGACACCTCGCGCGATAACGAGGATTCCTACCAGCAGTTGCTGGAGGCACTGCAGTGGCTCGGCCTGAACTGGGACGAGGGGGTGGAGGTCGGCGGCCCGCACGGCCCCTACCGCCAGTCCGAACGGACCGAGATCTACGCCGACATCATCCAGCGCCTGGTCCAGGCGGGGCACGCCTATGAGTCCTTCTCCACCCCGGCCGAGATCGAAGAACGCCACCGAGCCGCCGGGCGCGACCCAAAATTGGGCTACGACGGTTACGACCGCTCCCTGACCGAGGACCAGAAGGCCGCCTTTCGGGCCGAGGGTCGGGAGGCGGTGCTGCGGCTACGGATGCCCGACGAGGACATCACCTTCACCGACCTCATCCGTGGTGAGGTCACCTTCAAAGCGGGCTCCGTCCCGGATTTCGCGATCGTGCGCGCCAACGGCCAGCCGCTGTACACCCTGGTCAACCCCGTCGATGACGCACTGATGCAGATCAACCACGTGCTTCGCGGCGAGGACCTGTTGTCCTCCACCCCCCGGCAAATCGCCCTATACCGGGCCCTGGTGGATATCGGTGTCGCCGAGCAGGTGCCCGTCTTCGCCCACCTGCCGCTCGTTCGCGGCGATGGCAACCGGAAACTGTCCAAGCGAGACCCCGAGTCGGATCTGTTCACCCACCGCAGGCGCGGATTCACCCCCGAGGGTCTGCTGAACTACCTGGCGCTGCTGGGCTGGGCGATCTCGCCCGATCATGACATCTTCACCCAGGAGGAGATGGTCGCCGCCTTCGACATCGCCGACGTCAACCCCAACCCGGCCCGATTCGACCTGCGAAAGGCCGAGGCGATCAACGCAGCCCACCTACGGTTGCTGTCAGCTGAAGACTTCCGGGCCCGGGTGGTGCCCTACCTGTTCGACGCCGGAGTGGTCTCGGCCCGCGCGATGTCGGATCTGACCGCTCGTGAACTGAACATCCTGGAGCAGGCGACCCCACTGGTCCAGGAGCGGATGACGTTGCTAGGAGAAGCGCCGGGCATGCTCGGTTTCCTCTTCCGCGACAGCGCTCAGCTGCAGGTGACTGACGACGCCCGCGGGGCGCTGCGCACCGAAGCCCCGGCCGTACTCGATGCGGCCCTAGCCGCCCTGGAGAAGGTGCCGGCTGAGGACTTCAGCACCGATCGCCTCCAGGACGTACTTCGTGCGGTGATCGTGGAGGGAATGAGCATCAAGCCCCGGTTCGCTTTCGCGCCGTTGCGCACCGCCGTCACCGGCCGCCGAGTCTCACCCCCGCTGTTCGAATCGATGGAGATCCTCGGCAAGGACGAGAGCCTGACCCGGCTACGTTCCTTGCACCAGGAACTGGTCCAGTAGGCAGCCGCGCTCAGTATCCGGCGGTGGCCGCCGTCCGGTGCTCGGGTGCTCGGCGGTGGCCGCCGTCCGGTGCCCGGGTGCCCGACGGTGGCCATGGCGGTCGGCGCCCCTAGACCGACGGGTCAGCGCACCTCGAAGGAGGAGTGGTCTTCAACGTCGACGTCCTCGATGGTCACCTCATCCACCGCGGCGCCTCCCGGCCCCAGGCGGCACCAGTCGATCAGCTGCTGGACGGCCTCGGTCGAGCCCTGAGCACGGGCTTGGACCGATCCATCGGGACGGTTCCGGACCCACCCGGTGACCCCCAACGAGCGAGCCTGCCGGCGGCAGGCACTGCGGTAATTGACTCCCTGAACGCGCCCGGTGATGATGAGTTCTCGTGCGAGGGTGTCCATCGCTTCATCGTGACGCACAATGGCCGATCATGCAGGTGTGATGTCACCCACCGCGCTCGTTTTGGAGCCAACGGCGATGCTCGGGTAGAGTCTTGCGCTGGTACGACGTCTACGATTCGCCAACATCGGGGAACACGTAGGGGTCATACCCCCTTGGGGTATGGTGTAATCGGCAGCACGTCTGATTCTGGTTCAGTTGGTCTAGGTTCGAGTCCTGGTACCCCAGCGGATGATCATGGTCATCGCTCACGCGGTGTTCCGGTATGATCTTCTGGTTGCCCGGCCCCGTCGTCTAGTGGCCTAGGACGCCGCCCTCTCAAGGCGGTAACGCCGGTTCGAATCCGGTCGGGGCTACCAACAACAACACCCCTGGCACTTGCCAGGGGTGTTGTTCGATTCTGGGCCCATTGCAGCCGTGTTGCCGGGTTGCCGTGCAACCGGGTTGCCGTGCAGCCGGGTTGCCCAGATTCCGACCCGCCCGGTGCTCGTCCCACGACCTGCACGGCGCTGATTCGCAACTTTGCCGCCATCACCAGGTACCGTTCCATGGCGAGCGTTGAGGTCCGGTGGAAGGACGGGATGAATGGTGTCAGTCGGGCGCAGTGGCCGGACCGCAGCGGGGATTCCGATCCGGTCCGCCGCAGGACCAGCGCGCGGGGCAAACCGCAGCGCACCGGCGGCCCTGCTCACCGCAGCAGTCCTCATCCTCACCGCTGCCTGTACTGATCCGGACGGCAGCACCGATGGCACCGCGGAGGAGGCGGAACCACAGGTTGAGGCCGCCGAGGCCTTCGCAGCGGCGTTGAGCAGCGGAGATCTCAGCGATGCTCCCCTCAGCGAGGAATCGCGCGAGGAGGTCCAGGGCGATATCGACCAAGCACTGGAACCGCTCTCTGACATTCCGCGAGAAGTGGTGGTTTCCTGGGTCTCCACCCCCTATGACCAGGGCGAGGGTGAAGGCGCCGACGCCGCATTGCGCTGGACCTGGGACGTTCCCGGTGAGGCGGATGAGGAGTTCACCTACCCGGTATCGGTTCCGCTCAGCCACAACGGTGATGAGAACTGGCAGGTGGAGTGGAACCGAGAGCTGCTCGGCAGTGACCTCGGTGAGGAGGGGGTATTCGAGGTCGCCTTCACCGATGCCGACCGTGGCGACATCCTGGGTGCCGATGACCAGGTGCTGGTCACCGCCCGAGATGTGTTCCGCATCGGGATCGACAAGACCTTCATCGACTCCGATCAATGGGAGGACGATGCGCTGGCGCTGGCCGAAGAGCTGGAACTCGCTGACCCCCAGGCCTATGCCGACCGGGTGCTGAGCGCTGGTGAGCGAGCCTTCCTCGAAGCGGTCGTCGCACCCCAGGAGGAACCCGAGGATCTGGACTTTGAGGAGCTCCGGAGCATCGAAGGGGTCAACTTCGTACCCGACCACAGGTTCCAGGGCCCCACCGACACTTTCGCCACCCCGATCCTGGGCCGGGTGGGGGAAGTCACCGCTGAGATGATCGAGGAGTCCGACGGCGAACTCGCCGCCGGGGATATCGTCGGCCTTTCCGGCCTCAATCGGGATTACGAGCAGATGCTCAGTGGCTCACCGGGTGCCACGATCTCGGTGGCCACCGGCGAGGAATCCACCGAGGTCTACAGCACCGAGCCAGTCTCCGGAACCGATCTGGAACTCACTCTCGACCCCGATCTGCAGATCGAGGCCGAATCGTTGCTCGACTCGGTGGAGCCGGCCAGCGCTCTGGTGGCCATCGACGCCTCCACCGGCCACGTGCTGGCCGCCGCAAGCGGTCCGGGCAGTGAGGGCTGGTCTACGGCCACCCTCGGGCAATACGCACCGGGATCGACCTTCAAGATGGTCACCGCACTGGCCCTGATGCGGGCCGGTATCGGCCCTGAGGAGGAGTTGCAGTGCACCGAGGACGTCACCGTTGATGGCCGGACCTTCTCCAACTACTCCGGTTACCCGTCCTCGGCGATCGGTGACATCACACTCACCGAGACAATCGCCAACTCCTGCAATACCGCCTTGATCGGTGAGCACGAGACCATCAGCGCCGCCGACCTCGCCGAGGCGGCCGGATCCCTGGGCCTGCTCCCGGTGCCGGAAACCGGCCCGGGTGCCGGATATGAGCGGTACGTGGGCCAAGTCCCCGAGGATGCCGCCGGCACCACACACGCGGCCGGACTGATCGGTCAGGGTGAGGTCCTCACGGCACCGATCACGATGGCGACGATCGCGGCCTCGATCGCCGGCGGCAGCACCGTGGTGCCAGAACTGGTCCTCAACGCAGCCGAGGACGCAGCCGAGGATGACGACGCCGGTGCCGGTGATGCGGACGCCGATGAGTCGGCCGAGGATGACAGTGCCGAGGATGACAGTAGGGACCAGCAACAGGATGTCCAGCCCGAGACCCCGCTGACCAACGAGGAAGCCGCGCAACTGCGCCAAATGATGCGCAGTGCGGTGACTGACGGCAATGCCGACATGCTCGCGGACATCCCCGGCGAGCCAGTCGGCGCCAAAACCGGCACCGCAGAGCACGGCACCGAAGACGTCACCCGGGCCTGGATGATCGCCTATCAGGACGATCTGGCGATTGCGGTCTTCGTCGAGGACGGGGAGCACGGGGCCGGCACGGCTGGCCCGCTCGCCGCGGAATTTCTAGAAGAGATCAACTCCTGAGTCCGCCCGGCCACGATCGGCCCGGGCAGTGGGGGAGCTCAGAAATCCCCAAGGCAGTGCGCAGGCGACGCCCAGGCGGTTGTGCCTAAAGTGGCTCAATGCGCGTCGTCATAGCCGGTGGGCACGGCCAGATTGCCCTACACCTGCAACGTCTGCTCACCGCCCGCGGCGATTCTGCCGTCGGGCTGGTGCGCAATCCGGAGCATGAGGCCGACTTGCGCGATATCGGCGGACAACCAGTGGTGCTGGACTTGGAACACACCGACGAGCGCGCAGTAGCGCAGGTGCTCGAAGGTGCCGATGCGGCGGTCTTCGCCGCCGGCGCCGGACCCGGCAGCGGGATCGCTCGCAAGGACACGGTGGACCGGGCCGCTGCTGATTTGTTCGCTGCCGCCGCCGAGCGGGCCGGCGTACGCCGGCACCTGCTGGTCTCGGCGATGAACGTGGACCGCGAACCACCACCCGAGACCAGTGAGGTATTCGCCGCCTACCTGCAGGCCAAAGCCGCCAGTGAGCTCGCACTGCGCACGATGGACCTGGACTGGACGGTGCTGCGCCCCGGTCGACTGACCAACGACGAACCGACCGGGACGGTCAGCCTGGGGGAGGATCTCGAACGCGGCGAGGTCAGCCGGGCCGATGTCGCAGCGGTCCTGCTCGCACTCTTGGACGAGCCCCGCACCGCCGGGCGGACGCTTGCCGTGATCGGCGGGCCCACCCCCGTGGCTGATGCCGTCGCGAACGTACTGACCCACTAGCTCGCGGCGCCGCCGGAGGGCTGTGCCCGCCGCGCAGTACGCCGCTCCGTGCGCCGCTTGGCGGACTGATGTGCCTCCTCGAGCAGCTGCAGGGCGGTGGGTAGGGTGCGGTCGCCCGGATTGACCACCGCCACCCAGGACTGGGCCGCATAGAGCGGATGGGGCAGGAACACATCCGTCCTTGCGAAGTGCCACGCGGAACGATCCTGCCCATCGGCCCCGAGGAGCTCGGCGTAGGCGGCACGGGTGAGTTGGATGTTCAGCCGCCACCTACCGCCTGTGTCCAGGCGGGAGCCGGCGTCCTCAGGGTAGTTCTTGGTGATGATCGTGCCGTAGGGCTGGATGTTCTGCGGGATCGTGCCATCGGGGGAGTAGTAGAAGAAGTGGTCCCCCCAGGCCGGTTGCGGAAATTCGCTGCCTGCGGCCGGCGACAGCACGAGCACTCCGTGGAAGGTTCGGATGGTGTCCAGGACTTGGTGCATACTCATCGTTCGAGTGTGACCTTAAAGTGCTTATGGAGGGTTTGGTGCACAATGACGGGCGACGGCGAGGTGGTGTACTCGACCAGTCAACTCGCCGCGGCCGCGGGCTACTCGGTGCAGCAGATCCGGGATCTGGAGCGCCTCGGTGTCATACCGGCGGCCAGGCGCAAGTCAAACGGCTATCGCGCCTTCGAACCCGTGCACCTGCAGGCGCTGGCGGTCTACCGCAGTCTCGCAGTGGCGATCGGGCCGGTGCCCGCACGTAGCACTCTCCAGCGCCTCTACCACCTGCCCTCGGATGAGGCTGCGGCCCTGGTCGGTTCCTGGCACATCGAACTGGCCCGGCAGCGCACAGAGGCCATCGCCGGGGTGCGGGCGCTGGACATCATCAGTGCCGAAGCAACGGGGACAGCGACGGCTGATATCGAGGATGCGATGACGATCACCGAGCTGGCCGGCGCCCTCGGGGTGCGCCCTTCGACCCTCCGGTTCTGGGAGCAAGCCCATCTGGTCACCCCCGAACGGGTGACCAGCATGAGAGTGCGCCGGTATCCGCAACAGGCTATCCGCGCCGCACGGATCACGGCGGCATTGCGGGCTGCGGGCTACCGGATCCCGGAGCTGCAGAATCTGATGCAGTCATTGCCGGAGTCGCTCGCGGCCGGCGACCTCGACGCCGCCCGAGCACGGTTGCAGGGCCGGCTGGATGCCATCGGCGGAAGGATGTGGGCCCTGATGCGCGCGGGCGGCGATATAGCTGCCTTGCTGACTCGATGAGGTAGGCGCCCGCAGTGCCTGGACGACGAGGGGGCGCCGCAAGGCTCAGTCCTCAGAGCTGGAGCGCAGGACCTCGGTGAGGCGATTGGCCGCGGCCATTACTGCATTGGCGTGCAGACGCCCGGGCATCCGGGTCATCCGCTCCACCGGGCCGGAGATCGACACTGCCGCGATCACCCGCCCCGACGGTCCGCGCACCGGCGCCGAGACCGAGGCCACACCGGCCTCACGTTCGCTGACGCTCTGCGCCCAGCCGCGACGGCGCACACCGGAGAGCATGGTGGCACTGAACTTCGCGCCGTGCAGGCCCCGGTGCAACCGGTCGGGCTCCTCCCAGGCCAGCAGCACCTGGGCCGCGGAACCGGCAGCCATCGTCAAAGTCGCACCTACCGGGATGGAATCGCGCAGCCCCATCTGCTTCTCGGCGGCGGCTACGCAGATGCGCTGATCGGACTGGCGCCGATAGAGCTGGGCGCTCTCGCCGCTGTGGTCGCGCAGCGCCATCAGCACCGAGCCGGCGGCCGCCAGCAGCCGGTCCTCGCCGGCAGAAGCGGCTAGTTCAGCCAGTCGGGGCCCGAGGATGAACCGGCCCTGCATATCCCGCGCCACCAGGCGGTGGTGCTCCAAGGCGACCGCCAGCCGGTGAGCCGTGGGACGAGCCAGGTGGGTCGAGGCAACCAACTGGGCGAGTGTGGCCGGGCCCGCTTCCAAGGCCCCGAGCACAGTCGCGGCTTTATCAAGTACGCCGACTCCGCTAGAGTTGTCCATACCGCGATACTGCCGTCTTAAGGCGTGAGACGCAAGTTCCCCGGCGGTCCGGAACCGGGGACGATCAGAATCCGCGGCTTGGAACAGTTGATGGAAGGTGATCGCCATGGGCAAGACAATGGCCGAGAAGGTCTGGCAGCAGCATGTTGTCCGGCGGGGGGAGGACGGGGCACCCGACCTGCTCTACATTGATCTGCACCTTGTTCATGAGGTGACCAGCCCGCAGGCCTTCGAGGGCCTGCGGCTCGCCGATCGGCAGGTGCGGCGACCGGATCTGACGATCGCGACCGAGGACCACAACACCCCTACGGTGGACATCGACTTGCCGATCGCGGACCCGACCAGCCGCACCCAGATCCAGACGCTGCGGAACAACGCTGAGGAGTTCGGGGTCCGGATCCACTCCCTGGGTGATGCCGACCAGGGGATCGTGCACGCCGTCGGCCCGCAGTTGGGGTTGACCCAGCCCGGCCTGACCGTGGTCTGCGGGGACTCCCACACCTCCACCCACGGCGCCTTCGGTGCGCTGGCCTTCGGGATCGGTACCTCCGAGGTGGAGCACGTGCTGGCCACCCAGACCCTGCCGCTGACCCCGTTCAAGACGATGGCCATCACCGTCAACGGGGACCTGCCCCCAGGGACCACCTCCAAGGACATCATCCTGGCGATCATCGCCAAGATCGGCACCGGTGGCGGCCAGGGGTACGTGCTGGAGTATCGCGGGGAGGCGATCCGCAAGCTGTCGATGGAAGCGCGCATGACGATCTGCAACATGTCCATCGAGGCTGGCGCGCGCGCCGGGATGATCGCCCCCGATCAGACCACCTTCGATTACCTCGCCGGTCGCCCGCACGCACCGGAAGGGGCCGACTGGGACGCGGCTGTGGAGCACTGGAAGATGCTGCGCAGCGATGACGACGCGGTCTTCGACACCGAGGTGGTGCTCGAGGCCGCAGACCTGGAACCGTTCGCGACCTGGGGGACCAACCCCGGCCAGGGGCTGCCGCTGTCGGCCTCAGTGCCAGTGCCGGAGGAGATCGCCGATGAGAACGCCCGGATCGCCGCCGAGCGTGCCATCGAGTACATGGACCTGGTGCCAGGTACTCCGCTGCGGGAAATCGCGGTGGACACCGTCTTCATCGGATCGTGCACCAACGGCCGGATCGAGGACCTGCGTTCGGTGGCCAAGGTGGTCAAGGGCCGCAAGAAGGCCGACGACGTACGGGTGCTGGTGGTCCCGGCCTCTGCGCGGGTACGGCTACAGGCCGAGGCCGAGGGGCTGGACCGGATCTTCCGGGACTTCGGAGCCGAGTGGCGCAACGCCGGCTGCTCGATGTGCCTGGGAATGAACCCCGACCAGTTGCAGCCCGGCGAGCGGGCCGCCTCCACCTCCAACCGGAACTTCGAGGGCCGGCAGGGTAAGGGCGGGCGCACGCACCTGGTCTCCCCGCTGGTGGCAGCAGCCACCGCAGTGCGCGGCACCCTCTCCGCGGTGGCGGACCTGGACCTGCCCGCCGAGATCGACCTGACCAGCTTCGACGGCAGCCCGCTGTCGCCGCTGGACCCCGACGCACTGATGCACGTCTGAGCAGGTAGGAGTCACCGACATGGAGAAATTCACCACCCACACCGGGATCGGTGTGCCCCTGCGCCGCGGCAACGTCGACACCGACCAGATCATCCCGGCCGTCTACCTCAAGCGGGTCACCCGGACCGGGTTCGAGGACGCGCTGTTCGCCGCATGGCGCACAGATCCGAAGTTCGTGCTGAACCACGAGGCCTACTCATCGGGCAGTGTGCTGGTCGCCGGGCCCGACTTCGGCACCGGGTCCTCCCGCGAGCACGCGGTCTGGGCGCTGAAGGACTACGGCTTCCGCGTGGTGCTGGCTGCCCGGTTCGCCGACATCTTCCGCGGTAACTCCGGGAAGCAGGGGCTGCTCGCCGCCCAATTGCCCCAGGAGGACATCGAGCTGATCTGGAAGGCGCTGGAGGCTGACCCCGGCCTGGAGATCACCGTGGACCTGGAGCAGTGCACGGTGGTCTGCGGCGACATCGTGGCCACCTTCGAGGTGGACAGCTACACCCGGTGGCGGCTGATGGAGGGTCTGGACGACATCGGCCTGACCCTCGAGCACGAGCAGCTGATCACCGACTTCGAGGCCGAGCGCGCCGCCTGGCGTCCGAAGACGCTGCCGGCCAAGCACCTACCCACGGTGCAGATCGAGGCCGCACGCTCGGTCGAGTGAGGCCACCGCGCAGGTGGCCGGCGGCCTCGGCGAGGGCCGCTGATGGCCGCGTGGCGCTGGCGGCGGTCTCGAGCGGTGCTGGCACCATGACCCCATGGAACCGATACCGCAGCACTGGGCCGCCGCCAGTGACCAGGCCCAGGGCCCCGATGGGCGCACCTACGCGCTGAGGATCTGGGGCTGGTCGAGCGGCTCGCTCGCCGAGGCGCGCCAGCTCGCGACCCGGCGTCTGGCCGAGGTCGTCCAGCGGATCCGCACCGGTCAGCGCCCGGACCGGCACACCTACTACCCCCGGATGCCGTTGCGCGAGGAGTTGCTCTCCCAGGTGCACGGGCCCGATGGTGCGGTGATCGCCCAGATCACCCGGAACCGGTACGGGGCCGAGGTGCTGAACACCGACCAGATCGTGATCGCCGACGTCGATCTGCCGCAGCAGGAGACCGGTTCAGCAGCGGGGGGCTTCTTCGCCGGCCTGTTCGGCCGGCGTCGCCGGCCCGAGCCGCCGGCTGCCCCGACCCGACCGGCCCCGGAGTTGGACCGTATCGCTCAGTTCGCGGACGCACACCCGCAGTGGGGCGTGCACGTCTACCGCACCGCCGCCGGCTACCGGGTGCTGGTCACGGGTAGGTGCGCGACGCCCACGACCGGGCGGTGCTGGGCCGCGCCGGCCAGCAGCTGGCCTGAAGTCAGAAGATCCGGCGCAGATTCGCCCGGGCGAGGTCGAGTAGTTCATCGCCCTTACCGGACATCACCGTGCGGATGGCATAGAGAGTGAAGCCCCTGGCCTGCTCGGCGGTGATCGTCGGCGGCAGAGAGATCTCCTGACGTTCGGTGCGCACATCCAACACCGCCGGACCGTCATGGGCGAGGAACTCCTGCACCGCATCCTCCAGGTCGGCCGAGTAGTCCACCCGCACGCCGTGGATGCCCATCGACCGGGCCACTGCGGAGAAGTCGGTCTCGGCCAGGCCGGTGCCGAAGTTCACCAGCCCGGCGGCTTTCATCTCCAGTTCCACGAAGTTCAGTGAGTCGTTGTTGTACACCACGACCTTGACCGGCAGCTGGTGCTGGATCAGGGTGAGCATCTCACCCAGCAGCATCGACAAGCCGCCATCGCCGGCCAGGGCGATTACCTGCCGGTCGGGGAAGGCTGCCTGCACCCCGATGCCCTGGGGCAGGGCGTTGGCCATCGAACCGTGGGCGAAGGAGCCGATCAACCGTCGTCGTCCGTTCATGCTCACGTACCGCGCCGCCCAGGTGACCGGTGAGCCGACGTCGGGAATGAACACGGCGTCGTCGGTAGCGTGCTGGTCGATCAGCCGGGTCAGGTACTGGGGGTGGATGGCCTGTTTGCGCCGGCTCGGCACTGCCAGGTCGTCCATCTTCTCGCGGGTGCGGTGATAGTGCTTGAGGGCGTCGTCGAGGTGGTCGCGTTTGCGTTTGCGCTTCAACAGTGGGGCCAGGGCGCGGGCGGTCTCCCCGACATCGCCGATCACCCCTAGATCCAACGGGGTGCGCCGGCCCAGATTCTCCCCACGGATATCGACCTGGATGATCGTGGCCTTCTCGGGGTAGAACTGCTGGTAGGGCAGATCGGTGCCGAGCATCAGCAGAGTGTCCGACTCCATCATCGCTTTGTACCCGGAGGCGAAACCCAGCAGGCCGGTCATCCCGACGTCGAACGGGTTATCCCACTCGATGTGCTCCTTGCCGCGCAGGGCGTGCACCATCGGTGCGCCGAGGGTGTCGGCCAGGGCGATCACGTCCTCGTGGGCACCGGCGACTCCGGCACCGGCCAGGATCGTGATGTCTTTGCCGGCATTGAGCAGGTCGGCGGCTCGCTGCACATCGTCATCGGCCGGGACCACCTTCGGCGGGGAGCCGGCAACATTGGTGACAGAGTCGTCGAGTGCCTCGGCGAGGGCCACATCCCCGGGGATGACCAGGACTGCCACTCCTTGTTTGGAGATCGCTTCCTGCATGGCGATCCGCAGTGCCCGGGGCATCTGCTCCACGGTGGAGACGTTCTCGGCGTACACACTGCACCCGGAGAACAGCTCCACCGGGTCGGTCTCCTGGAAGTAGTTGCTGCCGATCTCAGCACTCGGGATCTGGGCGGCGATAGCCAGCACCGGAACCCGGGAGCGGTGGGCGTCATAGAGCCCGTTGATCAGGTGCATGTTCCCCGGGCCGCAACTGCCCGCGGCCACTGCGAGCTTGCCGGTCGTCGCCGCTTCCGCTGCCGCGGCGAAACCGGCCGCCTCCTCGTGGCGCACATGCATCCAGTCCATGTCCGCCGAACGCAGTGCTTCGGTCAGCCCGTTCAGGGAGTCCCCGGCGATGCCGTAGATCCGTTCGACGCCGTTCGCCTCGAGGGTGTCGACGATGTTCTGGGCGATGCTGACCATGTCTTCTCCTGGCTCCAAAGGGTGTGGACGGCAGAGCGGTGCCCCTTGATCGTGCACACAGATGGACCGGATCCGCCATCGGATCGCTGCTCGCCGAGCCTATCGAGGGGCCAGTGGCATTGCCTGGGACACGGGTCTCGGTAACTGCATGGGCCTGGCAATCACCGGTCGGAGGGGGCATGAGAGACCGACCCGGGCGTCGCCGTCGTCGGTCCCGGACCCACCTTGTTCTTCAACGAGGTGGCCGAACCCGAGGAAGGGAAGAACCGGCTGCACCTGGATCTGCAGACACCGCAGCGCGAGCAGGAGGTTGCCCGCTTGGTGGCGCTGGGCGCCTCGGTGCGTACGGTGCATCCGGAGTGGACGGTACTGGCTGACCCCGAAGGCAATGAGTTCTGTGTGCGCGGTGATGCCGACCTGTACGGGTAGATGTGGTGCTGGGTGAACCGCCCGTCACGGCGCTTCACACGGCCCTCACGCTGATCGCACACCGTTCTCACCCCGATAGTGGGCCGAGTTGGAGCGGGCCACGTACGCTGAGATGTCGACATAGTGGGTCACCGCCCACAGGAGTCCAGTGATAAGGATTGGCTGATGAACTTCCTACGGGTGCACGGCGGAGCGCCGCTATCCGGTGAGATCACGGTCCGAGGGGCAAAGAACTTCGTCTCCAAGGCGATGGTTGCTGCACTGCTGGGTGAAGAGGCCAGCGAGTTGCGCAATGTGCCCGAGATCAAGGACGTCAACGTCATCGGCAACCTGCTGCGGTTGCACGGCGTCGTCGTCGAACGTGATGTGACTGGGGGCGTGGTCACACTCGATCCCCGCAACGTCGAGACCGCCCACAAGGCAGACATCGATGCCCACGCCGGTTCCAGCCGGATCCCGATCCTGCTGTGCGGCCCGCTCCTGCACCGCCTCGGTGAGGCGTTCATCCCGGACCTGGGCGGCTGCCGGATCGGGGACCGCCCGATCGACTACCACCTGGAGATCCTGCGCCAGTTCGGTGCCCAGGTGGACAAGCTCTCCTCCGGCATCCTGATCACCGCACCTCGCGGACTGCAGGGGACCAAGGTGGACCTGCCCTACCCCAGCGTCGGTGCCACCGAGCAGCTCCTGCTGACGAGTGTGCGGGCCCAGGGCCTGACCGAGTTGCGGAACGCCGCGATCGAACCGGAAATCATGGATCTGATCGCGGTGTTGCAGCGGATGGGGGCGATCATCTCGGTGGACACCGACCGGGTGATCCGGATCGAGGGGGTGGACCGCCTCGGCGGTTACGTGCACACCGCCCTGCCGGACCGTATCGAAGCCGCCTCCTGGGCCTCGGCAGCATTGGCCACCCGAGGACGTGTGTACGTGCGCGGGGCCAAACAGTCGCACATGATGACCTTCCTGAACACGTTCCGGAAGGTCGGCGGGGACTTCACCATCGACGACGAGGGCATCGATTTCCGCCACCCGGACACCGCGCTGGCCTCGATCGCCCTGGAGACCGACGTCCACCCCGGGTTCATGACCGACTGGCAGCAGCCCTTGGTGGTGGCCCTGACCCAGGCCTCGGGACTGTCCATCGTGCACGAGACGGTCTATGAGAACCGGTTCGGCTTCACCGGTGCGCTGCGGCGGATGGGCGCCACGATCCAGACCTACCGGGAGTGCCTGGGCGGGGGGCCCTGCCGGTTCGGGCAGCGCAACTTCCTGCACTCGGCGGTGGTCTCCGGTCCGACCCCGTTGCGGGCCGCCGACATCGAGGTGCCGGACCTGCGGGGTGGCTTCTCCCATCTGATTGCGGCCCTGGCCGCCGAGGGAGTCTCCCAGGTGCGGGGCATCGGGTTGATCAACCGGGGATATGAGGACTTCGGCGGAAAGCTCGAGGCACTGGGCGCCAAAGTCGAGTACGCCTGAGACTCTGGCGCCGTCGGTACCCAGATAGGCACTCCGCCTACCCTCGGGTGTGGCCGGTGTGCCTATGGTGCTCCGGCAACGCCGGTCCCATAGGCTGGGGTCCAGTACGACGACGAAGGAGTCCGTCATCATGCAACCTACCCGGCAGTGGTCCTTCCCCGGTACCCGGGGTCACATCCACGCCCAGGCCTGGGACGCCGAAGGATCCGGGCCCCGATACGTGGCCGTGCTGTGCCACGGCTACGGGGAGCACATCGGCCGTTATGAGCAGGTCGCCGAGGATCTCCTGGCCCGGGGCGCGGAGGTGTACGGGCTGGACCACCTCGGCCACGGCCGCAGCGCCGGGGATCGCGTGCTGATCGAGGACTACGAGGGCGTGGTCGCCGATCTGCACACCCTGGTCCAGCACGCCGTCCGGGAGAACCCGCATGTGCCGCTGGTGCTGATCGGGCACTCGATGGGCGGGTTGATCGCCGCGCGTTACGCCCAGCATCACGGCGAGAGGCTGCGGGCCCTGGTCCTGTCCGGTCCGGTGCTGGGCCGTTGGCATGTGTTGGAGGAGTTGTCCGCCGCGGAACAGATCCCGGACACGCCCCTGGACGTCAGCACCCTGTCCCGGGATCCGCAGATCGGTGAGCTCTACACCGAGGACCCCCTGGTGTGGCATGGCCCGTTCAAGCGGCCCACAGTGGATGCGATGCAGCGCACCGTCGATGACGTCAACGCCGGCGCAGACCTGGGCGACCTGCCCACGCTCTGGGTGCACGGTGAGGCCGATGCCCTGGTGCCGGTAGCGGGCACCCGCACCGGGATTGACCAGATCCGCGGCCGGCACCTCACCGAGGTGGTGCTGCCCGGCGCCCGGCACGAGATATTCAACGAGACCAACCGCGATGAGGTCCTGCGCCTGGTCACCGACTTCATCGATGAGGTGCTCACCACAACCACCTGACCGAGGCCAGAGGTAGCCTCGTGATTCACTACCGGCTGCCCTGCCGATTGATGGTCATCGGCGCGAATGCCGCAGTATGCGGTTCCGGACTATTCGCTGGATCATGATTGGGTATGCATGCACCAGGATACCGATCAGGAGGATCTGCCCTGCCCCAACGAGGTGGTTAGCGATGGCCGCGGCCATCGCTAATAGCACAGTCGCAATACCGCCGACGGCGTGACCGGTTTCGGACAGTTCTGTGCCTCGTACCTGACGCTCAAGACGTGTCCGGCCCGGTTCTTGTTCTCGCATGCTGTCGATTGCGCGGTTCCAACCGACACGTCCCAGGAATCGACGCAGCGCGTCTGCCCCGAGCACTGCATAGATCCGAGGTTCTCGAGCAGCGACGACATAACGACGGCGCACAGTGTCAACGAGTAACGGCCCCAGAAACAGACCCAGGAATGTGAACCCGCCTTGCACGATGACGGCATAGACAATGTGATCGGGGCCAATGAAGTACCACCCGGCGACAGTCAGGCCCAAAACCAGCACGACGCTGAGAAGTGCGGTGACATATACATGCGTGGGCGTGCCACCGGTATGCTCCCCGTTCCGCGCCATGTCAGTCATGCGACATTCTCAACTCGTTAGCGTGCGATCTCAAGCATCGATGATGATCGTGACAGTGTCCCGGATCTGTCGAAGCACTGCCGGGCCTACGTTGCCGATTTTCGCACTCACCCGGGTCGCGGCGACGGATCGGATGTGTTGGCATTGTGCGGACGAGATGGCACGGAGTCCGTTGTTCTCAGGATGACTCCTGTAGACGTTCATGTTTACACACGTTGCTCGCTGTCCTGCCCCGTAGACAAGAACAAGGCGATCGAGACGCGCGTACTTTGCAGTCCTACGGAGCGCCGATCGCCTGCTGCCATTTCTTGCGGCCATTGAGAACGAATCGGTACTCCGTCCCGTCGGCGGTGTCCACAGCGAGGGAATTGGGCATCAGTGGGATGAAGCCCAGGAACTTGGTCCAGCACAGACGCGTGCCGGTGATGTTCACCAGTGGGATTTGGGTGTCTTGTCGTTGGATGTTGAGCCTATGTGGCTCGAAGATCAGGCGATGGCCGGTCAGGTACACCTTGCCACCGGCGGTCTCCACGCCTCGTTGCACGTTCGCCGCGCCGGACTTGATGACCTGTTCACCAGCGTTGAGTGCCGTCCGCATGCAGAGCCAATCCTCCTCGTTCGCGGGAAGCGACGGTCAGACTACCCGATCGGAGCCGGTGTAGACATTGAGGCGTCCACCCCGGTTGAACCCGATGACGGTCAGGCCCAGCTCATCGCCTAGTTCGACCGCCAGCGCCGAGGGCGCCGAGACCGCCGAGAGGATTGGGATACCAGCCATCGCGGCTTTTTGTACCAGCTCGAAGGACGCCCGTCCCGACACCTGTAACACAGTTCCCCGCAGCGGCAGCCGACCTTCGCGCAGCGCCCAGCC
>Ga0079225_10000851_pt1 | contig 16719 bp, 9 predicted proteins | sample Poulit2012_FD_76344 | JGI IMG/M metagenome (GOLD analysis project Ga0079225, IMG submission 76344) | Agricultural soil microbial communities from Georgia to study Nitrogen management - Poultry litter 2012 | ecosystem: Environmental > Terrestrial > Soil > Agricultural land | place: USA: Georgia... | reverse complement strand
TTTGTAATGATTCCTTGTTTTCTAATAGTCTGACAGCAGGATTCAAATTGGGGCTAAAGCCCAAAATAGTATGGTATAATTAAGGCCGTTTGATAAATCCAACGGTAATAGATTTGGAGTGGAGGATTTAACGTAACTGGACAGATTTTCAAGGAACAGATTAACTTCCTCAGGTTGATTTAAATTTGACGAGAAGTTATTTTCTATTACAGTCTGCTTTAGCTGACTGCTATAAGGTACTGCTAACAACCGGGCTTTAGCCCAACCTCGGATTGATATTAATTACCTATGAATTATTTTGTATGTTTAACATCTGGAATAATTTTCAATTAAAGGCTGTTTCAGGCTTATGACGAAAGAGAATCTTCAAGATATAATAAATCAAAGCGATGAAGGCTTTTTCAAGGTATTGATGCCACTTAAATCCTCGGATACTAAAAATACTGTGGAAGAAACTGTGGAAGAAACTGTGGAAGAAACTGTGGAAGAAATTTTAAGGCTACTTAAAAGTAATCCAAAGCTAACCGTAAGAGAATTGACAAAGCTTGTGGGTTTAACCAGGCGTGGTGTGGAGTATCATATTTCTAAGTTACAAAAATCAAATAAATTAAAACGTATAGGCCCCACGAAAGGAGGGCATTGGAAAGTAATCGAGTAATAAATCCTAAAAAACATCAATGTAAATAGGGAGGTAATAGTAAAATTATTAGTGTAAAGAAATTATTGATAAATAATAGAAGCATAAATGACAACAAATTTCCATTTTCTTAAAGACGAGTTTACTACTTTTTATCAACGCGCGGTAAAAGCCGAAAAATTGGTCATCACCGATCCGAGAACTTCTTTGATTTATAGTCGGATGGCTTTGGAGCAAGCGATAAACTGGATGTACACCAACGATGCAGAACTGGAAATGCCTTACAATACAAGTTTAAACAGCTTGATGTCTCAACAAGAATTTCGAGGTATTTTTAATCACGTTATCTATAATGATTTACACATCATCAGGAAAGTAGGAAATTTAGCTACGCACAATCGAACCGTCAATGATATAGATTCGCACAATGCTATCGATAGTCTTTTTCGATTTGCAAAATGGTTTGGTAAAGCATATAGTGAAGAAGCTTGGGAAGATCCGGGTATTTTTGATTTTAATATATTGCCGAAAAAAGGAGCTCATGCGCTCTCTAAAAGACAGATAGCAGAACTTCAAAACCTTTTAGAGGAACAGCTCAAAACGCACAGACAAGAACTACAAGAAAAAGAGGAGGAGCGCCAACAACTCATTGAGGAAAATGAACTCTATAAAAAGCAAATAGAAAACGCACAAGCTCAATTCGCATCCAATAAGAAAGAAGCGAATGTAATGGATGAAATCCAACATCCAAGAGATGAAGAGGAAACAAGAGAATATTTAATAGACGTCAATCTGCGAGAAGCCGGATGGGATCTGCAAGGTGATAAGGACAAGGAATTCAAAGTAAAACACATGCCGCTCACCACCAATAAAAGCGGTATAGGTTATGTAGATTACGTACTTTGGGACGATGACGGTCGTCCATTGGCTTTGGTAGAAGCCAAACACACGATAAAAAGTCCAACCAGTGGCGAAAATCAAGCCCAGCTTTATGCCGATTCACTGGAGAAAATGTTTGGCAGAAGACCGGTGATGTATTATAGCAATGGTTACGAAACGTTTGTTTGGGACGATCAATTCTACAAACAAGCCCGCAAGGTGCATGGATTTTATACCAAAGCGGAGTTACAGACTTTAATGTATAGACGCGAAAACCGCAAAGATATTCGCAAAGGAGAAATAGATGCAGAGATAGCAGGAAGACCTTATCAGATGAGGTCTATAAGAAGTATTGCTGAACATTTTGCAGGCACCGATAAACAAACCGGAAAACTCATTGGCACCAATCGCGGTGCTTTATTGGTTTTAGCTACAGGAACAGGAAAAACGCGAACTTCCATCGCTTTGGCCAAATTGTTATTTGAGTGCAATTGGGCCAAACGAATTCTATTTTTAGCCGATAGAATAAGTTTGGTAAATCAAGCCAAAAGTAACTTTGTGCAATTTCTTCCGGAACACGCAAGTGTAAACCTATTGGAAGAAAAAGACAATCCCGATGCGCGTTTAGCTTTTTCCACTTATACCACTATGATGGGATTAATTGACGGTAGCAAAGACGATAGCGGTAGATTTTATGGAGTAGGTCATTTTGATTTGGTGATAGTCGATGAAGCTCATCGATCGATTTATAACAAATACAGAGCTATTTTTGAATATTTTGATGCTCTTTTCCTCGGTCTCACGGCAACACCATCGCATAGAATTGATAGAAATACTTACGAAGTTTTTGGATTGCCCGATAAAACGCCCACCGATGCTTATACTTTTGATGAGGCGGTAGATAATGATCACTTAGTGCCGTATCACACCATCGAATTACCGACAAAATTCTTGCGAGGAGGTATTAAATACGACGATTTATCCGAGGAAGAAAAAGAAGAATTCGAGAAAGAAATCCTTGATGGAGAAGAGGCAACCGGCAATGAGTATATTTCGCCAGGCGAACTTTATCAGTGGCTTTTCAATAAAGATACAGCTATTCGAACGCTGCGCTATATCATAGAAAACGGCATTAAAAAACGTGGCGGAGAGGAGTTGGGCAAGACCATTATTTTCGCCAAAAATCAAAAGCACGCTCGTTTCTTAAAAGACATGTTTTTGGAGCTGGATAAGGAACGCTATGGAGACGACTACGTAAAAGTAATTACGCACAGCGAACCCAAAGCACAAGAATTTATCAATCGTTTTTGCGATGAGGAAAAAGAGCGGTTACCTCAAATTGCTATTTCAGTCGATATGTTGGATACCGGAATTGATGCGCCGAGTTGTGTGAATTTGGTGTTTTATAAACCGGTTAAATCTTATACCAAATTCTGGCAGATGATTGGGAGAGGAGCTCGTTTGCGTCCAAATTTATTTGGCCCGGGAGAAGATAAGTCACATTTCCTGATTTTTGACCTTTTTCAAAATTTTGAATTTTTTAGTGAGAATCCAAAGGGGATAGAAACAGCTGTGCAAAAGAGTTTAACCGAAGTGCTTTTTGGCCTTCGTTTACGGCTGGCGGAATATCTGAAGAGCGACCAATTTGAAGACAAAGAAGAACTTCAAGATTTCCGTATGGAATTGTTAGACGGCTTACATCGTGACATCGCAGTATTGGATTTGGAGCGATTTGATGTTAAAATGAAGTTGGAAGTAGTACACGAATTCGGAAATGAAAATCGAGAGATCTGGAATCATTTATCCAAGCGTGATATTAGAAAAATAGAGGAGGAGTTAGCGCCTTTAGTAAAACCACAAAAAAGCGAATCCGATTTAGCACGATATTACGACAAGTTGCTTTATACGTTGATCCAAAAAAGATTGGAAACGCCAAACAAAGAAGAATATGTCAGTAAATTGGCGAATTCGATAACGCGAACCGTCTCCATATCTAAACAGCTTTTACGAAAAACCACCATTCCGGTTATAAAAGAAAAGGAGGATTTGCTTAAACTGCCTTTAGCTGAAGATTTCTGGAAAATAGAGGGAGTTGCTCATCTTGAAAAACTTCGAAAAGGTGCGCGGGATTTGGTGAAATATATAGACCCGGTAGATCAGCGTTATGTCACCACCGATTTTGAGGATTATATTGATGAGGATAAAATTGTCAACACCCCTTTTGAAGCCAAAGAACCGCCTAATGAGGATTCCTATTCCTCTCCTTTCCAAAATAACATTCACCGGTTACAACAGCTAATTCGAGAAAACGAAGATCACATCACCATCACCAGAATTCGCAATGGGGAAACCATCACCAAAAAAGAACTTCAGGCCTTAGAAAAAATACTCTTCGATGGCGGAATAGATAAGGAGAGCATTGAAAAAGAATTGGGAAAAGAATTTGATTTAGTTTCCTTTATCATTTCCTTAGTCGGTTTAAGCGCAGAAAATGTAGATGCTGCTTTTGCTGATTTTATAAATAAATACCAACTGAATTCGGTACAAATCGAATTTCTGGATACCATAAAGAAGTTTTTGACTGCCAATGGGAAAATCGATCCTGCAAAACTGTATGACTCTCCTTTTAAAGATTATCACAGTATGGGGATTGAAGGAGTATTTAACACCCAACAAGCCGATACCATTTTTAGTATTCTAAAAGATTTCAATAGAGCTAATTAATATCTATTCTTCATTTTGTCGAGGTATGCGAAATGACTGCATAGTGATGTCGTAATGTTGCAGCAGAGAAATCGAATTATAAAACTACTTAAAATGAGAGAGGAAATATCGCAAGCGGAAAAAGCCTACAATCAGTTTATGTCAAAAATGGATGCTCAAACCGATGATGAAATTGTTGAGAACTTCAACAATCAAGTTGGAAAAAAAGGTTGGACAACTTCCAGAGCTTCGTATGAAGCGGTCATTAACGCTCAATTGATAAAAAGAAATATTGATTTTTCAGAGATAGGCGATGAAACCTCGATGTCATATAAGCATAAGGTTAAATTAAAGGGGAAAAAATTATATAAAGTGGAAAGTTGAGCGGCGAAACCTTGCGATGGGCTTAGAATTATGGTGCGTATCAATATGTTTATTATATTTAACCGTTAATGTTTTTAAAATAGAATTTTGACTTAGAATTTTCTATTTGATAACAACAAACTTAATACTTCAACACAAAAAGATAAGCACCCATGGCCAATATTAAACACGCGCATTTACGGTATAATATTTTAGATCGTTGTTTTAGAAGAATTCATCAGCCTTTTACCTTTCAAGAGCTATTGGAGGAAGTCAATGCTAAAATTCAAGAATATTATCCGGATGAATCTATTAAAACGCGCACGTTACGGGAGGATATCAGTTTATTCCGCAATCCCGAGTCCGGATTCGATGCGCCATTGCTCACCAAGACACATAAGGGGAAAAGCGTTTATTGCTATGAAGATCCGGAGTTTTCAATTGCTCAACGCGGATTGTTACCCGATGAAGAATATTTATTGGAAACAGCACAACAGCTTTTAGAACGGTTTGAGAACGATCCGCAATATGATAAACTCTCCGAAGCTTTGGTTTTATTTCAAGACGAAGCCCAAGCTAAAGCCGATACCGGTTACGGTCAGTTGCTGTTTTCTGATAAAAATGAAGCTTATGCAGGACTGGGATTCTTGAAACCCATTTTTTTAGCCATAAAAAATAAAGTTGTTTTAAAAATCAGCTATCAAGGATTTCACGATACAGAAGCAAAGGAATACATCTTTCATCCTTATGTGCTAAAGCAATACAATCAGCGTTGGTTTGTATTTGGCTATAATGAAAGTAGAGCCATCGAAAAATGGTCCATTCCATTAGATGCTCGTTTGAAACATTTTGAAGAACTTCCTGAAAAATCATTCAAGGAAGATCAAACCGATTGGCCGCAATTTTTCAGAAACATGGTCGGTGTGCGAAATCTTAGTCTGACGAATGAGGAAGCCCGGCCCGAAACCGTGGTGCTGCGGTTTAATCCAAAACGAATCGATTATTTCAAAACCAAACCCATCCATCCGTTTTGGGATGAATTTTTGGAAGAAGGAAAAGAAAACCAAGTCTTTTTTGAAACCGTCATCAACCCCGAACTCATCCAACAAATTTTGTCCTATGGTAAAGATGTAGAGGTTTTGGCACCGGAGGGGTTGCGGGAGCTGGTAAAACGACAGACAGTAAAGCTTTTTGAAATGTATAAATAATGAGGTGTGCGATTTGCGTGTAGGGTGGTGTTTTGTATTTGCAGAAATAGCAAAGAAAAAATTTAATATCCCTATGCAGGTTGATTGCATTGGTAGACGATATAATTGCAATGTTCTTTGAAACCTAAACTAAACTATTGATTGCGTATGCTGGTTTGGCGTTAAGTTAAACAATAGAACCTTTTTCTTTTTAGATTGGGGTGAAGGTTAGTAGGTAATTTAGCTATTAATTCTAGGCCATCTGGAGTTGATTGCTAATGCTGATAATCCTTATAAATAAAAATACAATGCGATATTTTTAAAGTTATATGCAGTCTTTAAAATGTAGTCTGATAAACCTTAAGTTTATAAAAACCATACAAAAGGAATAAAGGCTTAGGTTTTGAAGAATATAATATTATGAAATTAAGTAAACAACATATCGCACCACTAAAAACTAAGTTTAATGAACTACAAAAAAAAACATGATTTGGTTATATATTTGAATGAGGTCAATGAGATGTTTGATGGAAAGCATTATAAAATATTGACTTTAAAACACCTTTCGTATTATGCTAATCCAAGACTTTCTAAAAAAAAACACACCTCTTTTAAAATAGCGAAAAAGGCGGGTGGAGAACGAGTAATTCATGCGCCAGTAAATTGTCTTAAACACTTTTTGAGACCATAAATGTTGTTTCAAACATCTTTGTTGAATCACATTTTAAAGCTACTGGTTTTAGCCCGTGTTTCCCAAGATTAAATATGAGGAATATTAAGATAAATAATAAGTTAAATCTCAAATTAATTTCTGTTTCATGGATATAAATTTATATTTTTGTTAACTGATAGATTGAAGTTATACTATTAAATCCCTATTTGTTCTAAACACAATTCATATAAAAATTAATTTTCACCGAATTAGATAGAGCCAACCTATCTAATAACAGATTCAAGTGTAAAAACAAAGCAAGGTTTTTATTGGATTATAACTTGGAATAGATAAATTAATAAACTTGTTCAACAATAAATTATAATTTAAATTTTCTCAAATAATTTTATCGTCAAATTACGTTTCATTCAATTTTCAAAACAATTAATAATATTAAATGAATCTCATAGCAAACTCAGGCATACAGTATTTTACTGTTCCACTAAAGATTGATATTAATGATAACTATAAAATGTACTTTCATGAGTGGTTGGATACAAGTAACACTAAATTAAAATTAGAAATAGCTCATAATTTCACGGAAGAAGAAATTTGGGTGCGGAAGATTGATTTAGCTGAATTGGGACTTCTTCATATAAAGGATGATGATACCAAAAAAAGTATTAGGAAGGGAAGTGTTGATGGAGATTGGATTGATGTGAAAAATGATTTTGAGGAGTATGGCAAGAAAACTATCCCCATTGAAACTGAAACTCCTAAAGAATCAGGATGTTTCAAAATGGACGTAAGAAGAGTTCAGTGGGACAAGTTTGAAGATCAGTGGTTGCCATTCCCCTTTTTCACTATTAATAATTATGGGAATTCAGAATTTGGACCGATCAATTGGTGTCGTTGTAAGATAGTTCCCAAATTAAATGAGGAGACGAATAAGAAGGAATACAACTTATTATTAGCTTTTGATACAAGAACAAAGTATGGAGATGATGCTGATAGTGATTTAATGGAAACTCCGGGCTTCGTAAATCCAAACGAAAAATTTAAAAAATTTGCTATTTGTGATAATGAGTTTGCACTTGTTGATTTTTGTTCTGAAGCTAAAAATTGTGGATGGGTAGATAATTATATTTTGAAGTTACTGCATGGTGTAACAGAATTTCAAGATTTAAAAATCAAAAAACCAAAATTAAATTATTTAGCTCAGTATATTTTTATGTTGCAATATATTCAGCAGTTAAAAGTATTGCCTGAAATAAAATTATTTTCTGATAAAAATGTGGGTTATGGTAATGTAGATTTAGTTGTTGACATTGGTAATTCACGAACAAGAGCAGTTTTATTTGATAACAGCGATTTTACCAGAGTTGAGCCGTTAGCTCTTCAAAATTTCACTAATCCAATAAAAAACAATCGATTAAACAGAAATAGTGATTCTTTTGAAATGCGCTTAGCATTTAAAGAAGCTGATTTTGGGGGAGAGTTAATTAAAGGGAGTACTCAATTTGGATTTCCAAGTCTGGTAAGAGTTGGTGAGGAAGCTGATGAATTGATTTATAAAGCTACAAATTTAAATACAGGGGTAGAGAAAGTTACAACTTTCTCAAGTCCAAAACGCTACTTATGGGATATAGAAACACAAGAACAAGAATGGCAGTTTGTTACCTTGGAAAATGAAGAGCCGAAGTCTATTTTTATTGACGGCCTTTCACAACAGATAAACTCAGATGGGTCATTAAATACTGAAGGCCATGGAGGAGTGGCATCTTTTTATTCTCGAAGAGCATTGATGACATTTTGTTTTCTTGAAATAATAGCTCAAACAAAGATGCAAATCAATGGCTATTCATTTCGTAAGAAATGGGGTAATGAAAGTACCCCAAGAAAAATAGGACGTATTATAGTAACTTGTCCAACAGCAATGTCAAAACAAGAACAAATAGCTTTACGTAAAGCCGCTGAAAATGCAATAATTATTGTAAGACGATTTTATAATGAATCCTTTTATGATAAAATTGATGAAGGAGAAGCCAGAAGTCAAACAAAAGTAATTCCCTCTGTTAAAGGGTTATCTAATCCTGAGAATCTGGAAGAATGGATTTACGATGAGCCCACTTGTGCTCAATTCGTGTATTTATATACAGAAGTGAGTGAGCGTTACTTGAAGAACACAAAGGAGTATTTTGATTTTTATGGGAAAATAAGAAATGATTTAAATGGATATAATGAAAAATCAGTAACGGTTGGTTCTGTCGATATAGGAGGAGGTACAACCGATGTGATGATTGCTGCTTATAAAAAGAGTAATTCTAATGAGTGTGAATTAACTCCTGTGCCACTTTTCTGGGAAAGTTTCTATACTGCTGGAGATGATTTACTGAAAATTCTTGTAGAACAATTGATAATTGAAGGAGAGAATGCTGTTGTGGAAAATCGGTTGAGAAAAATGAATAAGAAAAATATAGCAGAATTAATTCTTGATTTCTTTGGAGAAGATAGTGCTCGTCAATCCGTAGAAGATCGGCAAATCAGAAAGGATTTTAATATTCAGGTTGCCATACCGGTTGTTTCCTATTATTTGGAATTATTAAATAAAAATAAAACAGAAAAAGCTACTTTTAGTTTTGAAGATATTTTTCCTTTTAATCAACCCACAAAAAGAGTAATGATTAAATTTAAAAATCATTTTGGATTTTCAATTTCAGATATCCAATGGGTCTATGATAAAGAAGTAATATCAAAATTAGTGAGACGAACTTTTGATAACTTGGTTTCAAAAATATCAACTGTTCTTTCTTATTACGGTTGTGATGTTGTATTATTAACTGGGCGTCCTACATCCCTTAAACCTTTATCCGACTTATTTTTAAAATATTATGCGATAGCCCCTAATAGATTAGTACGGTTAAATAATTATCGTGTTAATACTTGGTATCCTTTCCACGATGGAAAAGGTTATTTTGATGATGCAAAATCTATTGTTGCAATAGGAGCGATGATTGGTAATTATGCTTCAACTCGGGGAAGTCTGAATGGTTTTTCTTTAAATCTAACAGAGTTAATTTCAAAACTCCAACCAACTACTGAATATTTTTCTAAAGAGATTAATGGTGCAGCTTTTATTTCACCACAAGTTAATAATGCAACCATAGAAATATCTCAATTTCCAAGTAGAATTTGGACAAGACAATTAGAGACTGCTTCTTACCCGACAAGGCCTTTTTATAGTTTAAGTTTTAATAGAGAAAAAATTGAAGAATGGGTTATGAATAGATTTGATATACCTAAAAGCGATAAAGAGCGCTTAAAAGAAGAAGCTGAAAATCGCCTTGAAAGTCTTCAAAAGCGAACGCCTTTTCAATTTAATATTACACGAGAGGAGTATCCGATGGATAAAGAATCTTTAATTATCGAATCTGTTGTGGATCGAAATGGAGAAGATTTGGCAACGACTTATTTCTCATTACAGATTCAAAGTATGAATGAAGAAAAAGGATATTGGTTAGATACTGGTGCATTTGCTAACCTAAATATCAACCATAAATAAACAGGAATTATGATAGAACAGTATTTAAATATTGTTGAACGAGCAAATAAATGGGTGAAAGGTACCAAAGCGATGAAAGGACCCAAGGGAGAAGATGCTTATCGAAATTTTGTCAATTATAGACGACAACTCAAAAGAAAAAAATATGCTTTAGAGGATAATCCTGCTGCCGCTTTATATGGGGAAAGTCAAGTGGGAAAATCATATTTGGCAAGTAGTCTATTATCTAAACCCGGATCACCTTTTGAGGTTGTTGATGGAAAAGGTAATTCCTATGATTTTATCAATCAGATTAATCCAGAAGGAAAAGGCATCGAATCTACAAGCCTAATAACTCGATTTTCTACGGACTATGAATTGGTGAATGAGGATTTCCCTATAAAAGCTAAGTTACTCTCCATTGCTGATTTAATCCTTGTTCTATGTGATAGTTATTATAATGATGTCAAGGCCAAAATGGATACGGCTCTTAAAAGCGGAGAAATTAAAGAAAAAGTAAATGAAATTTGTAAGGAATGTCAGGAAGTTGATTTTGAGCAAGATTTACTGACAGAAGATGAAGTGCTTGACATTCAAGATTATTTTAAGAGACATTTTTCAACAAAAGCGAGTAACGTTATTCATTCTGATTTTTTCAATAAGATTTCCAAAAATATTGCTCGAATCAAAATAGAAAAGTGGAGTGAATTATTTGGTTTAATATGGAACAACAACCAATTTATTGTTGATTTATTTTTGAACTTATTGAGGAGTTATGAGAAATTAGACTATAAAACCGAGGTTTATCTTCCTATTGAAGCTGTATTAAGAGAGAGAGGCACTTTGTTGGACGTGAAAAGACTATATGATATATATGAAATAAAAGACCAAACTGAGTTCCATTTTGAGCCTAATGTATCTGTATTATGTGATCTTAAAAAAAATAAGATAGTTGAAGATTTCTCTAAATCTTATCTATGTGCACTAATTGCTGAACTGGTTTTTCGTTTACCGGATGATTGGGAAAAAGAAAAACCTTTTTTAAAGGAAACTGATTTGCTGGACTTTCCTGGAGCTCGACACAGATTAGAAATTCATGAAGAAGATTTAGAAGAAAAAGTAATTCCGCAAATGCTTTTAAGGGGGAAAGTGGCTTACTTATTTAATAAATATTCGTATTATCAAAAAATAAATATTCTTCTGTTCTGCCAACATGGAGAAGATACTAAGCAGGGAGCAGTACCTGAACTTCTGAACAATTGGATTGGTGATATGGTTGGAGAGAATCCAGAACAGCGGGAGTCTTTTTTAACTAAATCCAAAATCCCACCATTATTTGTAATTAGTACAAAGTTTAATAAAGATTTAGAATATGATCCACGAAACGATGACAAGAATAATCCCCATTCATTAAAAACAAGATGGAGTAGACGATTCATCAGTGCTTTACAAAAAGGTGTATTGTCTACAGAAACCTATGATTGGTTTGGGAACTGGACGATATCCAAACCTAACTTCCAAAACTTATATCTGTTACGAGACTTCTACTATTCATCAGAGGAAAGAAGTAAAATATTTCGTGGTTATGATATTGAAAATAAAACTGAAAAAGAAGAAATAATACCAGAAGGGTATCCTGATTTAAAAGAAGATTTGAAACAGTCATTTTTAGAAAACCCCTTTGTTAAAAGTCACTTTGAAAATCCTGAATTAGCGTGGGATAGTGCGGCAAGTATCAATCAAGACGGTTCAATACTTATTATAGAAAATTTGACTGTGGCTTCTGAAAATATCAATGAAGCAAGGAGAGATAAAATTGAAAAAGAACTGTCAGAAATTAAAGATGGAATACGGTTAGAATTAAAAAAATACTACCACGATTCCGATTCAGATAAAAGATTGATTAAAGCAAAAAAGCAAGCCGGAGATATTCAGTTCGAGTTGGATCTTGCTTTCGGTAAAGATCATTTTTTCTTCGGACCAATGATTCAAGAATTTATGTTAGATGAAAGTGAAGTTTTTTCGCTGTATCAAGATAAATTGAAAACAATTGAAAGTCATCAAGTTGTTAATAGCGGGAAATATAGCGGAATACGATTGAACGTTCAAAACCTTGATCCCAATGAGGATTATAAAACAAATTTGAAAAAACTTCAAAAGCATTACGATCATGAAAGCATAGAAGAATGTGAAGAGTATTTTGAAAATCAGGGTATTGATTTACAGGAATTATTTTACGGTAATAGCGAACGTGTAAAACAGTTTTCTCAAGTTTTAGCTGAATCGTTAGAAGAATATTGGTTTGAAAGGTACTTGCAAAATGGTTCTAATATATTGGTAGATGCTTTTTCTCCTGTTGGATTGGAAAACACGCAAGAAATGTTCAAGACTTTATACAAAAAATTAGAACTAACAGATAAGGTTGCTGAGCGCATTAGAACTTATGTGGATGGAAGTACACATAGTGAGGAGTCTTATGGCATGATTGCAGAGTTAAGTGCAGAAATAATCAATAAATTCATAAATACCGTAGGAATAGAATATTATACCGAGTGTGATTTATCCGATTTGAATAAGGCCAATACGAAAAATGATTTAGGGTTAGTTTTGGATCATAGTGAATTAGACTTTGAAGAAAACACTCCGGAAGAAGCGGCTCGATTAATAAGCAATATGGATAAGCTTGACCAATTACTCAATCAAAACCCTTTGCCACCTGATGCCAGAAGACTCCCTAATTACCGAAGCTATATTCGATGGTATCATTGGTTAAAAGTTGGATTTGTCTCTGTTTGTGATATACCCAATTACGATGTGGAGGCTAATAATAAATTGGAGAAAATCATTGAAAGTTGCGAGGCTGTTTAAATGGGGTTTAAGATATGGTAAAAGGGAAAAAACATCTGTGCAGCACTTTTGAAATTCAGAAATACTTTAAAGCATTCCAAGGTATCTTTGAACAAGACTCTAATTGGTATAATAGATTGGAGAAAAGTGTTGTTAAAAACCATATCAAAAAGGATTACCAAGATTTTTTAGCCCAGCCAGTTGTCGAGGATGAAAATATAAAGTGGTATGCTAAATTTGATAAGGCAGCTTTTAGATTAATCGATTTATCTTCTGAGCAAAAAGAAAAATACAATCGAATTAAAAATGATACAGTTGCTCATTATCAAGAAACTGTTACCGACTTAAAACAAAAGGGAAAGGAAGAAGAAGCAAGCTATCTTGAAGATGCGCTAAAATACATTGATGATCGTTTCATTTTTTGTGTAGAAGATAAAATTATATTAGGGGTTTGGGGAATGAAACTTCGCGATAAAATTAAAGAACCTTTTGGATCTGCTGAAATAGCAAAAGCCGTTTTTATAAAAGAAAAAGGGAAAGAGAAAGAGGATGAAAATGAAAGTGAAGAGGAATCAAATGGAAAAGAGGGTGTAAAACCAGAGTCTATTAATGATCCTCCTAAACCACCGCCACCTCCAACATCTTACAAGATTACCTTTTATGTTGGAAAAAATGGAAATGTAGTAAAAGGTAAGAGTAAATTTCAAAAACAAGAAGGAGAAAGGATAAGTGCAGATGAAATTCCTCAGATAACTGCTAAAAACGGTTATAATTTTAATAGATGGGATGAAAATCCGAATAATTATATTGTAAAAGAAGATAAAATATTTACAGCTCAATATGAAAGATGGCCTTGGTATAAACGATTTTGGCATTGGTTTAAAACTAAAGGTTGGAAGTGGCTTTTAGCTTTATTGTTACTCTTATTGCTGTTTTGGTTTTTATTTAGAAGCTGCACCAACCAGCATTCACAAGTTGTTCGTCCTATACCAAGTGAAATTCAAGATAAGCCATGGGTAGATGCCGATCCAAGAAGTGGAGAAGGAGGAATTTATAATCCGGGAAACCCCTATGACCAAAGACCCAGAACACCACCCGAATATGAAAATGTTTTACCGGAACGAGAAGGTGTTTTACCTCCTATAGATTCTACTGAAATAGTAAAGAGACCTGACAGACCATCAATTATAGGGAATCGACTCAATATTTTAATGAAAAATCAGAGTAGAGATATTAAAGAGTTGGCTGAAATTTTTAAAGAAAAATATCCAGAAGATAAATACAAAGTGGTTTACTACGATAATGTAGTGAAACGGATGCAAATTGAAATGCCTCCAAATGAACGTGAAAAATTAAGCGAGGAAATTCCGGGGAAATTTCCTGATTACGAACTATTTGTTTTTGATGAGTCTTTATTTGCAGGAAACTATAATCCTAATGATCCGGACTTTAAAAACGTTGAAAAATCTTGGTACCTAAATGCTATAAATGCCCCAGAAGCTTGGGATGTTACCAGAGGGCATGACTCCATTACAATTGCTGTTGTTGATAACGGATTTAGTCTTAGCCATCCTGAACTAAAAGATAAAGTAGTCATGCCATATAATGTATGGTCGCATTCAAGTGAAGTGTTTCCTCAACAAATTGATCATGGAACACATGTAGCCGGTACAGCTTTAGCTTTTATGGATAATGAAATAGGACTTTGTGGAATAGCGCCAAATGCTGCTTTTATGCCTGTACAGATAGCTAATAAAGAAAATATCACAACCACAACTTCTGTGTTAGATGGGATGTTATATGCCCTCTATCAAGGAGCGGATATTATTAATCTTTCAATGGGAATGGACTTTGACGGAACGTTTGATTCCGAAGTGCAAGAGGAGTTAAGAACTTTTTTTAAACCTGAAGAACGGCTGTGGAGGGAGGTAATGGAAATCTCAGAAAATCATAATGCCATTGTTGTTATAGCAGCAGGAAATAACAATATGCTCGCTGATATAGATCCTATTAACCGCCCGGAAAATTTTATTGTTGTCTCTGCCGTAGATAAAAACATAGAACAATTGGAAAAAGCAAGTTTTAGTGATTTTGGACAACGTTCTACTATCTCCGCTCCGGGAGTAGATATTTACAGTACGGTAGGAAATGGAAATTATGAGATGATGAGTGGTACCAGTATGGCAGCACCAATTATATCAGGCTCAATAGCTTTAATGAAAAGTTTAAATAACCAATTGACAGCCCAAGAGGTTGTTTGTGCGCTACAAAGCACTGGTAAACCTACGGCCGGTGGAGTAGGTAACTTCTTACAATTAGAGAAGGCTCTACAAAAAGTAGTTAAAGGAAGTTTTGGTAATTGTGAAACCCAACCACCCGCTCCATCTTCAGGTGATGTTCAAATCTTATTAAGTTGGGAGAATTATAACGATTTGGACTTATTGTGTGTGGACCCTAATGGGGATACTATTTGGTATAAAAACAAATTAGTGCCCAGCGGAGGACAGTTAGAAATTGATATGAATGTAAAACCGGAAGTAGAAAACCCAATTGAAAATATTTTCTGGCCAGAGGGAGAAGCTCCTCACGGCAATTATAATATTTATGTAAGCTACTTTAAAAATCATCCGGGAGTGCCTCAAAAGACTCCTTTTAAAGTGAAGATTAAATATGGTGATAAAACGGAAGAAATTGTAGATGAAATGACCGAAGATAGAACACGCCGTCATATAGCCAGTTTTACTTTAGATAATGAAAATGATGAATTTCAAGAACCAGGCAGTTCTTCCTCCACGGAAATTAGAGTGGAAGAATTAAAAAGAAAACGAGAAAAGTTGAAAAAACAACTGGAAATAATAGAAGAAGAATTAGAAAACATTAAAAATAAAAACTGATAAATGAAACAAAGCAAATTTACATTAGCAAATGTACTCTTGTTATTAGCAACCATTGGTTTTGGTTTTGCTTGTTATTTAAGCATTAATTTTAAAACGCTTGGTGATACCCAACAGAGTTTAATAGGAGCAATAATTATCTCCCTTGTTTTAGCCGGTCTTGCCTTTGCAGCGAAAAAGTTTAAATCAACAGATAGGAAATTTAAGACAAATATCATTTTAGAAATAGTAGCATTGCTTTTATTTATAGTTGTTGCTTTTTTCGCTATCAAGCCTTTTTCGCATGCTTTTACAGTATTCAAGAATAAAGATGGTATAGAAAATAAAACCATTGATAACATTAGCCAAGCCCAAAAAATGTTTGATAGTTACGAAGACTATGCTAATAATAGAATAAACACCTATGAAAGGACTTTAAAAAGTGTTGTAGCCAATAAAGAGGCAAATCCAAGTGAATATAGAAATTATGGATTTGATGAAACCCGCCGGGATGAAAATCAAATTAAGACTAAAATCTTTATGTTACGTGCTAAACTAATTCCTTCCAACTATAAAAATGATTCTATTCCAAAAGAAGGTATCAAGGGAAAGGCAGCAATTTGGTTTGAGGAACAGAAAACAAAAGTGAAAAGTGATTTCAGCTTTACATTCGGTATTGTTGCAATGCTTAATGAGATACCCATGAAAATTAAGAATTGGAGAAATAGATTAACTGAATATTCTGAATATAGAGCTAAAGGTGAAACAGCGAAGGATTTTGATTATTCCTTAGATTTTAAAACTGTAAAAGAACAATTGACAACTATAAAAACACCTACGATTTTAAGTGTCGTTTTAGCAATACTCGCTTATTTATTGATGTTGTTGCCGTATTTTGTTGTTATTCGAAGTCCAAAATCTCCCTATCATTCAATTATACATTTTTTATCCTCTTTTCTGATTAAGGATAAATCAGAGGAAGACGATGATATAAATGTAAAATTAGACTGATGTAAAACAATAAAAATAAAATTATG
>Ga0079225_10000850_pt1 | contig 16731 bp, 18 predicted proteins | sample Poulit2012_FD_76344 | JGI IMG/M metagenome (GOLD analysis project Ga0079225, IMG submission 76344) | Agricultural soil microbial communities from Georgia to study Nitrogen management - Poultry litter 2012 | ecosystem: Environmental > Terrestrial > Soil > Agricultural land | place: USA: Georgia... | reverse complement strand
GGGAAGCGGCCGGAACAATTGTGTTGACATTTCATATATATGTCATATGATAAGAGTAGAGTTTTTCAACTGAATACTATGATTCTTTCGGGGCAGGGTGGAATTCCCAACCGGCGGTAAGCTTTGAAGCAAGCCCGCGACCCGTACTGTTTTACGGTACGGCTGATTCAGTGCAAGTCTGAAGCCGACAGTCAGAGTCTGGATGGGAGAGAGAAGATATGCAGCGTATACCGGGAGGCGCATAATTGCGTGATCCGGGAATAATACGCCGTGTTTAGTATTGCTTTTTTGCAATGCTTATTTCTGCATACATTAATCGACGCCGGAGGATATTATCATATCCCCGGCGTTTTTATATTCAGGAGGGGAAAACTTGAATCGATATATGAAGATGGCACTTGATCTTGCCAGGATGACAAAAGGACAGACAGGGAAGAACCCGCCGGTGGGCGCAGTCGTCGTCAAAGCCGGCAGCATCATAGGTATGGGGGCGCATTTCGGGTACGGACAGCCGCATGCCGAAAGGCAGGCGCTCGCATCATGCAGCGAGGATCCGGCGGGTGCCGACCTCTACGTGACGCTGGAACCGTGTTCCCATCACGGGAAGACGCCGCCGTGCACCGATGCGGTCATCGAAGCAGGAATCAGGAAAGTTTTCTACGCTGAAAAAGATCTTAATCCTAAAGTGAGCGGTCATGAGGTGCTGGCACACAACGGGGTGGATGTTGAGCATACACCAAATGAGGAAACAAAGGTGCTCTACAGGGAATTCTTCAACCACCTAACCAAAAAGCGGCCGAATGTCACTTTGAAATGTGCGGTGAGTGTGGACGGCAAGCTGGCACTGGAGGATGGCACAAGCAGGTGGATCACAGGGGAGACTGCACGGACGGATGTACATTACGCACGCAATGTACACGACGCAATACTCGTCGGCGGTCATACACTGCTCCGTGATGATCCGTTGCTGACCACACGAATCGAGGGCGGCGGACGCTCACCGAAACCGGTTGTACTGCTGGGTGGAAGTGAGCTGCGGGAGGATCTTGAGATTTTCCGGCATCCGAAACGGCCTGTCGTCTATACGACGAATGAAGAAAATTTAAAATATGAGGACCGGTGTGATATTAAAATCGGCGACTGGAGTCTGGAGGCAGTACTCCGGGACCTGTACGAAATGAAACTGACATCGCTCTTCGTTGAGGGCGGCGCTTCGGTGCTCACATCGTTTATAAAAGAAGAATTGTATGACCAGATATTTTTATATGTTGCCCCGAAAATATTTGGCGAGTCGACGCACACGCTGTTCAAGGAGAGGATATTCTCCATGGACGAGGCGGTGCAGCTGGAACTGGTGGATGTTGAAAAGCTCGGGCCGGATTTGAAAATAACCTACAGAAAGGCTTGAGCAGCATGTTTACAGGAATAATCGAACAGGTTGGCACAGTAGAACGGATGAAAGACACAGGAGAGCTTACAATATTTGAAATTGAATCGGGGATCTTCGGGGACATCGCACTCGGGGATTCCATCAGCGTGAACGGCACCTGCCTCACTGTGACGGAAATCAAAGAAGGGGCATTTACGGTGGAAATGGTGAATGAGACGAAGCGTATCACCAGTCTCGGCTCGGTCGGTGACGGGGATGAAGTGAATCTGGAACGTGCACTCACACTCGCGACAAGACTTGGCGGCCACATCGTTTCCGGGCATGTCGACGGCACGGGTGAAATCATGGATATCACCTTTGACGGCAGCGCGATGGTCATGCGCATCAGAGTGCCGGAGCACCTGATGAAATATATGTCACTAAAAGGATCAGTGACGATAGACGGCATCAGTCTGACGCTTTTCGATGTCCAAAAGGCATCTTCGGAAATCATTCTCAATCTAATACCCGAGACACAGGAACGTACGACACTTTCAGGGAAAACTCCCGGGGATCTCGTGAATATTGAAGCGGATATGCTGATGAAGCACGTAGAACATCTACTGGAAGCGGGTGTTAAAAATGTTTGATTCCATAGAAGATGCAGTCCGAGAGCTGAAACAGGGCAGGCTGGCGATTGTCGTCGATGATGAAAACCGTGAAAATGAAGGGGATCTCATCGGCATTGCAGATTTTATTACAGCGGATGAAGTGAACTTCATGGCAACACATGCGCGCGGGCTGATATGCACGCCCGTGACGGCTGAAGTTGCCCGTAAAGCGGGGCTTTCGCCGATGGTCACCAGCAACAGCGACCCGTATGGCACAGCATTCACGATTTCGGTGGACCATGTGTCGGGGACGACGGGGATCAGCGCCCATGAACGGTTCGATACGATCCGGGCATTGGCGGAGGCAGATGTGAAAAAGACGGATTTCAATACGCCCGGCCACGTCTTCCCGCTCATTGCAAAGGACGGGGGAGTCATTGAGCGCATGGGTCACACGGAAGCAGCTGTGGATCTGGCGAAACTTGCCGGCGGATCGCCGGTCGGCGTCATCTGTGAAATCATGAATGATGACGGTACGATGGCGCGGATCGGTGACCTCGAAGTGTATAAAGAGAAGCACGGCCTGAAAATGATCACGATTGAGGCTCTGCAGAAACATATGAAGAAATATTCCGGTGTGACACTTGAGAGCACGGTCAAACTGCCGACGGATTTCGGTGATTTCAAAATGTACGGATTCGTGGACAACACCACGGGCAAGGAACATCTGGCCCTTGTGCACGGCAGTCTGTCCCGCGAAATGAACGTCCGGATCCATTCGGAATGCCTGACGGGTGACGTCTTCCACAGCCAAAGATGCGACTGCGGAGATCAGCTTGAGCGCGCAATGAATATCATGAGCCGTGAGGATGGTGTCATCCTCTACATGAGACAGGAAGGCCGCGGAATCGGGCTGATCAACAAACTGAAGGCCTACGAGCTGATCGAGCAGGGATACGACACTGTCAGCGCCAACGAGCATCTCGGCTTCGATGCGGATCTCAGGGAGTACGACGTTGCGGCTGAGATGCTGAAACAGCTCGGCATCGAAACCGTCACGCTGCTCAGTAACAATCCGCGGAAGATCAGAGGCCTCGAATCCGAAGGGCTCACCGTCAACCGCCGCAGTCATATCATCGAAGCCAACGTTGTGAATAAAGATTACCTGAAAACGAAAAAAGATAAACTTGGACATCTACTCTAGGAGGGCAATTTACATGAATGAAATCGAAACGAAAATGATCGGTACAAACCTTAAAATTGCGATTGTCGCAGGAAGATTCAATGATTTCATCACATCCCGGCTTGTGGAGGGGGCGGAAGGAACTCTCATCAGCCACGATGTAAAATCGGACGATATAGATCTTGTATATGTACCGGGAGCGTTTGAAATTCCGCTCGCTGCAAAAACACTTGCAGAATCGGGAAAGTATGATGCGGTCATCGGTCTCGGTTGTGTCATCCGCGGCAGCACGACACATTATGACTATGTATGCAACGAAGCGGCAAAAGGCATTTCCCAGGCAGGCCTTACTACGGGCGTGCCGGTGATGTTCGGCATCATCACTACAGAAAACATCGAACAGGCGATTGAGCGCGCCGGCACAAAAGCAGGCAACAAAGGTTCAGATGCCGCAGCCGGCGCCATCGAAATGGCAAACCTGATGGGACAGATCAAAAGGGATTAGTTTTTCAGCTTAGAAATAGGGCAGAGTATCATGAGTTCTAATTGAATGAAGTATGAGGGGAACCGGAACGCTGTAACTGACAGCGCTCCGGTTTTCTATCGTCCGATTGACACCGGTAAAGGGAAACTGGCGTCTCCTCCCGCACAGTTCTGTCAAAATTACTTCAACCAACTTTCATATATCGGTGAAATCCTCGAATATTATACATGTTAAAATGGATACCAGGTCTTTGGACTGAAAACCGGGATACGGATACCAGAAGGAGAAACGGATTATGAAATCAAAAATTTGGATGACGGCTATGCTCACATTTGTAATGCTGCTTGGAGCATGCGGCAATGATGTCGATTCAGAAAACGGGGAGCATGGTTCACACGAAGAGGCGGACGAAGAGGTGCGGTCCCTCGAAGTGGACCTTGAAGTGCCCGAGACAGCAGAAGCGGGCGAAAAAGAAAGCTTTACGGCATATGTCCATTCCAACGGAGAGGATGTGACGGATGCGGACGAAGTCAGGTTCGAGGTGCTTGATGCTGACGGCGGCAGCCTGGACATGATTGAAGCGGAGCATTCTGAAAATGGTCTGTACTCAATCGAGTATACTTTCGAGGAGGCGGGAGATTATTCCGTGATTTCCCACGTGGACGCCTACCAGCTTCATACAATGCCTGAAAAGCAGATCACTGTGGAATAAAATCCCCGCTCTGCATGTGTTTAAACGGCTCATAATTGTATTGTGGGCCATTAAGGTTTACAATATATATATAATTCATTGCAGAAATTCAGGAGGTAGCCATGGAGTTGCAGGATAAGACGTATGTTGTGTCAAACGCCGCGAAATCACTGGGCAGAGAGTTGTCGATGGATTTGGCGGAACAGGGCGCGAACGTGATTTTGGCCGGCGTCGACCATATTGAATTGGACAGCCTCCTGGAAGAACTTCAGGAAAGTTCGGAGGGGGATCATAAGGTGGTCATGCTCGAGCAGTCGAAGGAAATCGACTGGATGGCCATCATGGAGGAAATACAGGAAGAATACAGTACACTGAACGGCATCATACTTGTACATACGATTTTCACTGAGAACCGTTCGGTGTATGATGTTTCTTTCGACGAGTTCAACCAGGTGATGTATGAACATGTCTGGGGGACATATCTCGGTATCCGCACCCTCCGTCCGATGCTGAAGGATGAGCGGGATGCCAAGATTATCAATGTCATAGAACCTTCATTTGAAGATGTGTTCGAAAGGAACCTGTACTACACCGTGACGGGGGCAATCGAAGCACTCACGCATTCCACGGCGATTGAACTCAGGAAAGAGGATGTGGATGTTTATGCACTCAGCTACCGCCCCTCCATCAGGGAAGGGGAGTCTCCGGAACGTTCCAATCCGAAGGCGCTCCGGACGGTGATGTCCATACTGTCCGGCGGAGGGAGCGCTCCGACGGGCGAAACAATCATCATCAACTAGATAATTGTTAACATTTTGTGACCAAAACCGGCCGACAGTGATGACGGCCGGTTTTTTATATGTAAATATTCAAACTTCAGTTGAAAACTAAATATTTCACTGTATAATTGGAATCATGGTTATCAATGATAATCATTATCAGTTAAGGTGGCTTTCTATGATAGGAAAATTATTCAGATTAGACGTACTTATAGTATTACTTTTGCTTTTATCGGTTCTGTCTATGTTTGTAGGCGTTGTTGAACTGCATCCGAGAGATATATTCAGCCTGAGTGAAGATCAGCAGGACATACTTCTGAACAGCCGGCTGCCCCGTACTGTATCGATTATCATTGCGGGAGCCTCGCTTGCGGTCTGCGGACTGATCATGCAGCAGCTGACGCGCAATAAATTCGTCTCCCCGACGACTGCCGGCACGATGGACTGGGCACAGCTCGGCATCCTTATCGGCCTGGTGTTCTTTCCGGGGGTGAGCATGCTCGGCAGGCTTGCATTCGCCTCAATCCTCGCAGTTGTAGGCACACTGCTCTTCATGCAGATCATCAACAGGATAAAATTCAAGGACATCATATTCGTGCCGCTCATCGGTCTGATGCTCGGCGGTGTAATTTCAAGCATCAGTACTTTCATCGCTCTCCGGACGAACATGCTCCAGGCGATTTCCGGTTGGATGCACGGCAGTTTTTCCACGCTCGTTGCCGGCAAGTATGAAATTCTCTACATCAGCATTCCGCTGTTCATACTGGCACTTTTGTATGCGAACCAGTTTACCGTTGCAGGCATGGGGGAGGACTTCTCCAAAAACCTGGGCCTCAACTATCAGAAAGTATTATACATAGGCCTGTTCATCACAGCAGTCATCACTGCACTGGTCGTCGTATCAGTCGGTATGCTGCCGTTCCTCGGACTGATCGTGCCGAACGTCGTCTCGGTATTCAGGGGCGACCATCTTCGGAGCACCATTTTCCTGACGGCGGTGCTGGGGGCGGTATTCGTCATGATTTGTGATGTAATCGGCCGTGTCGTCATTTACCCATATGAAATCTCAGTCGGGCTGACCATTGCGATCATCGGTGGATTCGTATTCCTGTTCCTGATATTCAGGAGGGCCGGGGCCAATGCTTAGAATGACGAACAATAAGTTGTTATTTATATTGACCATGGGCGCCATCGGAGCAGTCGTCCTGTACATGCTCTATGATCTGAATCCGGCAATCTATTTCTATCAGCTGCCGTCGAGGGCGAGGCGGATTGCGGCGATTGTCATCGTGGGTATTGCGATTGCGGTCTCGACGGTGATATTCCAGACGATAGTCAAAAACAGGATACTGACGCCTTCCATAATGGGGCTCGACTCCGTTTATGTATTCATACAGACATCCATGATATTTTTCGGCGGCGCATCTTCGGCGATTGTGCTGAACAGCAAGGCGAACTATTTCCTCAGCATGCTGCTGCTCGTAATATTCACGGTGTTTGTCTTCAGGTTTTTATTCAGATTCACGAAAAACAATGTATTCCTGCTGCTGCTTATCGGTATCATTCTCGGTACCCTGTTCGGCAACCTGGCCACATTCATGCAGATGATGATCAGTCCGGAGGACTTCCTGATCCTGCAGAACAGCCTGTTCGGCTCGTTCAGTGCCGTCGATGAATCACTGCTCGGAATAACGGGCGTCATCGTCCTGTTGTCCGTCCTGTTCGTACTCAAGGATTTCAATTCACTCGATGTCATGTCCCTCGGCCGGGATCATGCCATGAACCTCGGTGTGGACTACGACAGGAAAGTGTCCCAGCTGCTGATCGTCATTGCGATCCTTGTTTCAGCTGCGACAGCGCTTGTCGGTCCGATGATGTTCCTGGGACTGCTCGTCGTAAACATCGCCCATGAAGTGTTCAGCACATACAGGCACCTCTACCTGATCATCGGTTCGGTGCTGATCAGTGTCATCACACTGGTGCTCGGACAGATGGTGATACAGTTCATGTTCGACGGAGGGGTGGAACTGAGTGTCATCATCAACCTGGTTGGTGGATTATACTTCATTTATCTAATGCTTAGGAGGAGTAAATTATGATAAAGGTAAGAGATATTGCTAAATCATATGGTGAGAAGAAAGTAGTCGATGACGTATCACTGTCAATTGAAAAAGGTAAGATCTCTTCTTTGATCGGCCCGAATGGCGCAGGTAAAAGTACTGTCATTTCAATGGTCACCAGACTGCTCGATAAAGACAGCGGCGAAGTGCTGATCGAAGGCGACAACATCTTTACTCAGCCGAACAATGCGCTTGCCAAACGGATATCCATACTTAAGCAGACGAACCATCTTGAGCTGAAAATCACGGTGCGCGAACTGGTCAGTTTCGGCCGCTACCCATACTCCAAGGGCCGCCTGAAGGATGAGGACTACAGGGTCATCGATGAAGCGATAGAATATATGGAACTCGGGGAACTCGAGGACCGCTACATCGATGAGCTGTCCGGCGGACAGAGGCAGCGTGCATACATTGCGATGACAATCGTCCAGGATACGGAGTATATCTTCCTGGATGAGCCGCTCAACAACCTTGATATGAAGCACTCTGTGCAGATCATGCAGATTCTGAGGAGACTCGTGCGTGAGAAGAATAAGACGATCATCATCGTCATCCATGACATCAACTTTGCCTCGTGCTATTCCGACAATATCATTGCGCTGAAGAACGGCAGGGTTGCAGTCAGCGGGACAAAGCATGAAGTCATCAAGAAAAGCATACTCGAGGAAATATATGAGATGGAAATCAACATACAGTGTATATTCGGTCATAACATCTGCATATATTTCGATGACCAGACGGGTGACGTCACGGAAGATGATGCCCAGGAGTATGCACAGACGGTGGCCACAGAGCAGCTCAGAGCTTAACGGGAACTTATTGAAGCCTTAAAGGAGGTGGTGGCAGCTTTAATCGGATGTATTTTCAAGTTTTTAGCGGGGGCTGAAAATTTACTTAACGGGAGAGGTATTTAAATGGATTTTAAGAAATTTTACTTAATGCTTGCCATGGCTGTAATGCTTGTACTTTCAGCATGCGGCAATGGTGGAGAAACAACAGAAAAGGACGCCGGAAGCGATGATGCAGATGCAAAAGAAGGTTCAGACGAGACGATCACATATGAAAACAACTATGAAAGTGGACCTCCACGCGGCGAAGAAGGCGAGACAACAGAAGTAAATGAAATAGTTGAACTTCCAAAGAACTCCGATAAAGTTGCCATCTATGATCTGGGGGTGGCATCCACTTTCAAGGCGCTCGGAATTGAAGAGAACATCATCGGCCTGCCGAAGGGTGACAATAATGCTTCACTTTCTGAAGTGAACAAAGACTTCGAATCTGATGAATATGCAAACCTCGGCGGTCTGAAACCGGATGAATTCGAGACGCTTGCCGAACTCCAGCCGGAAGTGATCATGATCCACGGACGCCAGTCAAACACCCAGACTGTTGAAGAGATGGAGAAGGCTGCACCGGATGCGGAAATCGTATTCGTCGCTGCTGACAGCAACAATTACTTCCAGGACATCATGGATATGACAGAATTCCTCGGAGAAATGTACGATGTCCAGGACAAGGCGGATGAGCTCGTCGCTGACATGCAGACGAAACTCGATGAGGTGAACCAGACAGTGACCGAAGCGGACAAAGACATGCTGTTCATACAGACGAATGGCGGCGACCTTTCATTCCACGGTGTGGGCGGCCGTTACGGCTTCCTGTATGAGGACCTCGGATTCACATCCGCAGGGGACCAGGAGGAAGACGAAGTGACAGATGACCACGGCAACCAGGTCAGCTTTGAATTCATCTCTGAAACCGATCCGGGTGTAATGCTCGTGATGGATAGGGGAGCCGCTGTTTCCGACGGCGAAGCGACGCCGGTCGATGTTGTCAAAAATGATGTCACACAACATGTGGACGCCATCGAGAATGACAATATCATCGAACTCAACCCGCAGTCATGGTACCTTAACTCAGGCGGCTACCTGAGCGGCATGGCCCAGCTTGAAGAAATTGAAGCGGGCATGGCTGAAATCGAATAACTGAATGAATCAGACCACCCCGTCCGGATGCCCGGACGGGGTGGTCTGCTGTATGCCTGTCATTTATGCCGGTCGGCACGCTTGTACACAGGATCGCCGATGATCCGGACTTCCCGGTTCAGCTGTACACCGAACTCATCCAGTATGGCCTCCTGGACGTGCCTGATCAGGTCTTCATAGTCACCGGCTGTACCGTTATCGACATTGACCATGAAACCGGCATGTTTCGTCGAGACTTCAACACCGCCGATGCGGTGTCCCTGAAGTCCGGCATCCTGGATCAGTTTTCCGGCAAAATTGCCCGGAGGACGCTGGAAGACACTGCCGCATGAGGGGAATTCCAGCGGCTGCTTCGATTCCCGGCGGTATGTGAGGTCGTCCATGATGGCTTTTATGTCAGCGGGATCACCCGGTCTCAGTGCAAATTTCGCCTCCACTACGACATACTCGTTTTCCTGGACGATGCTTTTGCGATAGCCGAGTCCGAGCTCCTCGTTTTTAAGGGTGATGATTTCCCCCTCCCTGTCGATTGCAGTGACTTCGAGGAGGCAGTCTTTCACTTCCCCGCCGTATGCACCCGCATTCATATAGACTGCGCCGCCGACGCTTCCGGGAATGCCGCAGGCGAACTCCAGTCCGGCGAGTGCCCGCTCGTATGCGAAATTGGAAACATCGATTATCGCCCTGCCGCTGCCTGCGGTGATGACGCCCGCCTCTTCCTCAAGATGGTCCAGTTCGAGCAGATTGAGGACGATGCCCCTGATTCCGCCGTCGCGGATGATGATGTTGGAGCCGTTGCCGAGATATGTGACCGATATGTGATTCTGGGCACTGTAGCGGAGCACCCGGCAGGCATCTTCGACATTATGGACCGTGACGTAGTAGTCGGCGGGTCCGCCCGTCTCTGTATAGGTGTATTTTTTTAATGGTTCATATACTTTGATATCAGGATCCAGAAGGAGTGCCTTCAGATCAGTTTCGATTTGAGTAGTATTCACCGTAGTAATTCCTTTCAAGTGGGATTGACTATGTATATTATAATGGAAGTGGCCCGTTTTTGGAAATGGGTTGATAAATTAAGCACATTGTACACTGATCTGATGTGTGCTATATTTTGTTTAGCCACTGACAGCCAGTGTAACACAATGATACTAGAACAAGGGTGTGACACCTTTTGCGTCATTCTTTGAAAAATATGTCGGGGCTGGTCCTCATGGTCAGCCTGACTGTTCTCACCGGGTGTTCGAATGCACTCGCAGAAGAAATGGAGAAATACATGGCGGATATGGAGGAGATCCACGGGCTCGATGAAGAATTTACATTGGCGGCCGACTCGCTGGATTACGAGTATCTGCCTGAAGAGCTGTCCTCGAGAAGCGTGGATGTCGACACTGAACGTCTGGAGTCGATCAGCACGAAACTGGAGGAGGACATACTGCCGGTTGCCGATCAGATGGCGGAGGAAATCGAAACCGTTGAAGTGAACAACGAAGAACTGGCGGAAATGCATGATTCATTCAGGGAAAGTGTGGAAATCAAACAGGATTTTGCGCGTCAGCTGGATGAGTATGTGGAAGCCTATCTGATGTCGGTCAGGTCGAATGAGGAACTCATCGAACTGAGCCAGTCTTTTATGGAAAATCAGAAAGCACGGGACGGAATCATAGAGAAAACCGACGACACGGACGCGGTCGGTGAAATCGACGGCCTCATAGAACAGATCAATGAGAACAGCGAATCGCTGGAATCCGAATCACAGCTGCTCCAGGGGGACGGGTCCATCGATGAAAAACAGAAACATATCGATGAAGAGATGATGCCCGCCATTGAAGAGCACATCGAATCGCTCAACCAGATGAATCTGGAGACGGAAAGCGCAATCCGCATTCGGAGCCTGTCACTCGAAATGTACTACGGGTTTGAAAAGTATTATCAGGAACGAAAGAATACCATGACTTACAATGAACGGCTGCAGGATCTGCAGCTCCAGAGCATCATTCCCATGAAGGAAACGTATCAGAAGCTGGATGAGAATTATTACAGCCGCATAGACGAAATTGAGAGTGAACTCGAATAGTCCACTCTCACTCTTTGGTGTTATCCTTTTGTGCGGCCTGGTCCGGATGCATCGGGTGGTTCGGGTCGTTCATGACTTTTGTTATGAAGACGTTTCTCAATATGACCGTCACAGCCCAGAATGCAAACACAGCAAGCAGAATCCAGGATACAGTCGCATTATTCTGGAAATCAAGCATGAACAGCACGACGACGATGAGCAGAGCAGCATTTATCGTATCGAGAAAAGTCCAGCGTTTGAGCGATTTGTTATTCACGGGTAATACCTCCAATCCCTGTCAGTATAACATATGACAAAAGACAGATTTGCTTATTTTCAGGATAAATGATAAATTAGTAAAAGTTTACTGAGAAGGTGATGAAATGTTAACCAAAACGACAACGATTGACTCTTTTCAAAAGCTGTTGGATGAAAAGAAGACCTTCTTCTTTATGAAGCACAGCAGCACCTGCCCGATTTCGGCGGCTGCATTCGAAGAGTTCCAGAAGTTCCATTATGAAAGGGACATGGACGGTTACTATCTGGTCGTCCAGGATCACCGGCAGCTTTCCGATCATATAAGTGATACCTTCGGCATCACGCATGAGTCTCCGCAGGCCTTTTATTTTGTGGATGGGGAGCCGAAATGGAATGATTCCCATCAGAAAATCACATTGAATACTTTAGCATCTGTAGAAGATTAAAGCCAATCCCCTCCGGGATTGGCTTTTTAACTTAGATAGGGGATGAACATCACTCTGTTCTGCCCCTGTTTTTTTGCTGCATGAAGCATATCGTCGGCATCTGTGAACATCCTGCCTTTCGTGACATCGGCCTCACCTTTGTAGCCCACGCCGATTGACACCGTGAGGCTGATGGTCTCCTCTTCGCTGATATGGAAACTCGCCCGTTCCACACTGTTGCGAATCGCCTCGCCAAGGCGCACCGTCTTGTCGAATGACAGGTTCGGTATGACCATGGCGAACTCCTCGCCGCTGTTGCGGAATAAAGACCCGCCGCCCGGTACGTGGTTATCAAGCAGGTTTGCCATCTGTCTGATGAGGGCGTCGCCTGAAGCGTAGCTGTGTATATCGTTGACTACTTTGAAATTATCGATGTCGATGAGCAGCAGGCTGAGTGTCTCACTTTCATCTATCAGCAGGTTGACTTCCTCATCAAATGATTTGATGTTGCCGAGCTGCGTCAGGTAATCCCTGTATTCATCCTCCTCATAGCGTTTCAGAAGCTTCAGCATCGCATTGATGTCCTCGTACATCATCATCGCAAAAAACATCACGGTGGTGCTTGTGGCAACGAAAATGAGCATCTGCCACAGGGTCAGGTCACTGATCAGCAGGTTGATGCAAAGTACATACAGGATCGAGAAGATGATGCATGCTGAGGTCAGGATCCTGAGCTTTTCAAACTTCAGGAACGGCAGTATTGCCATGACGAAAATGTACAGTACGGCGAATATTACATAAATCTGCCAGCCGTAGCCGAATATCAGATGGTGGAACAGATAGACTGTAACGAGTGAGCCGAGCATGTAATAGGGCACGCTGTACTTGACCAGTATGAGGAGCGGTATGAAATACAGGCTGAAAGTGATGCCCGACACATGGATGGGCACCATCAGAAGAAGTACTGCAAGCGTCGTCATGAGCAGTGCCTGGAAGATGCCGGAATCGATGAGACGCCGGTCTTCCGCATACTGCAAACGGTGGAAGAGATATATGCCGCTTATCGTCAGCGATATGTTGAGCACAAAATCAATCAGCATATATCATCCCTCCCTCTCTGCTGTTATTCTTCGAGCTCCAGGTTCTCCCGGAGTTCTGTTCTCACATCATTGTAGGACTGATCATCCGGGAAGAAGTACCAGAGTCCGTCCTCACCGCGGTCGTCGACCCCTTCAAGCGTCAGCCGTTCGACATTCTGCGCAGCATCCTGGTAGTTGGAGCGGAGCGCGTTCATTTCCCCGAATGGAATGTTTGTCCGTATGTTGTCGCTCAGCACATCCAGTATCGAATTGAAGTTGGTAATCGTCTGGAGGCTCACCATTTCACCGGCGATCGCCTGGACAACCTGCTGCTGGCGCATCTGTCTGCCTGAGTCGCCGCCTGCGCCTGCGGATTTTCTGCTTCTGGAGAAGGCGAGGGCTTCCTCGCCGTCCATGTCGTAAGTCTGACCTTCTGCAAATGAATAGCCGGACTGCTCGAAAGTATCCTGGCTCGTGATCGTCACGCCGCCGACGGCATCGACAATATTTTCAAATCCGTCCATGTCTATTGAAACAAAATAGTCCATTGGGGTATCGAGGAAATTCTCGACCGTCCGTTTGGCGAGTTCCGGGCCGCCGTATGCATAGGCATGGTTGATCTTTTCAACAGAATCCCGGTCGGCGATCTCCGCCTGCGTATCCCTCGGGATACTTACGATTTTGCCTTCATCGGCGTTTGTATTCAGAGTGACCACCATGATTGTATCCGAGCGCTGGCCCATGGACTGTGATTCACGTTCTTCGTCGCTGTCCGTACCGAAAAGCACGACTGAGATCGGGTCGCCGTCCTTGACGCTGACCTCGGTGTCCCTCATTTCCGATGATGAATCGGCGAAGTCGTCGTCATACATTTTGTCGGCAGCTCCCTTGAGATTGATGTAGACGTAAGCTATGATTCCTGCGAAAACCAGTATCGAAATAATCAAAAACGCAAGCAGCACTTTGAGTGCCGGATGCATTCGTTTTTTGTCAGTTCTTTTCATTATGAATCTCCTTTTTCATATTGATACAATTATACAACGAAACGGACGACATTAAAATTATTATCGTGCAAAACACAATATACATTCCATATTTAAACAGTAATATGATATAGTAAATTGGAAATCTTACAGATGGTGATGATATGTATACTTTATTTTTACTTGTGGTGTCTTTTTTAATAACGCTGATTCTGATGCCGATATTCATATGGGGGAGCCGCAAATTTGGATTTGTCGACTATCCGAACTTCCGGAAGGTCCATGCCAAACCGATACCGTATCTCGGAGGCGTGGCAATTCTGATTTCCATGGTGATCGGAATCATGATCGCGCGTCCGATAGAGGCGGAATATAAATCCATCATCATCGGCGGCACCATCATTGTCATCGTCGGTATCATCGATGACAAATATGACCTCAAGCCGCTTCTGAAACTCATCGGGCAGCTGCTTGCGAGCAGTGTGCCGATCTACTATGGCATCGTGATCGACAATATCACCCCGTTCGGCGTGTCGATCGACTTCGGGATGCTGACGGTGCCGATAACGCTGATCTGGATGATTGCCATCATCAACGCGATCAACATCATCGACGGACTCGATGGTCTCGCGACGGGTGTGTCGATCATCGCGCTGTCAAGTATTGGACTGATCACGATACTGCAGGGCAATCTGTTTGTCATGATGATCTGTGTCATACTGATCGGATCCTGTCTCGGCTTTTTGGTCTACAACTTCCACCCGGCGAAAATATTCCTCGGGGATAACGGCGCAATGCTGCTCGGTTTCGTGCTGGCGGTCGTTTCACTGATGGGTTTCAAGAACATCACGCTCATATCCCTGTTCTTTCCGATCATCATCCTGGCGGTGCCTTTCATCGATATGGCATTTTCCGCCCTGCGCCGGTACCGCAGCAAAGTGTCCCTTTTCAAAGCGGATAAAAGCCATATACACCACCGGCTCAGAAACCTCGGATACTCCCATATGGAGAGCGTGATACTGATCTACTTCATCGCCCTGCTGTATGCAGGCGGCAGCATCATTCTGTACCTGTCGACGATCCCGGGCTCGGTGATCATCGTGCTGCTGCTGATCTTTACGACAGAAATCGTCGTCGAGGCGATCGACCTCGCGGAATCGGAACGGAAGCCGGTGCTCAACTTTGTGCGGCGGTTTGTGCATAAAATATTCTCATAAGTATCAGACGGCGCCCTCGGCCTGGATGACATCATGTTCATCAATGCCGTGGGTGTTTTTTGTGATTTCCTGCAGACGTTCTGTGAAGGCCTCCCTGTCGGCTTCCTTCACGTGGAGGAAGTATGTGACTCTGTCGGTATAGGTGATGTCCCTGATTTCAATGCCGGTTTCACCGAGATAGTGTTCGAAGCGGCTGGTGTTCGTGTAATCCATCGTCACTTCCATCGGTATGACCGGAATCTTCACAACTTTGCCGGACGCCTTCACCGCGCTTGATGCGGAACCGGAATAGGCGCGGATCAGGCCGCCGCCCCCGAGTTTGATGCCGCCGAAGTAGCGGGTCACTACAATGGTGGTATCATACATACCTTCCTGCTTCAGCACTTCAAGTATCGGCACGCCGGCAGTACCACTCGGTTCGCCGTCATCGTTGGCTTTCTGGATCAGCGCACTTTCGCCGATTATGTAGGCGCTGCAGTTATGGTTCGCACTTTTATGCATGGTTTTTATTTCGCTGATGAATGCTTTCGCCGCCTCTTCTGTCGGTGTACGCCGGATGTATGAAATGAAGCGTGATTTGCTGATGACTGTCTCCGTCTCTGTATCGAGTCTGTTCAAATACTGCTGTTCCATTAGATTCACCTCTACATTGTATTTTAACACACGCCCCGACGTAGACGGAAACCGCCAGTGTGTAGTAGAATATTTTTAAGTGTGAATGAAGGATTGGGGGAACGCATATGAAGATTGCAGTCGTGGTGGATTCAACATCCTATCTGCCCGATGCATTGAAGGAAAAATACGATATCCGCACAATTCCTCTCAGTGTAGTCATCGGTGATGAATCATACAAGGAAGACGAGGAGATAACGCCCGATGAATTTTATGACAGAATACGCGATATGGAGGAACTTCCGCGGACAAGCCAGCCTTCGATCGGGGATTATATACTGCTGCTTGAAACCTTGCGGCGGGAAGGATATACGGACGTTGTAAGCGTCCACCTATCAGGCAAAATCAGCGGCACCTGCCAGAACGCGATTGCAGCCGGACAGAGCGTGAAGGGGATAGAGGTCCATGCAGTGGACTCTGAAGTCGCATGCTATGTCCAGGGCTTCCTTGCTTTGTATGCGGCGCAGCACAAAGACGATATGGAGCTCGATCAGCTGCTTTTGGAACTCGAGGAAATGAAGCGCAAGAAAAATACAAATGCATACTTCATCGTCGATACACTGACGAATCTTCAGAAGGGCGGCCGTCTGACGAATGCCCAGGCGATGATCGGCAGCCTCCTGAAAGTGAAGCCGATCCTTGAATTCCAGGATGCACAGATTGTACCGTATGAGAAGATCCGGACGAAGAAAAAGGCGATGAAGAAAGTGGAGGACGTTTTTGAAACGGAGATGGAACGGCACAAAGGAAAGCCGGTCACTGCCGTCGTCATCCATTCCAACGCGGAAGCGGAAGCGGAAGAATGGCTCGCCGCGCTCC
>Ga0079225_10000849_pt1 | contig 16740 bp, 10 predicted proteins | sample Poulit2012_FD_76344 | JGI IMG/M metagenome (GOLD analysis project Ga0079225, IMG submission 76344) | Agricultural soil microbial communities from Georgia to study Nitrogen management - Poultry litter 2012 | ecosystem: Environmental > Terrestrial > Soil > Agricultural land | place: USA: Georgia... | reverse complement strand
GGGCGCGGACGTCGTGATCACGATCCTCCAGGACGGGGAAGAGGAGGAGATCCGCGCCGACCAGCTCCTGGTGGCCGCCGGGCGGGTGGCGAACACCGAGGAGCTGGACCTGGAGGCCGTGGGCGTGGAGACCGACGCGCAGGGCTTCGTGCGCACGGATGCCACTGGGCGCACCTCCGTGCGGCACATCCTGGCCGCGGGCGACGTGACAGGGGACCTTCTGCTGGTAACCGTCGCCGCGCAGGCGGCGCAGAACGCGGTCAGGAACGCGCTGGGCGGCCGCAACGAGGCGCTCGACCTCTCGGCCGTGCCCACGGCGGTCTTCAGCGACCCTCAGGTGGCGGGCGTGGGGCTGAAGGAGGTGGAGGCGCGCGCACGGGGCCTCGATGTGAAGGTGGCACAGCTTTCCTTCGAGGACGTGCCCAAGGCGGTGGCGACCCACGACACCCGCGGGCTGATCAAGATGGTGGCGGACCGGGCAACCGACCGCGTGCTGGGCGTGCACATCGTGGGGCCGCTTGCGGCCGACATCATCCACGAGGCGGCGCTTGCCGTGCGCTTCGGCCTGAAGACGCGGGATCTGGTGGAAACGGTGCACGTCTACCCCACCATGTCGGAGGCTATCAAGATGGTGGCGCATACCTTCGACCGGGATGTATCCACGCTCTCCTGCTGCGCCGCATAGACATCGGCCTCCTGCTCTATAAGCCGCTCCCCCAGCTTGATGGCGCGAGCCCGTATGCTCTCGAAGAGTGCTTGCGTCTTCGTCTTCTGCTACTGGGTGAGAGCGAACTGGTCGGCGAGATCGAGGACATGTTGAGGGCCCGGGTAGTGGTTCAGTTCAGCCACCTTCGCTAAGCCCCTACCCTCGCCGTTCAGATAGCCCTGGATTTCAGCCTCCGAGAGCGACTTGATCGGCCGCTCCTGCTGGCCGGCACAGGGCAGTGGGGGCTCGTGCTGGTGCTGCTGCTGGGCCGCGACGGGGGCGGCGGCGCCGAGGAAGAGGGCAACGAATACCAGAGCACGCATGAATGTACCTCGTCGGTCGGATAAAGGTGAATATCGGGTCAGAGCCGTACCCGCCGCAGGAGTTGCGCGTTCAGCGCGACGATGACGGTGCTGAGCGACATGAGGACCGCGCCGACCGCGACGGGGAGGATGATCCCCACGCCGGCCATCACCCCCGCGGCTAGGGGCAGGGCGATGATGTTGTAGCCCGCCGCCCACCAGAGGTTCTGGACCATCTTGCGATAGGTAGCCTTGCTCAGTTCAACGATGCGCGGCAGGTCGCGTGGATCGCTCCGGACCAGGACCACGTCGCCCGCCTCGACGGCAACGTCGGTGCCGGCGCCGATCGCCATGCCAACGTCCGCGGTGAGGAGCGCCGGTGCATCGTTTACCCCATCGCCCACCATGGCCACGCGCTTGCCCTGCGCCTGGAGCTCCTTGATCTTTGCCACCTTCTCTTCCGGCACCACCTCGGCAAAGACCGTGTCGATCCCGAGCTCGGCCGCGACGGCATTAGCGACCGGCCAGGCATCGCCCGTCAGCATCACGACCTCGATCCCGTTCTCATGGAGTCGCCGTACCGCCTCGTGCGATTCTGGGCGGATCTGGTCAGCCACCGCAAAGACAGCGAGCGGATCGCTTCCCTCAATGAGGACCACCGCGGCCTGACCTCGCTCGGCGGCCCGCTCGACGCCGGCTTCGAGCTCCGGCGGGAGAGTGATGCCGAGCTTCCGGAGCAGCGCCGGCCCACCCATCTGGAACTCGCGCCCCTCCACGACCGCGCGCACCCCGTGGCCCGGGATCGCCTCGAACTCCTGCACCTCCGGGAGAGCGATCCCCCGCTCCTCAGCGCTCTTTACGATCCCCTGCGCAATCGAGTGCTCGCTGTCGTGCTCGACAGCGCCGGCGAGGCGGAGGACCTCGGTTTCGGTGAGGTCACCCGTAGCGGAGATCTCGACCACCCTAAACTCTCCAAGGGTGAGGGTGCCGGTCTTGTCGAAGACGACGGCATCGAGGTTCCGGGCCTCCTCAAGTCCGCGGCGGTGACGGATCAGCAAGCCATTTCGCGCCCCGAGGGTAGTCGAGATCGAGACGACGAGGGGGATCGCAAGCCCGAGCGCGTGCGGGCAGGCGATGACGAGAACCGTGACCACCCGCTCCACGGTGAAAGCACCCGGCGCGCCGAGCGCTACCCAGACGATGGCTGTCAGTAGACCGGAACCCATTGCCACCAGCGTCAGCCAGTAGGCCGCGCGGTCGGCGAGCGCCTGCGCCCGCGAGCGCGAGCTCTGCGCCTCTGATACTAGCCGCATGATCCCGGCGAGCGCGGTCGCCTCGCCAGTCTTCGTCACCTTGACGCGGAGAGAGCCGGCTCCGTTCACCGTCCCGCCGATGACCTCGGAGCCCGTATCTTTGTCCACCGGCACCGACTCGCCGGTAATCATCGCTTCGCTCACTGCGCTCCGACCCTCGCGGACCACCCCGTCGGTTGGGATACTCGCCCCCGGTCGCACCAGGACGACGTCGCCCGAACGGAGTTCGTCGACCGGGACATCTTCGGTCCCGCCATCCACGACGCGTGTGGCGGTCGCGGGCAGGAGTTTCGCCAGTTCGTTCAGTGCACCACTCGCCTGCGCGATGGAGCGCATCTCCATCCAGTGCCCGAGGAGCATAATCGTGATGAGGGTCGCGACCTCCCACCAGAGAGCCATGCCCGGGAAGCCGAAGGTCACGGCCAGGCTGTAGATGAGGGCGACGACGATCGCGAGTGAGATCAGCGTCATCATCCCCGGGAGCCGAGCCTGGAGTTCGTGGGCCGCGCCCTGGAGGAAGACCCGGCCGCCGTAGATGAAGACGGCTACTCCAAAGACAAGCGGTATATAGGTCGAGGCCGGGAACTGGGGCGCCGTATAGTTGAACCAGCTCTGGAAGAGATCGCTCCAGATAAGGGTGGGGATCGTCAGCAGGAGCGAGAGCCAGAACTTATCCCGAAACATCTCCGGGCTGTGACCAGTGTGCGCGTCGTGGCCGTCACCGTGACCACCGTGTCCCCCATGACCGCCATGCCCGACGTGGCCATGGTGCGCCCCGTGCCCATACTCAGGTGGATGCTCCGGCTCGATCGCCGAGCCGGGGAGGTGTCCGGGCGGATGCGGTATCTCAGGGTGCTCCGGGTAGCCGGGCTCCACCGGCGGCTCCGGCCTGGCGGTCGGTGCACCATGGCGGCCATGGTCGTGGTCATGAGGCGACTCGCCACCCCGGTCATGACCGCTGTGCACGGAACGATCTCTACGGCCGGCATGATGATCGGACATCACTCCTCCTCGGTAAGGTATGGCTCAATTGTGACTTCCGGGGATTCGCCAACTACGCGCACTCCCTCCCTTCACCTCGCCTACGATCATATCGGCGACGTCGCCGGGTGCTCCAAGCACCGGATCGGGCGCGAAACTCTCGAAGCGCGCACTCCCTCGCGCCGCTGCGAGCAGATGGCCAGCACCCGGAAAGCGAAAGGCGAGCAGGTCGAAGTCCGTCAACGTACGCACATTACCGCGGCGACCTACCTCCAGGACGGGGAATTCGGCTACCATGAACTAACCGCTTACTCGCAGGTAGGCTTGCACTAAAGCGACGGCGTTGTCCACGGCAACCCCATTGGAACTGGTTTAGGTGCCGAGGAGCTGTGGCGCAGCGTCGCGGCTGGCTGTATTTTACTGGTGGTAAAGCCACCGTCGCAAGGCGAGCGAGCAATCTCGCATCGGGTCTGGACATTACATCAGCATCTGGTGATATTTATGGGAGTGATGCACCGATGAGCGGCCCCCAGGTCCCACACCGGTGACCCAAGATTCGGAGAGCGGCACCCGGACAGATCAGGATTGATGCTTCGGCTTCGTCGACTACTTGCTTTGCTTTTGCTTCTTGCCACCACCGTCTCCAGCGCGGAGGTGGTGGTTGGTGAGTTGCGCGATGGCGAGTTGCATCATGAATCACCGCTGGCTGCGCTGGTGCACGGTGTCTCTTCGGGCGGCGACCACGGCCACGAGGGGGGCGGATCACCCTTTCACTCCCACGACGCAGAGCACCGGCACGGCACTGGCGCGGATCACTGCACGCACCAGCACGGTACGCCCCTGGCGAGCACCTTCACTTTCGCCCTCACCGAGCCCGTTACCGGTCAACCGGTAACCGAGCACGTATTATTGTACTTCGAGCACATCTCTAACAGCACTCTCCGACCTCCTCGGGCCTAACTCCTCTGGCCGCAGGCGCACCATGCGCCTGACGTGTGCGATCTGTACACGCATAACGGCGATCAGCTGATTCCCGACAACTGAATCTTTCCGGGACACGTATGTCCGGAGGGCTTGCCCGAAGGGGAGCCCGGTCCGTGCGTCGTGCCCGGGAATGAACACCGAGGCATGGATGAGACGATTTTTCTTTCTCGCCTGCGCTCTTGTGGCTACGGTAGCTCCTTTGAGCGGAGCTACCGCGGCGCAGGCGTGGGATAACTATAGTGGGCCCGAGCGAGCCGCATCGCCCGGGGATACCCTTACACTCTCGCTCGCCGATGCGCAGCGTCTGGCACTGGAGCGTAACCCCGCCTTTCTGGCCTCGAGTCAGGAGCGGGGGATAGCCCGCGGCCGGCTTCGGCAAGCCCGCATCTACCCCTTCAATCCCGAGATGGAGCTACGCGCTCCAGGCGCGGCGAGTAGCGTGGCAAGTAGCGCAGGAGGCGGCGTGCTCGGGTCGTACGAGGCGTTCCTCGGCCTGGAGGTCGAGTGGGCGGGGCAGCGCGGCCTGCGCACCCGCGCGGCGGAAATCGGCCTCGATCGGGCCGATGCCTCGGTTGGTGATGCCGCGCGGCGTACCCTCGCTGAGGTTAGCGAGGCATTCTACGCCACGCTGGCCGCCGAGCGGCGCCTCTCGGTAGTCCAGCAGATCCTTGAGCAGAGCCAGCGTCTGCTTGAGGCTACGCGTACCCAAGCGCGGGCCGGCGAGATCAGTACCCTCGAAGCGAGCCTGGCCGAGACCGAGGCCGGGCGCGCCCGGGCGCGGGTCCTCGCGGTGCAGCGTGAAGTGACTGGTGCGCGCCTGGAACTACAGCGCCTGACGGGGCTCGGTCCAGACCAACCGGTCCGCGTCGACACGGCCGAACTTGCAATCCCAGATCCAACCGCGCTGGAGGCCGATTCGCTGCTGGAGCAGGCGCTCGCGCGGCGGCCGGATCTGCTTGAGCGTACCCGCGGGGCCGAGCAGGCACGTGCTCTCACCCGGCTGGCACGCCGTGAAGCCCTCCCCAACCTCCGCGTAGGTGCGCTAGCTACGCGGGACGGTATCGATGGCAAACCCGGAATCGGCCTTGGGGTCAGCCTGCCGATACCACTCTGGAACCGGAATCAGGGCACCGTGGCGGAGCGGAGCGCCGAAGCGGAGCAGGCGGACCAATCGCGCCGAGCCACCGAGCTGGCGGTACGTACCGAGGTCAAGAATGCTCACCTGGCCTACCAGGCGGCGCACGAGGAAAGTCAGATATATGAGCGAGAGGTTCTTAGGCCAGCCCGCGATAACCAGGAGCGGCTCGAGACCGCGTATCGTGCCGGCAAACTCGACCTGCCCGCGCTGCTGCTCCTACGCAACCAGCTTCTCGATGCCGAACTCGGCTACTGGGACGCCTGGCTCGCCGCGCACCGGGCGTGGGTCACATTACAGGCGGCCACAGCCGCGCTGCTTCCGCGCGAGGGCGCTCGCACCAACGAACTGGAGGAATCATGAGTAATAGATCATCCCTCGACCGCCGTCTCATTGCGGGAGCATTGCTGCTGGCGCTCTCCGGGCTGACGGCGTGCGGGAATAGTAGCACCGAAAGCGCTGCCCTGGCCGCGGGCTCCCCCGGCGAGGAAGTGCACGGCGCGGGTGAAACGGATGTCGTAGTGCTGGATAGCGCGTCGGTAACGATTGCCGGGATCCAGACCGACATCGTGCAGACGGTCGAGACGACTGGCCTGCTCGTGACCGGGACTATCATCTATGATGCGAACCGGGTGAGCCAGATCGGCCCACGTACGGAAGGGAGAATCGTCACGTTGCAAGGCGATCTCGGCGAGCGGGTACGTACCGGGCAGACGCTTGCCATCCTGGAGAGTGTCGAGGTCGGCCGCACTCGGGCCGAGGAGCACGAGGCGGAGGCACTGCGGCGCATTGCGCGCGAGAATTACGAGCGTGAGAGGGAGCTCGAGGCCCAGGGGATATCGAGCCGCAAGGAGCTACTCCAGGCGGAGGCTGAGCTGCGCCGCGCCGAGGCCGCGCTGCAGAGCGCGCAGGAGCGCCTGCGCGTGCTTGGAGCGGGGCACGGCACCGGCGGGCAGTTCGCCGTCACCGCCCCATTTGCGGGGGTGATAGTCGCGCGTGAGGCGAGCCGGGGCGAGATCACCAGCCCCGCTGACCGCCTCTTCACCGTGGCGGACCTTTCACGCGTCTGGATCGAGCTGAACATCTTTGAGCGCGACCTGGCTCGCGTGGCCGTGAACCAGTCGGTGGAGGTCGTCACGGCCGCCTACCCGGGGCGCACTTTCCCGGGGCGGATCGTCTACCTGGGCGACATCCTGGACCCGCAGAGCCGGACCGTACGCGCACGGGTGGAGATTCCAAACGCGGATGGTGTGCTCAAGCCGGGGATGTTCGCTACCGCGACGATCCAGGTTGGGGGTGGCAGTCGCCAGATGGTCGTACCGCAGGGTGCGGTGCAGGAGGTCAATGGACGGAAGGTCGTCTTCGTTCCAGGTGACGAGCCGGGCGAATTCCGCGCGCAACCGGTCGAGATCGGCGAGATAGCCGACAACGGCCGCGTGATAGTGCGCTCGGGGCTCGACGCCGGCGACCGGATCGTGGTTGCGGGCGCCTTCGCGCTGCGCTCCGAGCTCGCCAAGGGCGAGATCGGCGAGCACGGGCATTGAGGAGGAGACCATGAGATCCATTATCGCCTTTGCGCTCAAGAACCGCTTGCTCGTTCTGGCACTTACCGGGCTACTCATCGGCGTTGGCGTCTGGTCGATGCTACGTCTCCCGATCGACGCCGTGCCGGACGTGACGAATGTGCAGGTCCAGATCAACACTGATGCCCCGGCGCTCAGCCCGCTGGAGGTGGAGCGACAGATCACGCTACCGGTGGAACTCGCCATGTTTGGGCTGCCTGAACTCGAGGAGATCCGCTCGCTCAGCAAGTTCGGCCTCTCGCAAGTGACCGTCATCTTCAAGGAGGGCACCGACATCTACTTCGCCCGCCAGCAGGTACAGGAGCGGCTGCAGGAAGCCCGCGAGGAAATCCCAGATGACTTCGGCACGCCCGCGATGGCGCCGATCTCCTCGGGATTAGGCGAGATCTTCCAATACACTATCGAAGGGGCCGCCGACGCTACCGAGCTCCGCACTCTGCAGGACTGGGTGGTGGCGCCGCAGCTACGCAGTGTTGCCGGCGTGGCTGAGGTCAACTCATTCGGTGGCTACCAGAAGCAGTACCAGGTGCTGGTGCGCCCCGAAGCGCTGGTGCAATACGGTCTGACACTCGACCAGGTGCTCGGCGCCGTTGCGGCCAACAACCAGAACGCCGGGGGCGGCTATATCACCCGTGGCTCGGAGCAGCTCATCGTTCGCGGCGTTGGCCAGGTGCAGGACCTGGATCAGATCCGAAACATTGTCGTCACCAGCCGCGGCGGCACGCCCGTGCGGGTCGGCGATGTGGCCGATGTGGCGATCGGCCATACCATCCGCCAGGGCGCTGTCACGCACAACGGGCGCGGCGAGGTGGTCACGGGCATTGTAATGATGCGCATGGGTGCGAACTCGCGCACTGTCGTCGACGCTGTCAAGGAGAAGGTCGCCGCCGCCTCGGCCTCGTTGCCGGAGGGAATCTCGCTCATCCCCTTCTACGATCGAACCGACCTGGTCGATCGGACTATCCGCACGGTACAGAAGAACCTCATCGAAGGGGCGATTCTGGTGATCGCCGTGCTCTTCCTGCTGCTCGGCAACATCCGCGCGGCGTTAATCGTGGCGCTTGCTATCCCGCTCTCCATGCTCTTCGCCTTCAGCCTCATGCTCAAGGCGGGCATCGCGGGCAGCCTGATGAGCCTTGGCGCCATCGACTTAGGGTTGGTCGTCGATGGCTCTGTGGTGATGGTCGAGAACTCGATGCGCCACCTCGCCGAGCACGACGACGAGAAGAAGGGTTTTCTGCGGACGGTGCTCGACTCCTGCGCAGAGGTAGCGCGGCCGATCCTCTTCGGGGTCGGGATCATCATCACCGTCTACCTCCCGGTCCTCACGCTCGAGGGCGTGGAGGGCAAGATGTTTCGCCCAATGGCGGCCACGGTGGTCTTTGCGCTGGCAGGCTCGCTGATCCTCACGTTCCTGCTCACTCCGGTGCTGACCTCGCTCTTCCTGAGGGGCAAGGTGAAGGATAAGGAGGTCTGGCTGATGAAGCAGGCGAAGCGGATCTACCGCCCGGCGCTGGAGTGGGCGCTGGCAAACGGGCGAAAGGTTGTGATCGGCGCTGGCACATTACTAGTGGCCGCGCTAATGGCCGTCCCATTCCTCGGCTCGGAGTTCATCCCGCAACTGGACGAGGGCTCGTTCGCTCTGCAGATCCTGCGGCTGCCGAGCGTCTCACTGGAGGAATCGGTACGACAGTCGACTATGGTTGAGCAGCGGCTCCTTGCGGCGTTTCCCAACGAGCTGGAGGACATCGTCTCCAAGACGGGACGCGCCGAGATCGCCACCGACCCCATGGGGGTGAACATCAGCGATGTCATCGTCACGCTGAAGCCGCAGAAGCAGTGGACGAAAGCAAGAAGCAAAGCGGAGCTCGAGGAGGCGATGGCCGAGGAGCTGGAGAAGATCCCCGGCATGGTCTTCGGCTTCAGCCAGCCGATCGAACTCCGGGTTAACGAGTTGATCGCCGGCGTACGCAGTGATCTGGCCATCAAGATCTTCGGCGATGACCTGGAGGTGCTCGAGGAGTTGGCGGCACAGACGGTGGCCGCCACGTCGCGTCTGCCGGGTGCCACGGGCTTCAAGGCGCAGCAACTCTCGGGGCTACCTCAGCTCCAGGTCACGGTACGGCCGGAGCAACTCGCGCGCTACGGGATCAATGCCGCCGACGTGATGCGCACCGTCGAGGCGATCGGCGGCGTGCAGGCCAGCACGGTGCTCGAGGGGCAGCGCCGTTTCGCGCTCACGGTGCGCTTCCCCGAAGCGGCGCGGCAGAACGTGGAGACAATCGCCGCGCTCTTGGTTAGTGCGCCGGGCGGCGAGCGGGTCCCGCTGGGCCAGCTCGCGCGCATTGAAGAGGTACAGGGTCCGGCCGACATCAGTCACGAGAACGGGAGCCGGCTCGTGATCGTCGAGGGCAACGTGCGTGGCCGCGACATGGGCAGCTTTGTCGGCGATGTGGAAGCGCTCTTCGAGAACGGCACGATCGAAATGCCGCCCGGCTACCGTGTGGATTTCGGCGGTCAGTTCGAGAACCTCGAGCGCGGTACGCGCCACCTGATGCTTGTCGTGCCCGTCTCGCTCGCGCTCATCTTCCTGCTGCTCTTCGCCACTTTCAACTCGTTGCGGCACGCGGCGCTGGTATTTACCGGGATTCCGCTGGCTGCAGTGGGGGGCATCTTCGCGCTACTACTGCGTGGTATGCCGTTCAGCATCTCGGCGGGTGTGGGATTCATCGCGCTTTTCGGAGTTGCCGTGCTAAACGGGCTGGTGATGGTCAGCTACATCAACGACATGCGAAGGCAGGGGCACCCGCTCGAGCAGGCGGTGCGCGAGGGCGGGATGACGCGGCTCAGGCCGGTGCTCATGACGGCGCTGGTGGCTGCGCTCGGCTTTGTTCCAATGGCGCTTTCGCATGGTGCGGGCGCTGAGGTTCAGCGGCCGCTGGCCACAGTGGTAATCGGCGGCCTCATCACGGCCACGCTACTCACCCTGCTGGTGCTGCCGGTGCTCTACCGCTGGTTCGAGCGGGGGCGGGAGCTGCCGATGATAGGGATAGGGGAGGAACTCGAGATGCTGGAGGCGGTGGAGCCCGTGCGCGTCTGAGTTCGGGTGAGTGGCCGGGGGGATCTTCCCCCGACCACTCACCAGCTCTGCCCAATGGCAGCGACATCACCGCAGGGGCCACATGGATATAGTATGACCCAGGCTACACGGCTTGACCTCCCGCTCCTTCTCCCCGAGATCCCACACGCACGCGATGCCTGCGTGGAGCGGCTGCTGGATTTGCTCGCGAAGAAGGAGGGGATTGAGGAAGTCCATATTATCGAGGAGGGCAAGAGCGCGCTTCTCTGCCTGCACTATGATGCTGATCTATTGCCGCTCGCCGAGGTGGGGCGGATTGCGCGGGCGGCCGGTGCCAATATCACCGAACGCTTCGGCCACGCTGTGCTCCCCATCCGTGCGATCAACAGTGAGGATGCCGCCCGCCGTACCGAACAGGTGCTGCTCAGCGTAGAGGGGATGCTCGCGGCGTCCGTAAACATCCCAGCACAGCGGGCCCGCGTAGAGTTCGACCGGCAGCTCGTCTCGCTCGAGGCGATCGAGCAGGTGCTGCGTGAGATGGGCTACGCAGTGGGCGAGCCTGCGACCGCGCCACCGGGCGCTCCCTACCGCCCAATAGAGGCAGTCCCAGCAGAAGCCCCCTGGTATGCACGGAACAAGGAGCTCGTCTGGAGCCTCGTGGCGGGAGCGCTGCTTATCTTCGCTTGGATCGGCGAAGGGTGGCTCGGGCTGGCGCGGCCAGCGGCGGTGACCATTTTTGCGGTCTCATATATCGCCGGCGGCTTCGACCTGGTCCGCCACTGGACCGGCTCGCTTCGGAGGAGGGAGTTCTCCTTCGACATTGACCTCCTCATGCTGCTCGCGGCGCTCGGTGCCGCGGTGCTGGGCGAATGGGCGGAGGGCGCCTTCCTGCTCTTCCTCTTCTCGCTGGCCCATGCACTCGAGCACTACGCGCTGGACCGTGCCCGTAGCGCAATCCGAGCGCTGGCCGACCTGGCGCCTCCCACGGCAACGGTGCTGCGCGATGGACGAGAGATTGTTGTCCCGGTGGAGCAGGTTAGAACGGGAGAGGTCGTTGTGGTCCGCCCCGCCGAGCGGATCCCGGTGGACGGCGAGGTGCATAGGGGGCGCTCGGCCGTCAATCAAGCCCCCATCACGGGCGAGTCGGTCCCGGTGGAGAAGACGGAGGGCGAGAAGGTCTTCGCCGGCACGATCAACGGCGATGGCGCGCTGGAGATCACCACTACCCATGCCGCGGGGGACCGTACGCTGGACCGCGTGGTGCGGCTGGTCGAGGAGGCGCAGACGGGCAAGGCGGCAACGCAACGCTTCACGGAGCGCTTCGAGCGCATCTTTGTGCCCACGGCACTGGGCGCCGTAGTGCTGCTCATCATCGTCCCCCCGCTCGCCGGGCTGCTGGAGTGGGGCGCGGCATTCTACCGGGCCATGGCGGTCTTGGTCGCTTCTTCGCCCTGTGCGCTGGCGCTGGGTACGCCCTCGGCGGTGCTTGCGGGGATCGCGCGGGGAGCGCGGAGCGGCGTCTTGATCAAGGGAGGGGTGCATCTCGAAAACCTTGGCACGGTTCGCGTGCTGGCGCTGGACAAGACCGGAACGCTCACCCTCGGCAAGCCCGAGGTGACGGACGTGGTCCCGGTCGGCACGACGTCCCCCGAGCTGCTGCTCCGCGTGACGGCGGCGGTCGAGCGGCGCTCGCAGCACCCACTCGCGCGTGCGGTCGTGCAACACGCGGAAGCCTTAGGGATCGAGCTCCCCGAGGCGGGCGAGTTGCAGAGCCTGACGGCCCGCGGTGTCCGCTCGAGCGTCGAGGGAGAGGTGGTCGAGATCGGTAACCTGCGGCTCTGGGAAGAAGATGGCGTCGAGATCCCAACTGAGGTGCGCCGCGCCGTGGAGCGGCTCCAGGCCGCTGGCCGCAGCACGATGGCGGTGCGACACGGCACGCGGTGGCTTGGGGTCCTGGGTGTCGCAGACCGGCCCCGCGAGGCTGTGCGCGAGGTGATCGAGCGGCTCCGGTCCCTCGGCATTGGCCCAATCATCATGCTCACCGGCGACAACCGCGGAGTCGCCGAGGCAGTGGGCCGGGAGGTGGGTGTCGACGAGGTGCATGCCGAACTGCTTCCCGACGACAAGCTCGTGCTGATACGAGAGCGGCGGGAGCGCTACGGCGAGATCGTCATGGTGGGCGACGGCGTAAACGATGCGCCCGCCCTGGCGCACGCCACGGTCGGCATCGCCATGGGCGGCGCGGGCACTGCTGTCGCGATGGAGACCGCAGACGTGGTCCTCATGGCCGACGACCTGGGACGCTTGCCTTTCGCAGTGGGGCTCTCGCGGCGGTCGCGCAAGATCATCCAGCAGAACCTCTACATCTCTCTGGCCGTGATCGCAGGGCTCGTTCTGGCTACGGTCACGGGTGTGTTCGGCATCGGGCTCACCGTAATCGTGCATGAGGGGAGCACGATGGTGGTCATCGCCAACGCGCTACGGCTTCTGGCGTACTCCCCGCCGACGTGAGGGGCGGCTCACCTCCCGGGCAATGAGTTCGGCGAGGTCCTCTCCGGGATGATCAGCATCCCGATCGGCACGATCAGCCCGGGAGAGACGGCCATGCAGCGCGAACTCAGAGTGAGAGTGTCGGCACCAACCTGCCGCGTCGCAGGAGATACCGGCGCGGTATAAAAGGTGCGCGAGGACCGATCCTGGGTCGTCCTCGCAGTGCGCGGCGCGCCAGGACGCGTCTTCGCCCGGGTGCGGCTTTGCCACGACGAGGCCCGAGATGAAGATCAACGCGAGCAGCATCATGAGCCCGAAAGTCGTGATGGTGAAGCCGCCGATCTAGATCAGGGCCGGGTACATCAGGTCTCCAGTCCAAAGGTGTACGGAGCCAGGGTCGGCCGGGGGCACTTGACGACGAAGGCCGCCGCATGTATCATCTACAACATATCATTGTATACTGATATGTTAATGTGTGGGGACCGTCATGATTATCACGGCACAAGCTAAGGCACTCGAGATCAAGGCCAAGTTCTTCCACGGCCTCTCGGATCCTTCCCGCCTCGCCATCCTGGAGGCACTCCGGGACGGGCCGCTATCCGTCACCGCGATCGTGGAGTCGACGGGCCTCGGTCAGCCGAGCGCGTCCGGCCACCTTGGCTGCCTGCACGACTGCGGGCTCGTCTCGCGCGAACAGAAGGGGCGCTTCGTCTTCTACGCCCTGAGCGACGAGCGGGTGGGCGTGCTCCTAGCCACCGCAGCTGAGCTCCTTTTCGATGTGGCGAAGGACGTCTACGAGTGCGTCCGCTACAACCGGCCGGCGGTGGGCTAAAGGCGTGGCCAGCAAGCGTGAGGGGACCCCGGAGCCTTCGCTCCGCGAGAGCAGGCAAGTTGACGTGCGCGTGCGCGGCCTCGACTGCGAGAGCGAGGCGGCCCAGATCCGGCGCGGCCTCCGAGGCTTTCCGGGCCTCCTGGACCTGCGGATCAACCCCGGGGCGGCCAAGGTCTCCATGACCTACGATTCCGCGCTCACCGCGCCCGAGGTGCTCCGCGACAAGCTCGAGGATCTCGGCTTCGAGCCCGTCGAGGGCCTGGCCGTCCCCGAACCTGCGAAGCCCTGGAAGAACCCCAAGGTGCTCACCTCGGTGCTCTCCGGTATCCTCCTACTCGTGGGCTGGCTGATCGGCCTGGCCGGGGCTCCCGAAACCGTTGTCATCGCGATCTACGTCGTCTCTCTGCTCACCGGCGGCTACTACTTCGGCCGCGAAGCCATCGAGGATCTCCTCTTCGAGCGCGAGGTTGGCATCGAGCTGCTCATGGCCACGGCCGCGGTCGTGGCGGCCCTCATGGGCCAGGTGGCCGAGGGCGCGATGCTCGCCTTTCTCTACTCGATCTCCGAGGCGGCAGAGGGTTATACCGAGCAGAAAACGCGCTCGGCGGTCCGCGCGCTTATGGACCTGGCCCCCAAGCGGGCGCTCGCGCGCCGCGATGGTCGCGAGGTGGAGATCCCGGTTGAGGAGGTCGCCGTGGGCGACGTCTTCATCGTCCGCCCGGGGGAGGGGGTGGCAACCGATGGCGTGGTGGTGGCCGGCAGCTCTAGCGTGAACCAGGCGCCGGTCACGGGTGAGAGCATGCTCGTCGAAAAGACTGCGGGCGACGTCGTCTACGCCGGAAGCATCAACGGCGAGGGCGCGCTTGAGGTCGAGGCGACGACGGCGTTCGCCGACAACACCATCTCCAGGATCATCCAGATGGTCGAGGAGGCGCAGGAGCGGAAGGGCCGGAGCCAGCGCTTCATCGAGCGCTTCGGCGCGAAGTACAGCCCGGCCGTGCTCCTCCTCGGCGTCGTGGTCGCCCTCGTGCCGCCGCTCCTCTTCGGCGCCAGCTGGACCGAGTGGATCACGCGCGCCACGGTATTCGTCGTGGCCGCGGCTCCCTGCGCCCTCGTGATCTCGATCCCGATCACCCTCATCGCCGCGCTCGGCACCGGCGCCCGGAAGGGCGTACTTATCAAGGGCGGTATCTACGTCGAGGAGCTCTCGAAGGTCAAGGTCGTGGCGTTCGACAAGACGGGGACACTGACTCGCGGAAGGCCCGAGGTCACGGATGTGGTGCCGCTCGAGTCCGGCCGGCAGACCCGCACGGCGCGCGAGGTGGTCGAGGTGGCCGCCGCGATCGAGCGGCGGAGCGAACACCCGCTGGCCCGCGCGATCATGCTCCACGCCGAGGAAGCGGGTGTCGATCCGCCCGAGGTCGTGGAGTTCCGCGCGCTCACGGGCGCGGGAGCCGTGGCCCGGCTGCACGGCCGGAGGGTCCACATCGGAAGCCCCGCGCTCTTCGAGGAGCGCCTGGGCGTGAGCCTGGAGGGCGCAAGGTCACAGATCGAGCGCCTGCAGGACGAGGGCAAGACCGTCGTGGTTGTGGGCGACGAGGAGCGGGGCTGGGGGCTCATCGCCATCCGCGACAACCTGCGCGAGAACGCCCGGCGAGTGATTGAGGAGCTTCACGCCGCAGGCATCGAGAAGGTGGCGATGCTCACGGGCGACAATGAGCGAACGGCTCGGGCGATCGCCCGCGAGGCGGGGATCGACGAGGTACACGCGGATCTCAAGCCCGAGGGCAAAGTGATGCGGGTGAGGGAGCTCTCGGAGCGCTACGGGCACGTGGCCATGGTCGGGGATGGCGTAAACGATGCTCCCGCCCTGGCCGAGGCGACCGTCGGGGTGGCCATGGGCGCGGCCGGCACCGACGTGGCGATCGAGACGGCGGATGTCGCCCTCATGGCCGACGACTTGGAGAGGCTCGTCTACGCGCTCCGCCTCGCCCAGAAGAACCGGCGGGTCGTGCGGCAGAACCTCGCGCTCTCGATCGCGGTGATCGCGGTGCTGGTGGTGGGCGCGGTCGCAGGCGCCTTCACGCTTCCGATCGCCGTGCTCGGCCACGAGGTGAGCGAGTTCATCGTGATCGCGAGCGGGCTCCGGATGCTGCGCGCGTAGACTCTCATAACGTAACGCCGATGAAACGGAAGCAGATAGAGAAGGCCCTGACGAACAACCCCGTGGACGGTTCCAGCGATGCTTGCTTCGATGTCGTGATCGGAGTGGGGCGGCGCTCCGCGGCCCCACGCGCGCTGAGAGCACTGAATCGGTTCCGCCCGGCCACGCGTGGAGCCCGGGTTACCTCCCTGCGCCTGCTCCTCGCGGCGCTGCTCGTCGCCGCGTCGTCCGGGCGTGCGGTGGCGCAGGAGCCCTCGGTAGTGGATCCGGCGATCTCCGGAAAGGTTCTGGACGTCATCCGGCGGTCGAATCCCGACCTCGCCCAGCGGCGGGCAGCGCTCGAGGCCGCGAGGGCCGGCGTAGGTGCGGCCGGGTACGCGCCTCCCATAGTCCTATCTAGCGAGCTCGACGATGTCCCTGGGCTCGACCTCGCGGGCGGCTAGATGCGCTTCGAGGGCGGGAGGGAGTTCCTCACCCCCGGCAGGGCTAACGCGTCCAAATCTCTTTTGGTTCAAGGGAAGTGAAGCCGAGGAGCTTGAGAAGGTAGTCATGATCCCAGGCAGCCTGGAGGCGGCGTGCTTTGAGGCCGTGTTTGTGGGTGGTGTCCTGGCGCAGGATACTGAGTACCCAGCGCCGGATCGTGGCGAGGTTTGCGGGGCCGTTATCTTTACGCACCCGGCTCTGGTCCTCGTGAAAGACGACGTCGAGCACCCAGTGGCAACTGTTTTCGATCGACCAGTGAGTTCGCACGGCGTGAGCAATCGGTTCAGCTTTCGTGGGCAGACTGGAGATGAAGTCGCGCGCCTCGCGCGTCACCTTTCCCTTCGTTGGGCCAGAGAGGATCTCCCTCTCGGATTCCACCCAGCCGACGGTGGCTAGGTCCACCCAGCCCGTGCGGTCACGGAGCACGGAGGCGGCGGCGACGACGGTGTAGTGGCGCTTCTCCAGGCGGCCATGATCTTTTCCCAGCGTGGCGTGGCTCTCATGAGTTACACCGCGCAAGTAACGCTTTGGATCGGCAGTGGCGGCGGCGCGGAAGTCCGCCACCCTCTTATGTAGCCACGGCTTGGTTGGCTTTGAGTGCGAGCACGTAGTGGGCTCTCTTGGCGCGTATTTGCGCAGTGATCTTTTTTGGCAACCAATGGCATCGATTGTCACCGTAGTGAATCGC
>Ga0079225_10000846_pt1 | contig 16770 bp, 16 predicted proteins | sample Poulit2012_FD_76344 | JGI IMG/M metagenome (GOLD analysis project Ga0079225, IMG submission 76344) | Agricultural soil microbial communities from Georgia to study Nitrogen management - Poultry litter 2012 | ecosystem: Environmental > Terrestrial > Soil > Agricultural land | place: USA: Georgia... | reverse complement strand
GAAGAAGCTCTCCCCTCTCAAGTGATTGAGCAAGGGAAAATTATTGATGAGCTCGCCTTTTATGACTTTATGAAAACTTTTGTGCAAACATGGGGAATAAAACGTCGCCGCCTGCGCTTTTATGCCCCGCAAGCACTTATCATTATGCGTGAGATTGAATTACCTGAAAATATCCAACCAAAAGAAATTAAACAATATATAAATATGGAAATTGGTCATACAATCCATTTTCCATTTAAAAATCCTGTTTTTGATGTTTACGATGTTCCTGAGGCAGAAAAAATTGACAAGGTAACAGTTTTAGCTGCTCCTGAAGAAGAATTGATTAAATATACAGAGATTTTCGCAGACGTTAATTTACACCCAACTGCCGTTGATATTCAGCCACTTGGCATATATCGTTACTTTTTCCAACAACTTGAAAACATTAACTCTGAACAAATTTCGATGATTGTTGAACTTCACTTAACATCGATGAATATTAGCATTTTTAATGATCATAAAGTCGAATTTATCCGTTATCAACCATTTAATATTTCATTGAAAGAGATTAAAGCAATAAAAGAAAATGATTCACTCGATTGGACATTTACCGGTGATCCGACGACTTTACATACAGAAATTAATGATCAACTCAATGAAATTGAACGTTTACTTAATTTTTACCAGTATTCTTTACACCAAGGAAATAAGTCAGTTAATCACCTTATATTATGTGGTGATTATCCAAATTTAGCTCATATCGAAGAACAATTGACGAGTCGATACCCAGCATTATCTATCGAACAATTAAGTGTTCATTCTGTTGATAATGACTCCTTAACGGCTGCATTTATTCCAGCGTTAGGACTCGCCTTGAAAGGTGGAGTGTAAGATGCCTCAAAAACTACCTGAAGTTAATTTACTACCTACATTTAAAAAACCACGTGAAAGTACACCATATTTTATTATGATAAGCATGATCATTGTCTTACTACTTTTTATTTTATTAGGTGTCTATTATTTTACAACAAAAAGCAAATTACAAACGGCTGAAAACGATTATCAAGCACTCCAAGAAGAAATTGATCAATTACAAATAACAATCGATGAAAAACGTGAAGCTGATACAGAAGGTCCATCTTTAGAAAATGCGGTCAATTTTGCAAAAGGTCATTATATACCAACATCAATTTTTATTGAGGAATTGTTCGTTTTACTTCCTGAACATAGTTATTTTAGCGAATATACTTATCGCACAAAGGAAGCGAATATTGAAGTTCATTTTGAAACGCTTGATCATGTTGCCCATTATACATCACAGTTAAATAACTCACCTTTGATCATTGATACAAAAGTCAATACGATTGATACGTTTATTTTGACAGAAGATGATTCCAAACTATACGAAGATATTTCTCGATATAACACGCAATTTTCCCTAACGATTGATGCAGCTCAGTTAAAGGAGGCGAAACGAGCCGATGAATGAATATTTGCAAACGAATAAACGATCATTCATTTTATTAACAATACTCTTTTTCATTTTAGCAATTGTTCTTTATTTCATGGTCGTTCGACCTTTAACAGAAGATTTAACTAGACATGAAAAAAATATCATGACAGCAGAAAACAATATTGCTGAGTTAGAAAAAACGCTACAACAACTTGAAGTAACTCCAGGCGATGAAGCGTTTGAAGATTTATTATTAGAAAAAATTATTCCGAAAGAACGCAAGCTTGATGATTATATTTTATCGTTACAACAACTTGAATTAACAACTGAAAGTCAAATTGAACAAATCAATTTCGTTTATGATAGTCAAATAGCTGACCATGAGCAAGTGGATGATGAAGACGAAGTTGATGCAACTGACACTGAAGTCGATGAAACAGATGCAACAGATGACGAAAATAATAGTGAAGAGGAAAATTCGGCTGATGAAGACGAAGATGAAACAACGCCTCTTGAGCCAACTTTTATTTATGAGAAACCCGTAGATTTACATGCCATTAGCGTACAAATTGATGCGATCTCACCATCACTTGATGAATTTATTAAATTTCTCCAGACGATTGAACAAAGTGAACGTTTATCGATTGTTAGCCAATTAAGATTTGATCATCCAACCGAACATGATGAGTTTTTTGAAGACGAACCAACAACAGATATTACGTTTCAAATCGAATTAACGACGTTTTACTATGATCATTAAATCTTTGGAATGCTGTGCATAAACAACGAGGAGTGAATAAGCATGAAAACACTTTATAAAAATAAATTACGCAATCAACAAGGCTTAACACTCGTTGAAGTGCTCATTTCCATTGTTATTATTGCACTGATTTTATTGATTATTTTATTTGTTCTTTTACAAATTATCCGCACAAACAAAACATCGCAAGAAATTGTCAGTGCTACATATATCGCTCAAACAGAAATGGAAGAATTATATGCTGCAAGTGAAGAAAGTGACTATGACACATGGCTTGATGAGTTAGCCAATGATGATAAAGAATATGTAAGAGATAACGATACTGATGTTATCACTTACCAGGATGAAAGTGACCCATTTACGATTAAAATAAAAATTTCCCAGGTCGATGCTGCTGATGATCTACCACTCAAACGGGTCATTATTTACGTGTATGACCAAGAAAATACCGACAAATTAAAGGCAAAAATGGAAAATTTGTTGGACTGGAGGTCATCTGATGAAGCATCTACGCAGTGAATCAGGCATAACTCTCGCCGAACTTTTGGCCACATTAGCGATTGGATCGATTATTATCATTCTGATTATGGGCGTCTTTCTCACCTTTAATAAGCAATATAGTAAGCAGACTGGTGAAATACGTGATTTAACAAACATATCAACCGGTCTACAAGCGATTACGAAAAACATTCGCTCAGCAACTGAAGTGGAAATTTATGGTAATAATGATTCGGTTAAGATTACTCAACCAAATCGAACGATTACTTACGAATTTGTCAATGGAAATATTGAAAAAGATAATGTCATCTTTTTACGCCATATTAAAAATTTTTATGTTGAAGAAATCGAAGAAGGAAAAATTACTTTGGAAATTAAAGCCTCTGATAAGCAAAAAGTTAAAACAACGATTGTCTTACGTAAGGATGGTGAATAGTTATGAAACAAGCGAATGAGTCAGGTTATACGTTAATCAGTGTGTTACTTGTTTTTCTTTTATTTACAATTTTAGGTGTTAGTTTAACATCGATGTCATTATCTTCTGTCACTGCATCAAAAACAGAACAAAACCATCAATCCGCCTTTTATATCGCAGAAGCAGGATTAAATTATAAATATCATAACATTAAACATGAACTTGAAAACAATCCTATAAATTCGATCGATGAGTGGGAACAATTAATTGATGACATCAATGTTAAGCCAATTGTTTCTTTTGACGATGAAGATAAATTGAATCACTTACAACTTCCCGGAAGTGATGAAGTATATGCTGATACGCATGCGCAGCGGTTACCAGCCGTTAGTGAACATGCCTTTGAAATTATATCCACAGGTCATCAAGACGAACAATCCCGAACGGTGAAACAAATATTTACACTTAATTTTAACGAGGATCAAGGTGATAAGTATGAGTTACCACCGGTTGTTGCGTTAACAAATGGTAAACTTAATATTATAGGTGGACATGTAATTGGGAATATTGCGACACACTCAACTGAACCTGGTAGTGTCGAATTTAATTATGCCACACTAGATAAAGAAAGCAAAATATACGTTCCTTCCGATGCACCAGAGAGTGTTATAAAAAAAACTGATTATCGAAACGATTTACCGAATCCTAATCCCATTGATGAATCATGGATCATTCCTGAATTACCTGATTTTCCCGATATACCTCAACTACAAGCGTCAACTGAAGAAAATATTATCTTATCTGGTAACGATACCAAAGAAATCATATTGGACAAGTCATTATCTTTTAATAACATATCTTTATCGGCAGATACCTCATTGACAATAAATACTGGATCTACAGATAAAGAAATTGTTGTAAATAATTTAAATATCCCACAAGGTCATATCAAGCTAGAAGGAACGGGAGATTTAACAATATATGTAACAAATGAATTAACTGTTTCAGGCAGCAGTACTATCAATGAATATGGGGATATTAACCAGTTAAATATCTATTTACAAGGTTCTACTAATAATAATCAGCAAAAATCTTTCACAGCTGCTGGTGATGTTGAAATCTATGGATCATTGTATGCAGAAGATGCAAATATCACGCTCAATGGAAGTGGCAATATACAAGGAAATATATTCACAGGCGGTCAAGAACTTAACGTAGGAGGGTACTCAACAAATAATACCCAGCTTTTTTTCGTACCATATGGTGAAGTTGATTTTTTTGGCAGTGGAAACTTACACGGTCGAATCATTTCAAATACATTCAGTATTAGTGGCGGAGGAAAAGTTGTATTCGACGACAATCTCGATAACTACATCACCGGTCCAATCTCTATTGAAGCCTTGGAAGAATACAATGAAGATATTGGTGGCGGCGAGTTACCTTTTCCCTCTGGTGATATCGATCCTGATAGTTTAGAGCTCAAAAAAGAAAGTTCATTAACTGAAGTTGATGATTAGACATAAATTAAGTGCGGGAAAATCCAATCCCCGCACTTTTTACATTTATACTTCTAAAACTTCGCCAACTTTCATCGCTTTTCCTTCTCCCGTTTTAACTCGTTTGGCGAAATTTTCTGGATCCTGTTCGATCACTGGGAAGGTGTTATAGTGAACAGGAACAACGATATTCGCATCGATCCAATCAGCAGCAATGAGTGCATCGTCCGGTCCCATTGTAAAGTTATCACCAATTGGAATAAACGCTACTTCAATATCATTCAACTCACCGATCATTTTTAAATCAGAAAATAATCCTGTATCACCAACATGATAAATTGTTTTGTCGTCAATTGTTAATAAAATTCCACCTGGCATCCCAGTATAAACAAATGTCCCGTCCTCTTCTTCATAGGAGGATCCGTGAAATGCGTGAGTGAGCTTTACCCGCCCAAAATCAAAATCATAAGCCCCACCGATATTCATCGGATGTGTTTCAATATCTTGTCTACCTAAATATACGGCGAGTTCATTTAACGCCACGACAACGGCCCCTGTACGTTTGGCAATCGCCACAGTATCACCAACATGGTCGTTATGCCCATGCGTTAACAAAATATAATCCGCTTCAACCGTTTCTGGATCCACATCACACAGTTTATTACCTGTAATAAATGGATCAACTAAAATCGTATGCTCGTCCGTTTTTACTTGAATAAATGAATGTCCATGATAAGATATGTTCATCGTTACAACTCCCCTTCACTTGATTCATTATGTCTATTATACACATTTCACCGAAAATGATAAAATGGTTTTTAGTGTACACAATAAAAATCCTACTGACATTCTAATTTAATGATACTCAACTCATTTACAAAACACACTTTCTAAAATTATCCACTTTTATCATAGTTCTCTTAACGACTATTAAAAAAATATTTAAGGACTTATTTTTAGAAAATTCATTGGTTCATGAGTGCTAATATTTTCATTATGATATTATTAATGCTAATACATAATTATAAAGGGGGTTATAATTTATGGAAAATCGAATCCATCAGCTCATCGAACAACTAAAGAAAAATGATTTAGATAGTGTTTTTCTAACATCAATTGCCAATGTGTTTTATGTGAGTAATTTTTATACAAATCCACATGAACGATTAGTTGCTGTTTATATTGATCAAACAAATGATCCGTTACTCATTGTACCTGCGATGGAAATGAATGATGCCAAAAATGCTGGATGGAAGTACCAAATGATCGGCTATCATGACCATGAAAATGTATGGGAACTCATTTTCAATCATTTAAAAAATGACGATAAGCTGCCAAGCACAATCGGTGTGGAATATGCTCATTTAAATGTTGAACGATATCATGCTTTGAAAGATATTTTCCCCCACATTGAATTGAAAAATGTGACAAATATCTTAAATCATTTACATGTGATTAAAAGTAAGCAAGAATATACGTTATTAAAGCAAGCGGCATCTTTAGCAGATTTCGGGATAAAAACAGGTGTTGAAGCCATTCGAGAAGGGATTTCAGAACTGGAAATTGTTGCAAAAATTGAGTACAAATTGAAAAAGCAAGGGGTACAACAAATGTCGTTTGCTACAACCGTTATTACTGGAGCGAAGACAGCCTCACCACACGGGGTGCCAGATAAGACAACAATTGACAAAGGTGACCTTGTTCTGTTTGATTTAGGGGTTGTTTTTGAAGGATACTGCTCTGATATTACACGGACAGTAGCCTTTCACTCGGTAACTGAAGAACAAGAAAAAATTTATGAAACAGTGTTAACAGCTGAAGAAAAAGCAATCACAGCGGTAGAGATTGGACGCCCTGTTGGCGAACTTGACAAAATCGCTCGCGATCATATTGCGACAGCTGGCTATGGAGAGTATTTTACGCATCGTCTTGGCCACGGGATTGGAATTGATGTTCACGAATTTCCTTCCATGCATGGGGAAAATGATTTACCATTAGCTGAAGGAATGTCATTTACGATTGAGCCAGGTATTTATGTCCCAAATATAGGTGGCGTTCGGATTGAAGATATGGTTTTTGTGACGGCCAAAGGTGGCGAGACGTTGACAAGTTATCCGAAAGATTTACAAATTGTGACGTGATGCAAGCCCACGGCACCTTCGCTTTTTTGTTCAAAAACACAATGTTTCCGATGGCTTCACAGAAATTTCATAAAAGCATCAGAAAAAGTTTTTTTAACATATTCTTCAAAATTATGTTACGCTTCTTTTTAAAAAAGAGATATAATAATTATTAAGGAGGGATTTCTCATGGCAAAAGTTAATTATGACAATATTCTTATCGCAGTTGATGGATCAGAGGCGGCCAACAAAGCTTTCCAGCGAGCATTAAGTTTAGCAAAAATTAATGATGCAAAGTTGATTATTACTCATGTGATTGACACGCGTGCATTTGCAACAGCGGAAGCATATGATCAGACTATTATTAGTCAAACAGAAAAGTATTCTGAAGAACTCATCCAAACGTATGTCGATCAGCTCAAAGAAGCAGGTATATCGAAGTACGAAACAAAAATTGACTTTGGTTCACCAAAAGTAAAAATCGCTAAAGATATCGCGAATGAGTTCGACACCGATTTAATCGTTTGTGGAGCAACAGGTTTAAATGCGGTTGAACGTTTCCTCATGGGAAGTGTATCTGAAAGTATTACACGTTATGCAACATGTGATGTGCTTGTCGTTCGATAATGAAACATATACTTACAAAAATATCGCCACACATTTGGTGGCGATATTTTTATTTACCGATCTTTACTTAATTCATAAATGACGTGTGATAATTCAGGTATAATTAATTTATCCATGGCTAATTTTACCGCTCCACTTGAGCCTGGTGTTGCAAAAATTGCTGTATGATCCCGCACACCTGCAACTGCTCGAGACATCATCGCTGCAGAGCCGATATCCTCTGTGTAGCTTAACATGCGAAACAACTCCCCAAATCCTTGAATGTCTTTATCAAATAGTGGTCGAATTGTTTCAATGGTCACGTCACGATTAGAAATGCCTGTTCCTCCGTTGAATAAAATGGCATCAACTTGCTCATCGTGACAGCCTTTACGTACCATATTTTCAATTAAGTAACGTTCATCTTTTATAATCGCTCGCTCGATGACTTGATGCCCATTTTCATGTAAAAAATTTTCCATTAATTGCCCACTTTTATCAGTTTCTGGCGTCCGTGTATCACTAATGGTCACGACAAGACAACGAACGGATGTTTTATGTTGTTTATGTTCATGAACACTCACATTAAATTCCCCCTTTATAAAATAGCTTCATTCGTTTTAAACCAATCATTCATTTGTGTTAAAATATCTTCCATAGCTAGTGTATCACTAAATGAAGGCATATTAACGAACATCGGTTGTCTAATTGGCTGCGTATGTTCACCCTTTTTACGAACGACTAAAATACTTTTCGCTTGTTCTTTAGAAACAAATGCACTTTCTGGTAACTGAATCACACTGACAATTTCTGTATATTTTTGTAAATATTGGTGCAATTGGTCTGATTGATCACTATCAAACAAAAAATGTGGCACAATGAAAATGGCATAACTACTTTCTTTCGTATAATATAGGCTTTGTTCAATAAATAAATGGTGTGCATATGAATGCCCTTCAGCTGCTTTAAGTTCAAATTTATCAGCCTGGACATCATCTGGATAATAACCTACCGGTAAATCCGCTACAATTAAATCAACAGGATCGATTAAGAACGGTCGTAAACTATCTTGCTGGAAAAACTCAATATCCATTTCCAATAAATTTGCATGGGCAACTCCAAGACGAATAAGGGTCGGATCCACTTCACTCGCAAAAGCCGTTACATTTTTGCCAGAAAGATGACTCATAACTGTCGTTAACAAATTCGCCGTCCCGCAAGCTGGGTCAAATAAACGTACAGTTTCTCGTTTATTCATTAACTTTTCTGCTAAATAGCCGACTAGCAAGGCAACCGTTTCTGGAGTCATTAAATGTTGCTGTTGCGTTTGGCCTTTCATCCCTTTTAAAATGGCTAATTGAACCGCCTTTCTTATATGTAATGGGTCATGGGCAGACGATACGATTTCTTCTGTTAATAGTTTTTGTAATTTATGTTTCGTCATTTCGGAAAAATATTCGGGAACTTCTTGATGAAACAACAATTCCATCGCATATGCTAAACTTTCTAAATATGGTTCATCAAGTTCTTTACTCACCGCTAATGTCGTATGATCGAACCAATCAAACAATAATTCCACAACTGATTTTTGCATGTTTATCTCCTTACCTACAATCTTCGACAAAATAAACGTCTATCCTTATTATGGATAATAGCGCTTTTCAAGTCCAATGAAAGATCATTTTTACCCGATAATTTTCCCACCCTACCAAGATGTTAAATGTTTTTGAAACGAAAAGAGACTTATTGATATAGCTTTATCCTCTTTTACTTGTTTTCAAACATAAAAAACACCTAAAAGAGCCACCTCACGTATGAAGTGGCTCTTGTCTATCATATATCAATATTTATTGTTGTTGGTTTCCACTAAACTGTTGTTGGGCCATTGTAACTAAACGTTTCGTAATTTCGCCACCAACAGATCCATTCGCACGAGATGTTGTATCAGCGCCAAGCTGTACACCAAACTCTTGGGCAATCTCAGTTTTCATTTGGTTTAATGCCTGTTCAGCACCAGGTACCACCAATTGGTTAGAATTGTTTCTACTTGTGTTTGGCATGATCCATTCACCTCCTTGCTACGTTTATAATGTGTAGATCAGAGGTTAATCATGCATCATTTAACTTGGAAGTTGTTGTAATTTACGTTGTAAATTTATTACAATAAATGTTCAAATGAATCAATTGTTTCATTCTCGGTATACTCAATGACTTCAATCCCTGCAATACTTTCAGCTATTTTCTCAGAAAAATCATAAGCACTTTCAATACGTTTTGTTGGCTCACGTTTCGGTTTAGTTTTCGGTGATTTCGGATTAAAAATCGTACAACAATCTTCATAGGGTCGAATCGAAATATCATAAGTATTAATTTCCCGGGAAATCTCTATAATCTCTTGTTTATCCATAGTCACTAGCGGACGGATCACTGGAACATTAGTTACTTCATTAATAACATTCATACTTTCCATTGTTTGACTAGCTACTTGCCCTAAGCTTTCACCAGTCGTAATTGATAAAATATTCGATTGTTCACAAACCGCTTCGGCAATTCGCAGCATCATTCGTCGCATAACGGTCATTGCATAACGATCAGGAATATGTTGGTGAATCGCTTGTTGAAGGTTCGTAAATGGGACAAAATGTACTTTCAAACGTTTCCCGTAACGAGTTAATTGTTTCGCTAAATCAATGACCTTTTGTTTGGCACGCTCACTTGTAAATGGTGGTGATGCAAAATGAATCGCTTCAACTGTTACGCCACGTTTCATCATTAAGTATCCTGCCACTGGACTATCAATGCCACCAGATAATAAAAGTAGTGTTCGACTCCCCGTACCAACGGGAAAACCGCCTAATCCAGGAATAACTTCTGACATAATGTATGTTCCTTCATGACGGATTTCTACTTGAATTTCGACATCCGGTTCATGCACATCAACCGTAAAACCTTCTGTATTTCGTAATAAATGAGCACCTAAAATATGGTTCATTTCTTGTGAACCGATTGGAAATTGTTTATTCGCTCGTCGAACCGCAACCTTAAACGTTGCTCCTTTTTCACAATTTTTTAAAGCAAATAGAGCTCCTGCTTTGATCGACGCTTCATCGTTATCTGTGCGTAGCGCTAAACTCATACTATGAATACCAAAAACTTCTTGCAATTTATGAACGACAGGCATTGCTTCATGACCATTTAATACAATAAACATACGCCCTTGGGTTCGTTTAAGTGAAATATTTTCAAATGATTTTAGTTTTTCTCGAATATTTTGTTGTAATTGACGTATAAATAATTTTTGATTGCCACCTTTAAGGGAAAGCTCGCCATAACGAATTAACAGATGATCATATATCATAACTATCTACTCCATTACCATTTTAAGTCGTTGAATCGTCTGCTGAAATACTTGTAAAAATGCTTTAATATCTTCCGTCGTCGTATCATATGATGTACTTATTCGTAACGCTGAAGACGCACGCTCTTGGTCAAACCCACAGGCCAATAATACATGACTTTCATCATCTCGTTTCGAGGAACAGGCAGATTTTGTTGAAATAAAAATATTTTCTTCTCCCAAAGCATGGATAACAACTTCCGGTTTAAACCCGGGCAAAGAAATATTCACGATATGTGGTGCACCATTATTCGGTGAATTAATGACAACATCTGGCATTTTTTCAAAACCGTTTATTAATAATTCATGTAAATTTAATAAATGGCTTTGCTCAGTTGTTTCCTTTTCCTTAATTAATCGTAACGCCCGGGCCATGGCAACTGCTCCTGCTAAATTTTCCGTTCCTGAGCGGATACCAAACTCCTGTGCCCCACCGGTAAATAGTGGTTGTAATGCCATTTTTTCATTCATATACAAAATACCTGTCCCTTTAAGGCCATGAATTTTATGACCAGAAATTGTACAACTATCAATGCCACTATTTTTTAGCATCAAAGGAATCTTTCCAACACTTTGCACGGCATCAACGTGAAAAAATAATTTAGGATATTTTTTAGCAAGTGCACCAATTTCCACAAGCGGCATAATCGACCCTATTTCATTGTTCACATGCATGATCGACAGTAAAATTGTTTCATCAGTAATTGCCTGTTCAACATCGTCAACATTGACTTGACCCGCTTCATTAACTGGTAAATAAGTCACGTGAAAACCTTCTCGTTCAAGCTGTTGAAATGTTTCTAAAACAGAAGGATGTTCAATCGCTGTTGTGATCATATGTTTCCCGCGATTTTGATGTTTATTAGCAATTCCTTTAATCGCCATATTATTCCCTTCCGTCCCGCCTGATGTAAAAATAATTTCTTCAGAGTTAACTTCAAGTAACTGAGCCACTTGGTCGCGGGCTGAAGTAAGTAATTTTTCCGATTGTCCTCCTAAATGATGAATAGATGATGGATTACCAAAATATTGTTTCGTTACTTGAGTAAAACTTTCGACAATCGACGAAAAAGGTTTCGTTGTTGCACTATTATCTAAATAAATCATTAATTAAACACCTCATACCTTTTCCAAAAGACCTTAACAAACATAATACTAGGCGATTGTGCCAGGGTGACACGTGCCTAGTATAATATAATAATTAACTCGTTTGTTCTTGATAAATTTGTTCAATTCTTTTTAATGCACCTGGTTCAACTTCCTCGATCGCTTTCGCAGCTTCTTCTAGTGCCAATTCATAGTCAAATTCACGAAACAATCGTTCAGATTCACTTAACTTTGCTGCTAAGATTGGCTGTTGACTCCGATATCGATTGGCATATTGAATGACGCGTTCGGTCAAATAAGCTTGCTCAATCGTCATCTCGATCTGTTCACTCACTTGTTCAACTGATCGTTTCGCTTCGTCCAATGCTTGTTGAACACCATCCATATCTAATGGCTCTTTTTCTAAAACAACCATTACTTGTTCGTTTTTTTCCAAAGCGTGTTCAATCATCGACCAAATAAATGTTGGCACACCAGGGATATTACTTAATTTTAATTGCCGTTGCGCTTCATTTAATTGTTCATGCATTTGTTCAAGTGATTCTTTCGCTTCAAGTTCATCTTTACGTAAACTATGTGTTTGTTCGGTAAAGCTTGTTAACTGTTCATTTAACGATTCTATTTGTTCGAAACTTCTCTCAAGCTGGGAGCGCATCGTTGTATGTGGCACCGATTCATCAGAAATCTGTTCATCGAGTGTTGCAAAGTGTTCACTTAACTTTTCTACCGATTTTTGCAAGGATGAAAATTTCTTTAACTCATGATCAGCTAAATAATACGTCTTTTTCAAGTCATCAATGTCTGATGCAGCTTGCTTGATCGTTTGATTGAGTTTTTGTACCGATTGGCGATATTTATTAAAGCTTGTATCAACATAATTCTTTGCATGTGCCTCGGCTTCTAACTCATCATAAATGTCATCGATCCGGGATTTAGTCTCTGAAATAATTGTTTTAGTCTCAGTCATTTTTTCAACCGTTAAATCATTCACACATTCTCGCAAACGTAATTTCAACGTTCGAATTTCTTCTTCATAACTTTTTGCTGGAATATGATAACCATTTTCTTTCATTTCCCGTACCCCTTGAAGAAGCTCATCAAGTGTTGAAGGCACTTCCTTTTCACATAAATTTAATAACTCAGGATATTCATCTAAAACAGCTTTAAACTTACTCAATTCATCTTTTATTTGTTCGGCAAATTGCTCAGCCTTTGAATAGTTCCCCGCTTCAACAGACTCATAATAAGATTTTATTTGTTCATCAATATTACTGAGGTCCTGGAGAAAAGCATTGCCTGCACGACCGTATTCATGACGATTTGTTTGTAAGTTTTCACGTAATTGATCCACATCAGGCTTTAGCGATTCAATCGTTTTTCGGCTTTCTTTTTCCGCCACCAAAAGTGTGTTAAGTTCACCTAAAATGTTTTCAATATTATCTTCGATCGTATTTAACTGTTCATCGATCGTTTTTAATATTTTGTTTGCTCGGGGAAACTGGTACCGATCAGCAGCTTCTTCTGCATCGAATAAATAATCTTCAACTTCGGAAAGTTCTTTCGTAACGATCACTTCCCAACGATCTTTCCAATGTTGAAATTTTTCTTCCGTTTCACCTGTTAGATTTAACGTTTTAATTTTTGCAAGCTCTGAAGCGATATTTCGGTTCATAATATCGATTTTCCAGCTTTCAAAAGCATCTACTTTATCATACGTTCGTTTACGTAAAATTAACCCGATAATAATTAGAACGATTATTAATAATATGGCCCAAATGACATATTGCATACACTGCCTCCTCGCTTTATTTCTATTAGAGGATATATTTTTCTTATTTTATCATAATTAAAAAATATTACATACTCTTATGATACCATGTTATTGACAATTTTGGCTAAAAAAACAGAAATATCTTGTTATTTCTGTTTTTTTATGAAAACCATATTAAATTTTAAAATAAATTAGCTACTTTTGGGCAGCCTATGATTAACCGATTATAATGAGTGTGGATCAATGACGACTTGATTTTTACCGTTATTTTTTGCCGTGTAGAGCGCTTGATCTGAACGAATAAATAAATCATTTACATTTAGTTTATCGCCTTTTTTCCACATCGCAACACCAGAGGATAATGTGACATGAGGCTTTGTCGTCTGCTTCACTTTTTTTCGAATGGTTTCTGCCACAGTAACCGCTTCATGGACATTGAGGTGTGGTAAATATAATGCAAGCTCTTCTCCGCCCCAACGTGCAGGAATTGAGTCTTTAATACAATTGTCTTTTAATATATTTGCCACTTGAATAATGACTTTATCACCAACATGGTGACCATATACATCATTTATATCTTTAAAATCATCGATATCAAAGATAATCAATGTTCCTAATGCGTCTATCTGCATATGCATATGAATGATTTCATCCAAATAATTGCGTGAATAAAGTTTTGTCAAATAATCAGTAATGACCGCTCGTTCTAACTGCTCATTAAGAATCGCATTTGCCTGTGCTAAAGCAGAATGGCGAATAATTGATTCAGCTAACTTGGAATCTTGAAACGAAAATGCTGAAGGTTCCTCATGTAAAATCACTACAAAACCTTGCAACATGTTTCCATGAATCATTGGAATAGCGACTAATGAGCAATAATCAAGTGTCGGGTAAATTTTCGTATAGTCCCCACTAAAAATAGGTTCATGGTCATTAGTCATTTGATTTGATAAAGAATGAATAAACTCTTGTCCTTTAGTCGTCCTAAAAAAAGCTGAACTTTCAGAAGCGACTTTAAATGGTAAGTTCTTTTGCTCTTCATCATAGTAAACAAAAGCAATCTCAGAGGGCTTAAATATATTGTTTAGTTGCTCTTTAACGAGAGGGATAATTTCAGAAATATTCAAATTTGAATTTAATTTATGAGCGACTTTATTGATGAGCTTGAGATCTTGGATTAAATGATGAGACGTTTGATAAAGTGAAGCATTTTCAATCGCCTGTCCGGTAATTTTCCCTAAACGATTAAAAAAATGAATTTCTTGTTCAGGAATTTGCATCACTTGTGACACGATAACCTGCAAAACACCATAAACACCTTGTTTGCCAGCAAGAGGCACATAAAGACACGTTTTTCCATCTTCCCTTAGATCTTCTACTTGCATTTTCCCTGTCATAAATGCTTTTGTGCTTGCTCGTTTCGTGGCATCATCACTATATTCAATCAATTTAACCGGTAAGCCTTGTTCGACTTCATGATCTTGCGAAAGCAAAAAATGATAAGTAAATGTCGGATAAAAATCAGTAACTTCAAAAACAACAATTTTTAAAATACTTCCTAAATCAGATGTTGCAAAAACACGAGAAGCCAAACGCGTTAGAAAATTACTCTTTGTCTTTTCAGTTTGTGAATCTAACATACTGTGCATCGTCATAAAAAACTTTTGCGTTTCTTCATCAAGTATTTTTGATTTAGTCGGTGAAAGGTCATCATCAGACACAATAATGACAAGAAAGTAGCTCAGTTGAAAATTATTATAAATTGGAATAGTTAAAACATTGAAGCTAGGTATATTAACGTGTGAATGGTGACCATCTTGTTGGAATAGCGAATCTTTTATTTTGTTTGTTGCCTCGATAATCAATTGTTTATTCGCATGACAAAATCTTTCTGTCACAAGCTCAAATGTGCCAGACCACTCGTTTTTTTGGTAAATACCAACATATCTCGCATCAATCGTTTGGTAAATTTCCTTTGCTACGAAGTTTAAATATTGATGAAATGAATAAAGGGACAATTTTGTCATACATGTAAAATAAACACTTCTTAAGCGTTCAGCAAATAATCCATCACTCATATATTATCACCTGACAGATGAATTTATTTTTCGAAAATTATTATATATACTATTATAAACGATGTAGTCAATAATTCCTAGGCTTAAGTGCTTTTTCTTAAAAATGTAATCATTCATAAGATTTATTTTTCGAATCAACCATTTATAAATACCCATCAACTGTTTTTCTAAGAAATTATCTTATAACATTGACTTATAGTCACTATAAATATATAATGGTCTTTGTGTAAAATAAAAGGTAGCCTTCGTGAACTGACGCTTGCACTCATTTTATTCCTTGTTCATAACAAGGTGTATCGTGTAACTCTCTGCTGCTGGAGCGATGGTACATGAAAATAAAATGGACAACGTTTGGAACACAACTATTTATTTTATACTAATTTTATTATAAAGGAGGAAATGCCCAATGGCTCGTTTTCGAGGATCCCTATGGAAAAAGTCACGTCGACTTGGCATTTCATTAACAGAATCAGGTAAAGAATTACAAAAACGTCCATATCCACCAGGACAACACGGCCCAACATTACGTAAAAAAGTATCCGAATATGGACTACAGCAACAGGAAAAACAAAAGTTACGTTACATGTATGGTCTTAACGAACGTCAATTCCGTAACTTGTTCAATGCGGCAGGAAAAATGCCAGGAATTCACGGGGAAAACTTCATGATACTTCTCGAATCACGTCTTGATAACCTCGTCTATCGTCTTGGCTTTGCACGTACACGCCGTCAAGCACGTCAACTTGTTAACCATGGACACGTGACTGTTGATGGACATCGTATTGACATTCCATCATATCATGTTGAACCAAATCAAACGATTGGCTTACGTGAAAAATCAAAAGATCTTGACATCATTAAAGAAGCTGTCGAAGCCAACTTGTTTGTACCCGAGTACTTAACATTAGATGAGGACAATCTTGAAGGTGTTTATACACGCTATCCAGAGCGTGAAGAACTCCCTGCAGAAATTAACGAAGCATTAATCGTTGAGTTCTACTCACGTTAAGTTTTTCGCTTTGCAAAGCACAGTATTAAAAGCCTTAGAACCCTTGCTATATCAAGGGTTCGGGGCTTTTTTGTTTTT
>Ga0079225_10000845_pt1 | contig 16778 bp, 19 predicted proteins | sample Poulit2012_FD_76344 | JGI IMG/M metagenome (GOLD analysis project Ga0079225, IMG submission 76344) | Agricultural soil microbial communities from Georgia to study Nitrogen management - Poultry litter 2012 | ecosystem: Environmental > Terrestrial > Soil > Agricultural land | place: USA: Georgia... | reverse complement strand
CCTGGTTTGATAAAATCTCTTAACTGTTCATGAATGGAAGCGAGTAAATCACCAGACTTTTTCATTTCATCGATTTCTCTTCTTGACTTTCTAGTAATCAAAATAAATCCGTCTCCTTTACGTTCTCAATCTAAATAATTATAACGGAAATAATAAGAGGCGACAATGCTAAAGTACCGAATTGCCTTTTATAACTATCTTCATAAGAAAAGACATCTCTAAAGTTGAACTCCAAAGATGTCTTCTTTATATGATATTTCTTATCCTACTCTACTTCGTAGTCAAATAACTCTTCACCATTTGTTTCAATGACTTTTTTGTACCAGAAATAACTGTCTTTTTTGTATCTTTTGAGCTCTTTCTCGTCTAATTCATCCCGATCGACATAGACAAAGCCGTAACGTTTTTGATAACCATTTAACCAGCTAAGCAAGTCAGTGTAACTCCATGTACAATAACCAATGACTTCAACCCCATCAGTAATCGCTTCTTGAATAGCTTTAATATGCTCGCGAATATAATCAATGCGATAATCATCGTGAATACGGCCATCTTCTTCAAGACTATCGTACTCTCCTAGCCCATTTTCAGTAATTAAAATGGGCAAATCATAGCGACTGGTCATTCGACGCATAGCCGTTCGCAATCCTTGTGGGTCTATTGCCCAATCCCAGTTGGTGTAATCTACGTGAGGATTGTTCACTTCTTTGTATAGACCTTCCATACCGGATTCTTCGGTGGTTCCTTTTTCCCCTGTATAGTTGGGTTTTCCGGCGCCTACACCATCTAATGGATTATCTTTTACTGTGGCTGTTTGATAATAGTTAAGCCCTAAAAAGTCGGGTTTTCCTTCTTTTAAAAGCTCCATGTCGCCCTCTTCTACCTGTGGAGCGATTCCATTATCCTTAAAATACTTCCATGCAACTCTTGGATAACGGCCGTAGACGTAGATATCCATCCAAAGATTTGCGTTGATTGCTTCTCTATTTTCAGCAGCCAGTTGATTTTTGGGATGTGCGTCAAAGGCATAAGTTGGACCGTAAGCAAAACTAGGACCAATCATTCCTTCCATATTCATTTCATGGAATAGTTTAATGGCTTTAGCGTTTGCTAGGTTCGCATGGTGGTTGGCTTGAAGCATACGCTTTGGATCTTTCACGTTTGGCGGATGAGACGCTGCCAAATATCCGTGTGAAATAAACACGTTTTGTTCATTTAAGGTCACCCAATACTTCACTTTTCCTTTGAACCGTTCAAAAATGACTTCACAATATCTTGTAAAATCATCAATAATTTGACGGCCTTCCCATCCCAGATATTCATCTTGAAGGGCTTGCGGAAGATCCCAATGATATAAAGTGATAACCGGTTCAATATTATTGGCAATCAGTTCATCGACAAGGTTTTCATAGAACTTCAATCCTTTTTCGTTCACTTCGCCATTTCCATCTGGAATGACACGCGGCCAAGATATTGAAAAACGATAGGCTTTTAACCCTTGTTCTGCCATAAGCTGAACATCTTCTTTATACCGGTTATAATGATCAACCGCTACCTCTCCGGTCGTTCCTTTAAAAGTTTTACCAGGAATTTTTACAAATTTATCCCAGACTGACTCCCCTTTACCGTCTGCGTCCCAAGCGCCTTCGACTTGATAGGCAGCTGAAGCGGAACCCCACAGGAAATTTTCTGGAAAAGAATCTAATGTTTTATGATGCATATTTTCACTCCTTAAATTTCTATCAAATATAATTATAACCGATAAAGTAACCTATACCAAATTTTCCCTCATCCTTTTAAAAAGTAATCGTTCATCAGCGTAACTCGAAACTATCTCTATATTCTCTTTTTTGCTATACTTAGATGTAATCGGATTGAATGGAAAGGATGGTAGAAATGACGCAAGCACTCATTGTTTATGCAAGTCTCACAGGTAATACTCGAGCTGGAGCTGAAATTGTAGAAGATACTTTTGAAGAAATGAATGTGAACGTAGATGTTCTTGAAAGCTACGATGCAGATCCTTTTGATTTTGAGGATTATGATATCTGTGTCGTGGGTACATATACTTACGGCATTCATGGAGAACTACCCGATGAGATTGTAGATTTCTATGAAGAATTAGAAGATGTCGAATTAACGGAAAAGCTATATGGAGTCTTTGGATCAGGCGATGTCTTTTATGGAGATAAATACTGTAAAAGTGTAGATGACTTCGTGGAACAATTTGAAAAAACAGGTGCACTTCAAGGAAGTGAGGTTGTTAAATACAATTTAGATCCCGATGAAGAAGCTACACAGGCACTCAAAGAATTCGCGAAAGAATTAGTTGCAAAACACGAACAGATGAATTAGCATTTTATTATTAAGTGTTTACAAATAGATGGAGGAACTCAATTATGGTATTATCGAATTTCGAAGAAAATCTCAAGAAATATGCTGAGTTATTAGTCGCAACAGGAATTAATGTTTCAGAAGGGCATACAGTCGTTTTATCCATTGATGTTGACCAAGCGCCGCTCGCTCGTTTAATTTCAGAAGCTGCTTATGCGCGTGGAGCGAAGAAAGTCATTGTGAACTGGGCAGATGACGGGTTAACTCGCTTAGACTATACACATCAAGATTTAGAGACGCTAAAAGATGTCCCGGAATATAAAATCGCTGAAATGAACTACATAATTGAAGAAGGCGCAAGTCGAATCAGCGTTCGTTCTTCTAATCCGGATGCTCTTGCAGGATTGGATGGCGAAAAAATTGCTGAAACGCAAAAAGCTAGAAGTGCGGCAATGCGCCCTATGTTAGAAGCGACTCAATCCAATAAAATGAGCTGGTTAGTCGCTGCCGCAGCTGGTGAAGAATGGGCTAAAAAAGTTTTCCCGGACTTAGAAACGACAGAAGAACAAGTCGATGCTTTGTGGAATGCTATTTTTGAAGCTGTTCACTTATACGAAGACGACCCAATTGCTTACTGGTCTGAAAAAGTAGATACCCTTCAAACGAAAGCAGATGAATTAAACAAAGAAGCTTTCACTGCTTTGCATTTTAAAGCGCCCGGAACAGATTTAGTCGTTGGTTTACCGAAAGGTCACCGCTGGGAAGGCGCAGGTTCAACAAATGCTCGTGGAGAATTGTTTGTAGCAAATATGCCAACGGAAGAAGTCTTCTCTGCCCCTGACGCCAACCGCGTAGATGGAGTGGTCGTATCTACAAAACCTTTAAGTTATGCTGGTTCTGTTATCGAAGATATGGAATTCCATTTTGAAGACGGTAAAGTGACTAAAGTTACGGCTAAAAAAGGAGAAGAAATTATCCAGAAATTGGTTGAACAAGACGAAGGAGCTTCCCGCTTAGGTGAAGTTGCACTTGTACCAGACGAATCTCCTATTTCTCAATCAGGATTAACCTTCTTCAATACGTTATTTGATGAGAATGCCTCAAATCACTTAGCTTTAGGTTCTGCTTATGCTTTCAGTTTAGAAGGCGGAACTGAAATGTCTCGCGAAGAGTTAAATGAAGCAGGATTAAACGAATCAAACACGCATGTTGACTTTATGATTGGTTCCGATCAAATGGATATCGATGGAATCAAAGAAGATGGTTCTACAGTTCCAGTATTCCGAAATGGAACTTGGGCTTAATAAATAAAGATTTTTAAAGCGTCCTTCTCTAGTTGAGAAGCGACGCTTTTTTCTTACTTATTAGCATTCATCCATTTTACTGCTTTTTCGATGTATTCATTCCAAAAGTCCCAGGTATGTTCACCAGGCGTTTCAAAATATTCATGGGCAATATTATTTTCTAATAAAAACTCATGCAAGGCTTTATTTTCATCGTACAAATAGTCACTTAAGCCGCATGCAATATAAACCTCTTGGTTTTTAGAGCGATTTAACGCTAATTCATAAATATCATTCTCGTCACTTAAATCGGCTAAAGTATCACTCTCAATAATCGCCTTTAAACGAGTATTTATTAGATTATCTTCTAATTTTTCTCGGTTCGGAGCTTCATATTTCGTGAGAATGCGGCTAGAAAAAGCAGCAATTTTACTGAAAGTATCCGAATATTTGAATCCATTACGAAGTGCACCATAACCATCCATAGATAATCCAATAATCCAAGTGTCTTCTCTTTGAGTAGATAACGAAAAAAGTTCTCTTGTCACTTCTACCAATTCTTCTCCGATAAATTTTCCATAGTGATTTCCATTTGGATGATCTACATAAAAACTGTTTTCTCCTGACGGTAAAATAAATGCAAGGTTATGCTCTCTAGCAAGCTCAAACACCCTAGCATTAAAAACCCAATCATCATTCGCACCATCCCACCCGTGCAATAAATAGATTGTTCGTTTAGGCTGAGAGAATTCTGGTTTGTACATTTGATGGTGTCTCTCTAATTCCTTACTCGTTGGAATAATTGCGGTAAAAGGTACTTTTCTTGTCAATGCTTCTGAATAAAATGTTCCTGAAAATTGGGCCATACTTTTCCTCCTCTGGATTTTAAAACTGTCTTAAGGCATATTATTATTTTAATGATTAGAATTTTGGTATTCTCTAAACAGAATAACTAAAAGGAGTGGTAAAAATGATTTGGACACTCATCGGACTTTTAATCTTATTTTGGTTTATAGGTCTTCTATTAGATATCGGAGGAGCAATCATTCACGTCCTCTTGGTGATTGCTGCAATTGTCTTCATATTCAACATGATTACTGGACGAAGACGAAAATAGCTATTGATACAAATGTCTAAACTATTAGGATTGAACGCACGGTGTTCAATCCTTTTAGGTTTCTTCGTCAAGTGTATTTTTATTTTCAACCAATAATTGTAAAGCATCATCTAATATTTTTTCTCCATCCACCATTCCATAATCTCTCATGTTAGAAACGTGTATCAGTGTTTTTCTATCTTTTTCTTGAGCAACTTTTTCCAGTTCTCCTTTCGAATAACGGACTTGAGGACCGATTAAAAGAACATCAATATCTTCTCTATCTTTAAGAGTTTCTTTTCCTCGATTGACGCCCGTAGCCCATATTTCAGCATCTAATCCTTTTTCTTTAGCGGCTTTTTGCATTTTACTGACAACCAGAGACGAACTCATCCCGCCAGCACATACAAACATAATAACGACATTTTTCATAGTTTCTCCTTTTCAAAATAATTATTTATCATTACATGTATTGACTTTGTTTTCTTTGTTCTTGTAAAATATTTTTACAAAAAGGTCCCGTAGCTCAGCGGATAGAGCGTAGGTTTCCTAAACCTTGCGTCGGAGGTTCAATTCCTCTCGGGATCGTAAATCAATCACTTGTTTCATATCATATTCAAATAAGAGTATATCATACCATTATAGTTTACCATTGAAAGCGGTTTACAGGAACTATAAACAAATACAAATTTATTTTGTAATACAGATGAATTCAATGAAGCCAATCACATCATCTCCTTCACTTCCAAACAAATAATTTGTGAATTACTCATACCTTATATATACTCAAATTGAACAAATTTTTGAAAGGATGTATTTACATGTCAGACTTATTTGAAGAATTAAGAGAAAAGATCGATTCAACGGATACAGAAAAATTGACTGAAATCCAGGAAAAAATTGTCAAAGAAAAAGAGAATGGTAATTTAACAGATGATGAATTCCATCGTTTAGATGAAGCAGTTAAAAATCGTTTAGGTGGATTCAATCTGTAAAAGAAATTGATTTATAGTAACACTGAGGGGTACTTCCCTTCAGTGTTTTTTACTTTTTTCAAACTCAAAGTATATATTTTACTTTCAATCTAAGTAGGTATAGATGGCCTATACAAGCGTCTATTCATTATTTTAAAATTTCCTATGTTATAGTGAATTCAAGGAGGTTTTTAAAGATGAATAGTAGATCTAATAGAAACTATAATGATGGATTCCAATGGGGACCATTTCTGTTGGGGATCCTTTACTTAATTCTTGCTTTTTTTGCATTCAATAATCCGATGATCAGTATTGTATCTGTTGCGTATATATTCGCCATTGGAGCAATATTAAACGGACTGTATGAGATATTTGTGCGTAGAAATTTAAGACAACATGCAGGATATAATTCTGGTTTTCTAATCGTGATCGGAACTATCGATATCCTGATCGGTCTTTTCTTCTTGTTTAACATATCAGCAGCAGTGATTACATTGCCATTCTTGTTTGCTATATGGTTGATTGTCGACTCGATAGGTACAATCGCTACAGCTAGTCCCATTCGCAATTACAGCAACGCTCAATACTGGTTCACTATCATTATAGGAATTTTGGGTGTGGTGATTGGTGTTTTACTCATCTTTAACCCACTCAGTTCTTTTGTAGCCATCGCTACTTTGCTTGGTTTATACTTTATGCTCTTTGGTATATTAAATATTGTGTATGCCTTCTAAAAAATTTAAAATAAAAATCCACTTTAGATGCTAAGTTTCCAAAGCTTCTAAAGTGGATCTTTTTATGTTTAAAGAATCGAATTAGTCTACAGATACATCTTGTCCGTCTAATTTTTTGTAGACATCAATTAATTCTTGAGCTAAATCTTTAAATGTAATGGCGTTCATTAAGTGGTCTTGTCCGTGAACTAATAAAAGTGATAATTCTACGGAATCTCCACTTGCTTCTTGTGTTAACAAGTTTGTTTGAGATTTGTGCGCATTATTTAATGCTTCATCTGCAGCTACAAGTTTCTCATCCGCTTCTTCGAAGTTTCCACTTTTTGCTGCATAAATAGCTTCCATTGCACTACTTTTAGCGTCTCCACCATGCATAATAAGACCCATAATCGTTTCTAATAATTGTTCTTGTCCTTCTGCCATATAGTAAATCTCCTTTTGTCCTGTTTGTACTTATTCAAAATACAAATCGACCAGGTTTGGTCGATTTGTATGAATTTTTAAACTTCAATTCGTTATTATTCGTTGTCTTCAATTAATTTTAAAGCTGACTCAAGTACTTTTTCACCATTAACCATACCATAGTCTTGCATGTTAATAACGTCAACAGGAATTCCTGTACCTTCAACTTTTTTCTCAAATTGTGATTTCATAAAGCGAACTTGAGGGCCTAAAAGTAAAACGTCTACATCTTTACTTTCTAAAGCACCATCTGCTTCATTCGCTGAATTTGCAAAAATATCTGCATCTAATCCTTTTGCTTCAGCTGCTTTTTGCATTTTTGAAACCAATAGTGATGTACTCATTCCTGCAGCACACACTAACATAATTGTTTTTTCTGCCATTTTATTCCATCCTCCAAAACTTTTTCTGTATTTCAAACCACTCTCAGTTCCCAGAAATTCCTGGCAACGATTTCAATTTGATTACTTATTTATTATATATTTAATTCCTTGAAATGTCTACCATAAAAAATAAATCCTAAGGTTAATCAGTCTAAACAATCATTTGTTCAGTCAGTTTAGAACTCTTTCAGTTTACCTGTCTTCATTAAATTCAATGCCTGCATCCGTTAACATTTTATTTAGTAATCCAGAGACGATGCGCGCCAAATCAGATAATTCCTTGTATCGTTTTAGAGTTTCTTCACTATTTGGGTTTTCAATCATATGCGCTAGAGCTTCAGCCTCATAATACATACTATTTTCATATTGTTCATCTAATTCCACTTCAGTTTCTTCTAATGTCTTATGATCTACTTTTCTTGCCTTATCTAAATGAGAAACATGATCGATGATTAACGTTTCTTGTTTACCATAAATTTCTACTTCGTAAGAAGACGTTACAATTTTCCCAACTAATATGGTGACATCAAAATCGTCATACCTTAAAATAACTGTTCCAAAGCCATCGACACCGGTTCGAATTTTTTGTGCATAGTATATTGCATCTTTCGGTTCTCCAAATAAAGCAACCGCTGTATAGACGGGATAAATACCTAAGTCCATAAGCGCTCCTCCCGCAAACTTCAAAGAGAAAATGTTTGGTTCTTCTCCAGCGAGTACCTTATCATATCTGGAAGAATAACGAACATAAGGGAAAGTGGCTCCTACAACACCATCCAAAGTCTTAATTTCTTCAGCAATCCGATTTAAGTTAGGAATGTACATATGTTTTGCAGCCTCTAGAACAAATACATCATTTTCTTCGGCAACCCGCAGCATTTCATCCCACTCGTTTACATTTGTAGAAGCAGGCTTTTCCACCATGACGTGTTTTTTCGCACGTAAAGCCATTAAAGTTTGTTCATAGTGTAAACTATTTGGTGAAGCGATATAGATTACATCAAGGTCTTCCTTGTTCATAAATGCATCTAAATCTGTTTCTACAGGGATTTCTCCATATTTACTTGCAAAGGACCTCCCCTTTTCTTCGCTTCTTGAATAAACGCAATTTAACTCATAACTTTCAGTTGCTAACGCAGCTTCAATAAAACTATCTGTAATCCAGCTTGTTCCAATTGTCCCTAGACCTAATTTGCTCATTTAATACACTCCTCTATTATTCAAATTCAATTGTGATGATTTCTGGGCGATTATTAATACGGAAAGGAAAGCCAGAATTTCCTAACCCTCTTGAGATAATCAATCGACTATCCGGATAATTCTCACTCGTAAAAAGACCAAAATCCAAACTTGGGTTGAATCCTTGTCCGGGCGCATATAGTCCTCCTATATAGGGTAGAATCACTTGTCCCCCATGGGTATGACCCGATAAAATGATATGTGCCCTTTTGTTTTCATCCAGTAAGTATTTCTCGAAAAACTGTGGATGATGTGCGAGTAAGATCTTCGGTTCATTTTTACTGTCTTTTGGCATTTCTATATTGGATAAAAGGTCTTCTTTCATATTTAAAATAGATGCATATTCATTTAACCCCATTAACCACAACCCAGCACCTGGTTCACCGAAAGAAAACCATTTCGCTTCGTTATTCAAAAGATGAACATCTACTCTTTTTAAGGTTTCTGTAATCTCATTAATTCGATCACTCCCTATGTCATGGTTTCCATAAACAATGTATGTAGGTGCAATTTTCCCCAGTTGAAAAAAGAAATCTTTCGTATGTTCGATAACTATATCGGCTGACGCAGCATGCACAATATCTCCGCCAAATAAAATAAGATCTGGTTCTATCTTTTCAATTTCAATTAAGATTCGGTCCATAAAAGTATGAGAAATACGTTCTCTAAAATGTGTGTCTGATATAAAAACCAGTTTCTTCCCTTTTACGTTTGAATGTAAATTTGGTATGGATATTTTATAAGATGTTATTTTATGTAAAAAATTCTGAACGAATAAGTAAAAAATGATAAGTAAAACAATTCCTAAACCAACAACGTACATGTCCTTCACCTCTTCACAATGAACAAATATATTATAACACGAAAGCGCTACAAACCAGAATGAAAGATAAAATCTTTTATAAATATAAAGAGCCACTACTCTATTAAGTAGTGACTCCCGGTTATAAATGATTGCTTATTTATTCAGGTAAAATATAAGTTTCTGGCTTGGCATTTAAAGCAGCAATGGCTACTCCACCTACACCAATGTGAGCGGCTAGTACTGCACCGAATTCAAAAATCATTGTTTTTGCACCTGGAATCTCTTCTTTTAATTGCTGCTCCATTTTTTTGGCATTCTCTTCTTGGTCTACGTGGCTAATGAAATAAATTTGTTCTGGAAAATCAGCAGTCTCTTCTTTCATCTTTTTCACTAATTTCGTGTACACACGTTTATTTCCACGGACGACCCCTTCAGAATATAATTCTTCGTCGTTAACCGTTAAAATGGGTTTTACATTCAGTGCGGACCCAAAGAAGCCAGCTGTTTTTGATAAGCGACCACCTTTTACTAGCCACTTCAAATCATCAACCGTCAAGTAGATAGATGAATGTTCAGCGTTCCATTCTGCTTGTTTCACAATATCTTCAAATGAATATCCTGCATCAATCATTTCCATTGCTTGGATTGCGATTAAAGTTTCTACAACGGAACCGCTGCGGCTATCAATAAGGGCAACTTTAAATTCAGGATGAGTTTCTTTATATTCTTCCACCACACTATTGATGGATTGATAAGTTCCTGATAAGTTTTTCCATAAACTTACAATTATCACATCATCCCCATTTTGACGATAAGTTTCCAATACTTCTTTGACTTGCCCTGGTGACGGTTGTGAAGTAGAAGGCATTTTCCCTCTCTTCATCGCTTGATGTAACTCTTGTAATGAAATATCTTTTTTATCTAGATACTCTTCATCTTCTAAAATGATACTTAATGGAAGAAATCCATAATCATAATTTTCAGTGAACCATTGATTTTGGTCAGCTCCCGAATCAATTATTACTTTTATCATTCTTTCTCTCCTCTGTTTTATCTAGCCAAATTAGACTGACAAGAATATAACACATTTTAAAAAATGTACAATTTATATTCAAAGCGTCATTTATTAAGGATGGAAGTTTTTAAGCTTCGATCCAATCAATATTAAAAATCTCAACTTCTGATTGTGTATCAATATAATTGATCACTTTTTGTAAGATACCTTCAGCATGCTGGAGATTATTTGTGACCATCCCAAAACCTAAGGCCGCTTCTTGCAAACTGTCATGGTGATCCACTTCTGCCGTACTAATCTGATATTTGTGTCTTGTTGTGTCTAAAATACTTTTAACAATACGACGTTTATCTTTTAATGATCCGACGTATTGGAAACGAATATTCACTTCAATTCCTACTAAATACATCACCATACTCCAATCTCTAGTTGTCTTGAATACCTAACTGATTAAACACATCTTCATAAACTTGACGTGTAGAATCATCAAATACTACAAAGATAACTTCTTCCACAAATTCCATATCTGGCAATTGTTTGTTTATGGTAGACACTGCAATTTCAGTCGCTTCTTCTATTGGATATCCATAAACTCCTGTACTAATTGCAGAAAATGCAACAGTTTTCAACTGATACTCTTCGGCTCGTTTTAAAGAGTTCGTATAACAATCTTTAAGTAAACGAGCTTCCTTTTGATCCCCATTATTATAAACGGGCCCTACTGTATGAATGACATACTTTGCGGGTAGTTTAAAGCCTTCAGTAATTTTAGCTTCCCCTGTTTCAGCTCCACCAAGTTTCTTTGTCGCTTCCAGTAACTCAGGACCTGCTGCCCGATGAATGGCACCATCTACCCCGCCGCCTCCAAGCAATGACTTGTTGGCTGCATTGACAATCGCATCGACTTCAAGTGTTGTAATATCTCCTTGCCAAATGTTTAGCTTTTTACTCATTGAGATCACCTTTGCTTTTTTATTGAATGTATTCCCCAATTTTTTCTACTAATTTATCTGAAGAATTTAAAATTTCACCACGAGTTTTTACAAGACCTACTGTGTAGAGATTTATATAAGAAAATTGTGATTCCGCAATCTCATCTAATGCATCGATTTTTTGCTGGTTTCCGTGTGTGCCTTGTCGGGTATCGGTGTACAATCCTAGGATCGGACGGTCCATCGAATAGAAATATCCTAACTCAGCAGATAAACCACTATCTGGTGTTACACCATCTAAAACGGCAATAAGTAAATCTGCTTTCTCTAAATATTCATTATCTCCTTGAGCAATCGCTAACGAATCCGCGAAACCTGATTTATCATTAATTGAGTCGTTTTCTTGAGGAAGATAGATATCGACTTTGTCCCCATACTTTTCTCGGATTTTCTTGACTACGTAGGTATTATACATTTGTTCCATTTCATTAAATAGTGGTGCGCCAAAATAAATTTTTAAAGTCATTAAAATCTGTCCTTTTCTATGTACTTAATTCTCTTACTATTCTAGTGATAAACTCAAAACTTCTCAAATCAAACTCTGAATTTTATCCCTATTAATGAGTTTTCTTTTATTTTTGCGCTGCATTAACTGTGATATACTTTTAATAGAAGAAATACTTAAGCGATTAGGAGTTGGTTAAATGATGAAAAAATATATTAAGTGGTTTTCCATTCTGGTTCTTTCATTCGTAATCAGTGGATGTGGGTTCTTTTCAAACGATGATGGTGACCTCAATGGTAATGAAGAACCTGTTGAACAACCTGCAGAGAGTCCCGATGAAACGGACAACGGTGAAGAAACGGACACACCTGGCCAACCCGAAGAGGATGAAGTGAATCAAGAAGTAACAGCATGGATTCCTCGCTTAGAGAATGTTGTTTATTCTTATGAAGGTATAGGCAGTGAATATGCTAGTTTCACTTGGAATCCTCAATTCAATAAAGAAGATTATTATCAAATTGCCGCAAATAATGGTGGTACGGTTCTTGTAAAAATTTATGAATTTACCGACGATCAAATTGCTCGTATTTTCCGTTCCCCAGAAACTTATTTTAGAGATAATTTTAGTGAAATCGGAACATTCCCTGAAAATTTAGATACAGAAGTTATTTTAAAAGCGCCTATCGAAGTTGGAACAACTTGGGCGAACGATACAACGGAGTATGAAATAACCGCTGTAAACCATGAAGTTGAAGTCCCTGCTGGAACGTATAATACAATAGAAGTCACAATGACGGCGGATAATTCAACAGTCAAAAGGTATTATGCAGAAGACATTGGTTTAGTTTCTGAAGTTTCAGAAACTGCAGATGGACATGTTGTGGAATCTCATCTAGAAACTGCTGAAACAAATGCTCCAGAGATTATTCCATTTACCGTCTATGTCCCAGATGATCAAGCGATGGGCATGGATACTATACAAACAGAGCTAACGCTTTATACAAATGACCCTGCACGTATTGCGATTAATGATTTGCTTACTGGTCAAGTTGAAGAGTATGACGAAATCAATCTTTTACCGGAAGGTACTGAAATCAACTATATGTTTTTAAACAATGATCGTGTGGTAGAAGTTGATGTGTCAGAAGAATTTGAGACAAATATGAATGCCGGGTCTACAGGTGAGTTGTTCGGCTTATACACCTTTGTTAATACACTTGCGAATTACTACGGGACCGAAGAAGTTCTTCTTACAGTGGACGGCGAGCCTTATGAAGGTGGTCATATTATTTTAAGAGAAGGCGAAACACTTCAATTTAATCATGAAATGGTGAATGAATAAAAGAGGTAGCGTAAAACATTCGTAAAATGACAAGTTCATTCGCTAACTGAAATTAAAAGAGCCCCGCATTAGAATCTCAAAGTGATTCTGATGCGGGGAACTTTTATTTAATATCGCTTATTTTAATTTAAATAATCATTAGCTACATCTCGATAGAAGTCAATGAACTGTAAATAATCATCTACTTCTACATATTCATCTACTGCATGCGCAAGGCTCATCTCACCAGGACCGTATATTGCTAAGTCAAAATCTTTATCTACGCGGCCGAAGTTCGAAGCATCTGTCGCACCTGCCATACCTACCCCTTCAATAGGAATGTCTGAGACTTTACTCATGGATTGCACTAAATCCGTATCAAAATCACTTTCGACTGCCGGATTGTTTTGTATCAGATTTAATTCAAGTTTACCTTCGATTTTTTGGTTCATCTCATCTATTGTGGAACGTATTACATCTAAAAAGACATCATTATCTACTTCCGGAATTGTACGACCATTTCCTTTTAATTTAGTCATAGCAGGAATACTATTGATTTGATCTCCACCGTGAATTACAGTGTATGCATTCAGCATGCGACCCAATTTTTCGTTTTCTGCAACACTCGCTGCTTCTTCAAACTTTTTATTTGTGATTTGAATAAAATCAACAAGTTGTTGGATTGAATTAATGCCTTTTTCCGGCATCGAACTATGAGCAGAGCGTCCATGAGATATAATTTCATACTGCACGGAGCCTTTGTGAGCAGTCACAACTTTTCCATTGTCAACTTTCGGCTCAGCAATAATAATCCCATCTGCATCATCAATATACCCTTCTTCTGTCACTTGTTTCGAACCGAGCATACCAATCTCTTCGCCAACTGTCGCGACTAAACGAACTGTTCCTTTTTTTAATGCTCCACTCTCTTTTAATTCAATCATCGCAAGGACTAAAGCAGTTAATCCAGCCTTCATGTCGGTCGTTCCTCGACCATACATTTTTCCATCTTCAATAACTCCTTCAAAAGGTGGATGTGTCCACCCTGAAGGATCGCCGGCATCCACAACATCCATATGCCCACTAAATATTAAAACTTTACCCGGCTCTTCTCCTTTCACTTCTGCAATCAAATTGCTTCTCGTTGGAGAATACTCGACCAAATGGGAGTCGATTCCATGTTCTTTTAAGAGCTTTTGATAATATTTTGCGACTTCTAACTCGTGATCATTTTCTGATTGGATACGAATAATTTCTTGTAAATGTCTAATTCTTTCTTCTCTATCCATAATTCCCTCCAAAAATTACTTGACCAACTCATAAATAGATTCAGTATAGATTGACATCGCACGCATCAAATCATCCACAGCCATAAACTCATTTGCTTGATGCATGGTATCTTGACTGTCTGGGAACATTGCTCCATATGCAACTCCACGGTCTAGTAAGCGTCCGTAAGTTCCTCCACCAATAACCATTTCATGTGCTTCTAAACCTGTTTGACGTTCATAAACATCTAATAATGTTTCAACTAATGGATCATTTGCAGGGACATAGTGCGGTTCTTTCCCACTGCCAGTTGACTCCACTTTTACTGCTTCATCTTTTAAAGCATGTTTAAATTGGTTTAGAATATTCTCAGCATCAGTGCCTTGTGGATAGCGCATATTAGCATAAATTGCTCCACCTTCATTTGCCTTGAAATTGAAAATCCCAAAGTTAGAAGATAAATGACCCATCAAGTCATCTTCATGATCGATACTCAATTTCTTTCCATCGTGGTTTTCATGTAAATAATTTGCGGAAACATTTAAGAAAGAATTAGCGTCTCCTCCAAAGTTGTAAGCATTTAAAAAGCGTGCGAGATGCGTTGCCGCATTGACACCATGCTCTGGTGTCGAACCGTGTGCAGCTTTCCCGACCAGTGTGAATGTCACTTCGTTTCCTTCAACTCCTGCATCTCCAGAAACGGATTCATTTTCTAAGTAAGCATAGAATTCCTCCATTACTTCTTCTGGATTTTCAACTTCTACAATAGCTACTGCATCTTGCGGAACCATATTTTCTCGTAAACCTGCTTGGAACGAAACCAATTTAGCTTGATCTCCATTTTTCCCGTCAAATTGTAATCTAACACTTGTATTCCCTTTTTCACCATTGATAATTGGGAAATAAGCATCCGGAGAAAAACCAAAATCTGGTGTTTCAGCAACGTTTAGATAATGGTCCATACAACCCCAACCAGATTCTTCATCCGTTCCAATAATGACACGAATCTTTTTAGATACAGGCAGATCTAAGTCTTTGATAATCTTCATCGCATAATAAGCAGCCATCGTTGGGCCTTTATCATCTGAAGCACCACGTGCATAGATTTTATTGTCTTTAATTACAGGGTCAAAAGGATCAGTATCCCAACCTGTACCTGCTGGCACGACGTCCACATGACCTAAGACACCTAAAATCTCGTCGCCTTCACCATACTCAATATGTCCAGCCCAGTTATCAAAGTTTTTAGTCGTGAAGCCATCTCTTTGACCAATCTCTAAGAATGCATCTAAAGCTTCTACAGGTCCTGGACCAACCGGATATTCTTCCGTAGCTGCTTCATCATCACGCGTACTGTCTATTTTTAATAATGTAAATAAATCTTCGATAAAGTCGTCTTTATACTCTTCTACGACTTCTTTCCAATTCACATCAACCATGTTATTCCTCCTATTAAATTAATACATTACTAATGATAACATTTTTTCCACTATTTAAAAATTTTCAGGTGCTGCAGCAATAAAATGGTCCTGTTCGCACAGTTTACTATTTTTTCGTTATACTGAACGAAAGAATCTAAGGAGGATGACTATGAAACAAATTACTTTGGAAGACGTTTCAAACTGGGTTCCTGTCAGAGAAAAAGATACTTATAAAAATAAAATGGGGCATGTGCTGTGTGTAGGCGGAAATGAAAATATGGGTGGTGCCATCATTTTAAGTGCTTCTGCTGCATTAAATGCCGGTGCTGGGTTAGTGACCGTTGCATCTGCTCCTGAAAATATGCATGCTCTGCATGCAAGAAACCCTGAAGCAATGTTTGTTAATATGTATGATGTGGAAGCTGTAAAAGAAATCTTACCAAATGTTGATGTGATTGTTTTAGGTCCTGGAATGGGAACTTCCAAACAATCAACTGAAGTCTTTCACCATATCATTGATGGATTAAATGAAAATCAATGGTTAATTCTTGATGGAGATGGAATTACTCACTATGTAAATCACAAAAATTCTTTAGATGTACCGACAGATAAAGTTATTTTCACTCCTCATCCGGGTGAGTGGAAACGATTGACGGACATCGCTCCTCCAGCGGAAGATCTAGAAGAAAATAAACAGCAAGCTTATGGTTTAGATGCAGTGATTGTACTAAAAAAAGAACGGACTGAGATTTATATAGATGACGAAGTGTGGCAAAATACAGCTGGGAATCCTTCGATGGCTACAGGTGGTATGGGTGATACTTTAACTGGCATTCTTGCAAGTTTCTTGGGGCAATTTCAAAATAAAAAACAAGCAATTTTGAGTGCAGTCTATGTGCATAGCGCTGTAGCGGATGAATTGGCAGAAACCCACTATGTGACTTTACCGACTAAAATCATTCAATCTCTGCCCAAATTTATCAACAAAATAACTAAAAACTAATG
>Ga0079225_10000844_pt1 | contig 16784 bp, 11 predicted proteins | sample Poulit2012_FD_76344 | JGI IMG/M metagenome (GOLD analysis project Ga0079225, IMG submission 76344) | Agricultural soil microbial communities from Georgia to study Nitrogen management - Poultry litter 2012 | ecosystem: Environmental > Terrestrial > Soil > Agricultural land | place: USA: Georgia... | reverse complement strand
TTTCTAAGTGGGGCGAAGCATTAATAAGACTTTGAAGATAAAAACAGAACCGTCTCTTATCTAAAAGACTGGTTCCTTTATACGAAAACAACGTGTATCTTTTTAGATTAATACACTTCTGTAATTAAATGAGTGAATTTCATAATTCCTAGTCCTTATGTGGCAAGGGTTTAAAAATATAAAAAAGATAGTACCTCCCAAATCTTGTATAATGGTAGTTGACCAAAACAACCAAAAAGAATGGAGGAGCGTACTCCCTATGACCATTATACGACATGGAACCTACCAAAAATATATGATGCCATTATTTCAGCGATAGATATGTACGCTATTTATTCTGAAGTTAGTAAAAAACCTCGACTGGGCGCGCCTACAGAACTGAATTATGCGGCGATGATTATTTCCGTCTTCATTCGATATGCAGAGCGCATTCCAACCATCAAAGACCTTATTAAACGTCTTAATGAAGATATAGCGTTCAAACTAAATTGTGGCCTTCTTGTTTCAGATGACATTCCGTCTGAAGCCTCATATTCAAGGCTTCTAACGAGTTTAAGTGGATCGAACATCCTAGAAAAGACTCAAGAGAAACTTATCCTTCAAGGCATCGAGGAAGGGTATATTATCGATGATACCGTCGCGATTGATGCGACTCATTTTGTAGCCCGTGATCAGGCACCGCCTAAGAAAGAAAAGCCTAAATCAGAACCCAAAAAACGTGGACGAAAGTCAAAGGCAGAACGTGACGAGTGGCTAAAGGATCAAGCCGTGAAAGAGGCTAACCTGCCCATTTATGAAAAGAAAATTGAAGCTCAGTTAGACGTATCGTTATCCGAGTTACGCACTGAAGTTCCTCAAGACCCGAAATGGGGCGTGAAGAAAAACAGCGATGGCAATAAAGGGCATTTAGCCGTTGGAACCTCAAGCCAATATATCTTACACTCTCTCTTTTCGTCTGGGAACCTAAATGATGGGAAAGCTGCCATCCCTCTCTTAAAGGGTATTGATGAGCGTTTATCCCTTCCCGATTTGCGATATCAGACGATGGATGCAGGGTATGATTTTGAAGCTATTTATAAACAAGTACATCACATGGAACACCAGTCCGTGATTGCTTATAATAAACGGAATGAACCCGAGTCGGTCAGTTTTGACAAACACTTTGCTCCGACTTATTTTCGAGAACATTCTTATCAATATGATAGTTATGATCCCGATATATAACATTGAAATAGACCCGGCCAAAAGAATGTCATGACTGTCCCTTATTGAATGAAGACCTCTGTCAAAAAATGTTTAAAATGAAAATTACGAAAAGCCTTAGAAGATATACCGCGCCCGCGAGAGGATTGCAGGCTTGGCAAAAGATTCACAACCACCGTACAGCTGTTGAGCGAGTCAATGGGTATCTTAAAGAATTCTTTCAGCTTAACAATGTTCGTTATCGAACCGGTAAACGTGCCAAAGTTCATATTGATATCGTAACGCTTATTTATAATGCTTCAAAATTAGCTGTTGATCGCATCAATCCTTTATTAAGAACAAGCCGCATAACATTTAACTTGATTTGAGAATTAGTTTTAAAACCAATTTAAAATTCTGTAGGTCTTTGAAATTTTAAAGAAAGCAATTATGAAATTGATTCAAATAATTAATCGAAACGTCTAGATCGCCATTTAACTTTCTAATTTCATCCATTAATAATTTTCACTCTACTTTGTTGTACTAGGTACTTAAAGATTTTGTTCATGGTCTTTTTAAGTTTCCGATAAATACTCGAAATTTAAAAGTGGAAGGATATAACGACTACAATAACATCACCATTCATAATTTCGTGTACATAGAACCTTTTAGCTATTATTTTTCATGTATTCTCTTTAAGTGTTTATAATGAATCCATGTTTCTTGTCCGTCTAATTTACCAAGATACCAATAATGTTTCCCTGTCTTTTCAGTCCTAATTGCCTCAAATTCTACATCTTTGTATTTTTTTAAATCAGGGAAAACAAAATTTTTTTTCCCACCCCAAGGACGAGTATAACCAAATCCAGTACCCTTAAGAACAAAGGTCTTCGGGTCATTGTCAATCATTATATGAAGACGACTGGAAACTTCTGAAGCCTTCATCCAGCCAACTACTCCATCTACTCCACTAGGCTTATTACTCAATAAATAAAATTTTTCATTGTAGTAAAAGGCTTGCCGTTTTATATAATATGAACTATGTTTATATTTTTTAGATGAGAATTTATCTTTGTGATCACGGGGGCTCATATATATGTAAGTCCCCTTAGTCCTTATATGTCCCATTCGACTAATAGCCTGCTCCTTGTAAACACTTTCTACCTTTTCTGGACTGGATTCAATATCAACTAAATTTTTTAGTTCATGTTCTTCTTGATTTAATGATAAATTCTTATAATTTTCCCTTTCCTCATTAGACATTTTTTTCCATCTCTTAAGAAATTCTTCATATTTGGGCAAAACATCTTTTACACTACCATATTCTTTCACACGTCCAAACTCAAGCCACAATATTTTTTCGCAAAACTGTTTCATTTGACCAATAGAATGACTAACAAAAATCATTGTTTTTCCTTGTTTCTTAAATTCCTTCATTTTACTCAAGCTTTTTTCCGCAAAGGCTTTGTCGCCTACCGATAAAGCCTCATCTATAATTAATATTTCAGGATTCACATTAATTGATATCGAGAATCCTAATCTTGATTTCATACCGCTTGAATAAGATTTTACCGGTTGATCAATAAAATCACCTAACTCAGAAAATTCTATGATACTTGGCTCAATCTCTTTAATCTCGTGTTTGTTAAATCCGAGCATTAAGCACTTCAGTTCAATATTGTCTCGACCAGTCAAGTCCCCTTTTAATCCTGCTGACACCGCTATTAGAGAGGCCTCTCCATTCACTTGAACTGTACCCGATGTTTGCGGAACAATTCCTCCTATAATGTTGGATAGAGTGGATTTACCAGATCCGTTAATACCAATAAAACCAACTATGTCTCCCTTTTCCGCTTCAAAGTCAACATCCCTTAAAGCATAAAAGTCTTCACCAAAATTCTTTGGAGAAATTAAGTCGAGCAGGCGTTCTTTTGTATCATTATAAAGTTTATATTTTTTACTTACATTCGTTACCACAATAGCTTTTCCCATATTAATCACGAGCCTTTATAAGTAATCAATGAAATGTCTCCTAAACTTAATGTGCAGTACTGAACCGATAATAAATAGTACAATGACTAATCCCCAAAAATATAATGTATATTGCCAATGCGTTATAAAATACCAATCTGTTCCAAAAAAGGCAGCACGGTAGCCTTGAATTAAATAAAACAGGGGATTTAACTTCATTAATTGCATAAGTTTAGGAAAATCGTCTAATAATGTTATTGGCCATAAAACCCCAGATAAATATAATAACATTCTCAATGTTGAATTTAGGAACATATGGATATCTCTTATCATTGTAGATAGCGTGGAAGTAATAAGTGATATAGAAAAAAGTAAACAAAAAGTCGCTATAATAAAGTAAATAAATTGCCAATAATAAATTGTGGCATAATAACCACTAAATTGAAAAATAACGATGGAAATAAGCAACATAATAAGATGGATATAGAACTTTGAAAATATAACATAGTTAGGAATAACGCTCATTGGAAAATTCATTTTTGAGAGCATTCGCAATCTCGAATAAATGGACTTAGATCCTTGTATAATCGATTGATAACAAAAAACCCATAAGAAAAAGCCTGCCAGTAACCATGTGAAAAATGGAACTTCCATTCCGGCTATCTCGATTGGAGCTCTCTTTCTTATAGTTCCGAATACAAACCAGTAAATTAAAATTTGTATTATTGGATTAATAATTTCCCAAGCCATGCCTAAATAATTATTCCTATTATGACTCTTTAACTCATATAAAGATAATCTTCTGATCAAATAAAAATGTTCAATTTGTTCTTTTAAAACAGTAATAGCTGATTTCATAAATATATCCTCTCAAATCTCGTTGAGTTAAGCATTAATTAAAAAGTTAAGTGTACAGTATTGAATTATACAAGTCTCAACTTAAAAAAACAATAAATAGTAGGTCTGTATCATTATAATACTTAACCTACTATCTATTTCAAGATTTCATTTACAACCCTCTCACTTGCTCTGCCATCATCTAAGTAACAAAACTTATTACTAAATGATGTTTCGTTTACCATGGGTTTGTTATTATTCTGTTCTACTTTTTTAATTTCTTTAATTAACTCATCAGTTTCCTTAACTAAAGGACCCGGCGCTTTCTTTTCAAAGTCATAATAAAACCCACGAAGTTTATCTCTATACTCATCAATATCGTATACATAAAAAAACATTGGTCTTTTTAAGTTTGCATAATCAAAAAAAACAGAAGAATAGTCAGTTATAAGCATATCAGACATTAAGTACAATTCGTTAATATCTTCATAGGAAGAGACATCATAAACGAAATTTTCAAACCCAGTTAAGTCAAGATTATCGGAGACAAGATAGTGCAACCTTAAAATTAAAATATAATCTTTCCCAAAGTTTTCCTGCATCTTTTGTAAGTCTAACTCTAGATTAAACTTATACCTTCCCCTTGTGTAAAATAGATTATCACGCCAAGTTGGTGCATAAAGAATCACATTTTTATCCAAAGGTAACTTAGCTTTCCTTTTAAGCTCACTGATTTTTTCATTATTATTAAAGTTTATCAAAATATCATTTCTTGGATACCCTGATTCAATAATCGTTTCTTTAAATTGGAAAGCTCGTTTAAAAATAGTAGTAGAATACTCATTCGCTGAAACTAAGTAATCCCATTTATTTGCTTCTTTTAAAAAGTTTCTTTTGTATCTTTCAGTATTTGTTCCTGGCATATGGACTTCGTCCATATCCGCAGCCAGTTTTTTTAATGGTGTCCCATGCCAAGTTTGGACATAAGTTGTGCCTCTTGGTTTAGGTATCCATAAGGGAAGTCGACTATTTGTAATCCAATACTCTGCTCGGGCCATTATCATAATCCATTTCAGCCCAAAACGTGATAAAGCATGTAGATCTTTATGTCTTAAGTTCTTTGCTACTTTTCTATCAAAGCTCCAGTATAACTTATATTGAGGATAGTTTTCTTTAATATATAAGTAAAGTGCCTTTGGATTATCACTAAACTGTTTTCCTGAAAAACTTTCAAAAACAATAGTGTTTTTCCTTTTTGGTAACCTACTTGCTATTTTAAAAAAACTTTTTATACTTTTTTTTACATACCGATTTCTTCTAATTAAAAGTATGACCTTTTTAAACTGGTTTAAGTTTTTCATCTTTTACACCGCTATTTTTTTTAGTATTTTTTAATCTTCTTACAAGACTTTTTTTATTTCCAAATTCAGCAATGGCTTTACTAATTTCAGACTTAGCCAATTCTGTCTTACCAATCCCATTAGAAAGATCTATTAGATAAATTCTAACATCTAAATTTTTTGGTACCAATTTAACTGCTTCCTTAGCAAAAGATATTGCTTTCTCATACTCCCCAAGATGTTTTAATATGTCTATTTTAAGTTTAATAGCTAATTTATCGGTTGGTAATAAATCTAAAGACTTTTCTACTAAATTATAAGCCCAAATAGGTTTATTTCTCTTAAAACATGTACTAGCTAACAGCCTATAATAAATATTTGATTTACTTCTATTACTACTATTATATTTCGGTACCCCTTTATTATCGATAACCTCATTCACAAATTCTTTTAGTTGGCCTATTTTCAAAAGATGCGGAGCCATCCCGTGTCCACCATAAGGTACTTCAACCAAAATTGAATTCGGAAAAGACTTTAAAATATGTTCATTAACATAACGATTGTCTAGCTTATTTTTAGGATCATACACTATTATAGGCGAAACAACCTTGTTTTTCGGAAAGGAAAGATTATGTTTAAATTCATACTTTTGAATAACTTTTTTTCTTCCATAAATGGGATGTATGGATAATCTTGGTGATATAGATAAAATCCTACTATTTAGAAGAGAGCCAAAATATAAGGTTAAATATGCACCTAGACTAAACCCGTATGAAACAATATCATCATAGCCTTTTGTTATAGGTTTAACAGCCGCTATAAAGTCACTTTGAGATAAATCTTGTTGATATGTTTGTTTCTTTCTTTTTCTTATAGCAATTATATCAACATTCTTTCTACTTAATAGTTTAAAAGCGAAAGGTTGAGTGCTCCATACCATATTAATTGAATCAAAAGTTATAACAAGTTGATTCGTTTTGGTGAATTTTTTGTAATACTCAATTCTACTTTCCCCATTATCATAAATAATTATCTTGCTATAACCAAGTTTATCGTTTGTAACTTTTTCGCCAAACTCATTCAAAGTTAAATTGAACTGATTAGTAAACTTACCATGATCACCTATAATTTTATATAACATAGATAATTTAATTCTCGCTTTATATGGAGAACTATCTTTATATTTATAATTATAGCTCTCTAATCGCTTAATACTTGTTTGCCAATCTTTTTTTGATATAGCGACATTAACATATTTGCTAAACATCCTTCTGTTATTTGGATGACATTGCAAACCATTAAATAAAACCTCGTCCATTTTATTTAATAATCCAATTTTTTTACACCAATCAGCCAAGTCAAAGTAAATTTGAGGGGGAATAATTTTTTGTTCTTTATTAATATATTTATCTAAATAAGATATAGCTGCATTCCAATTCTTATCTTTTTGTTCTAAGTATGCCATTTCTTTATTAATCTCAGGATTATTGGGGTGAATGGTTAATCCCTTTTTAAACATATCTTTAGCCTTGTTACTATCGTCCCTTAATAATTTTTTCCCTTTTAAAAAATAGTATCTTTCATCTTTTTTTACCATTAGGATAAATAAATTGATTCTACCTTTAATTTTACATATTAAAGATTTTAGCTTTTTTTTCACATTATTCACTTCCATCCTGAGAACAATTATAAATAAAATCTTATTAAATAAATATCGTTACATGTAAAAACACCCACGTTAATATTAATTGTAAACTTTTGAACAAAACTAATGATTTAACATTAATTGTTGCAATTAATTTACTTTAAAATACTATTTTACATTTGAAGACTTAAATTAACCGTAACAAACATCTCAATAATGATTAATAATCACTACTGTCCAGTACATACTTTTAATATTCATATTTATTTTCCAACAACATATCCACTACTCGTTTTGTAGCAAAGCCATCTTCTAAACCACAATATTTTTGATAAAATGCTTCATATTTATTTTCATAATTATTTTGGATTGCTCGAATGTTATTTATGCCGTCAACTAACTCTTCTGTCGTACGTAACAAAGGACCTGGAGCTTCGTTTTCGAAGTCCATATAAAATCCTCTGACTTCATCTCGGTAGGTTTCAAAGTCGTATGTGTAAAATAACATTGGACGCTTTGTATTTGCAAAATCAAACATAACTGAAGAGTAATCTGTTACAAGTATGTCTGTAATTAATAGCAAATCTTGAATATCAGAATAGTTCGACACATCCATAACAAATTCACCTAGTGAGCTATCGATATTTAATTTGTTACCTACAACAACATGAGTTCTTATTAACAAAATATAGTCATCCCCAAGCCTTTCCTTCATTTGAGACAAATCCAAATTCATTTCAAATTGAAACTTGTTTTTCTTATTTGTTTTATTATCTCTAAATGTCGGGGCATACAATATAATTTTTTTATCTAAAGGAAAACATAAATTGTTTTTTATCTCTATTGCTAGTTCATCTTTTTTATTTTTATAAAAAATGTCATTCCGTGGGTAGCCTGTTTCAATAATATTACCATTAAACCTAAAAGCACTTCTAAAGGCGTTAGTTGCATACCTACTTGGAGAAACTAGGTAATCCCAATTTGAAATCGCACCACTAACCCTTTCAACATAATCATCACTACGCCCTTGCACATTTTCTATATCATGTAACATCTTTTTTAAAGGAGTTCCATGCCATGTTTGGATATAAATGGTTTCAGGCCTCTTCTTTATATAAGTTGGGAAGTTTTGATTGTTAACCCATACCTTAGCTTTAGCTAAATAATAATAATAACTTGGGCTCAATCGTTTAACTCGTTTAGTTTCAAGATTTCTAAAGCGAATATTTTTATTACACACCCAAACAACTTTATAACCACTATCTCTATTTACTAACTCTTCATATATATTTTTTGGACTATCAGCATACTGTTTACCAATCCCGCTTTCAAATAGGATAAGCTTCTCGTCAACCGGAAAAATTTTTCTAGCTACTTTATAAAACTTTTTCATCGTAGGAAAATAAATTTCACTTTTCCTAAATCTTTTAAAAGCTGTTCTATAAAATTCAGTTTCTCCAATCGATTGTACCAATGACTTATTTGTAATTCTTTTGCTAACAGCATTATATATCCTTAAGCAATTATTTGTATCCCTATATTCCAAAAACTTACTAGCTTTTATTTTATTATTCTCTGTCATTTGAAAGTCAGAACTAGAGTATTTTTTCACCTTCGTAAGGATATCATTTAATTCAAAAACAATATCTCCAGGCAAATCCTTATCTAAATTTAGATGTGATCCGCGATTACCAATAAATCTTTTGCGATCGAACTGATAATATATTATTGGTTTGTTCAGGAAGCTAAAGTCAAAAGCAACACTTGAATAATCCGTTATCATCATGGAGCTTTCCTTTAACAAATCTTGGACATCTATTTCTCCTTGGCTAATTATTTTAACCGGTGCATCTTGGAAAAAAGGTGTATATTTTTGCATGTTTGGGTGTAAACAAAATAATATTTCAAAATTATATCTCCTTGCATACTCATGTAAAGTTTCATTTAAAACCAAATCCCTATACCTTTCAAAGTATTCACTTTCAAGAAACTTACTTTCTTCTACTAGCCATTCGCGCCAAGTAGGAATGATTAACAATTGTCTCTTAACAGTTTCAGCATTGTCGAATAAGCGATCAAATCTTGACAATCCTGTAATAGCTACTTCTTTTTTTGAATAGCCAAAATCATTAACTACTATTGACTTTTCACGTTCCGAACTAACTAAAAATAAATCAGTTGAAAATGATAGCGAATTCTTACCATAAAAGTGTTCTGTATTTTTGGTACCCAGAATGCCATGTTGCAAGAATACTTTTTTCCCCTTAACTTTTTGGATAAAATCAGTAGTTCTTAAGGGATATAGATAATCAGGATGGTGCGAGCCTATAATTCTCGATGCCATTAATACGTTTTTAATATGCTCCTTAGATTTAAAATACACGATATTACCTAAATGTTTTACATTCTTTAATTCTGGGGAATCCTCTTCTATGACATAATAAACTTTTTTATCGGGATGCATTTTTCTCATATACTTAAAAAAGTGGTATCCTGTATCTTGAGCCTTATAAGGCCTTTCACCTATGATCCATATATCTTGTTGTTTATAGAACATCCTAAACAGCCATGACCATCTTGTCATCCTTTTTAAATATGAATATGTTTTGTGTTCGAAACTGTCAACTTGTAAGGATAAATTAAATCTTTTAACTGTATAATAAGGACTAATTGAAAATATTTTATCTCCCCTTGCTGCGCTACTTCCTTTTGTACGGAATCTTGCTCTAAATCTTGGATTTCCTATCCGTAATTGCACTAGTTCTTTACAATCATGAAAAGCAATCTCAAAAAATAAATCATATACATCGTCTTTAAATAAAGGGTTTTTAAATACCTCGTTTAGATCCAAAATAACTTTATATTTGTATCTATTAAGACCATATTTCTTTCTAACATCGTCTTTAAGATGAGAGATAATAACAGGAAACGTACTTTCTTCAGAAGTTTCCCTGCCTTTAACAATTAAATTTATAGAATTTATTTCAGAATTTCTTGTGAATAGTTTTCCATTAAAAGTAAACTTATTTTTCTTAGATTTAAGATTATCAATTTGTATGCTTTTTTTCTGTGATACATTTTCATTTATTGCTACTGATATATTACCTTTAGCTGTTTTATAAAAGTTATAATAATCACTCTTTTCCCATTTTGGCTTTATGTCAAATATATTTGTGTTCAAAAATCTGCCCAATCTTATTAAGGATTGATAATATTGAATGGCTTTATCGTCATCTGATACTATTATTTCCGATTTAGTTTTTATTTTTTCTCTCTCATTATCATCTAAATCTTGAATAGCAACTTTTACATTTAGGTACAAATCATATATTCCATCTATGTTAAGATATGAAAGTAGTTCTTTAGTATTGATTTTAACCCAAAAATCCGAACCTTCAGTAACCTTCAAGTCATAATTAAAGTCAGCTTCTCTATTTTGAAAGATAAGATTTGTAACTCTATATCTATTGTCAACCTTACCTTTTATTAAAACACCATCATCTTTTTGAATGATTTCTAAGGTATCTTTTAATACTTTCTTTTTCCTTCTGAAGTTATGAGTAATTTTTTTTATTCGGTTAAAGAACATTTTAAGACTCCTTGCGTTAGTATATTAAGTAGTGTTTTTTTCATTTTTTCAATACAATATTATAACATAAAATGTAACTAGTTTAACACTTTCATTATTTATAATGTTTATTTACAGCTTTTATTATTCACATTTTACATCAGTTGAAGAACTGATCTGTACTTTTTAAAAAAGAGCACTTAACGTCAAATACATAGACAAATAAACACACATTAGTAAGACTAAGGTTAAGTATAAATTCACTCTTTTGTTTTGTACAATTAATGTTATAAACTTTTACAAACAGTACTTTTAAACGATAAGGGAGAGAAATTTAAAGTAGAAGGTCGACGAAAGATAATTAACAGCGTAATTATGTCTATTATTATCGTTTTCAGGGACCGAACACATTCAGAGAAGCATCAATGGAGATACAAGGAAATAGGTATAAGACCAAATGTACCATAAAGTTATATCAGGAACAATCTGAGAACATCGACCAATTAATAAAATTAATGAATGGATAGATTAATTATACTTCATATATTTCATTATTCATATATCAAATACTTTAACACTAAATCAGACGACTGTTATCAAAGTTACCTAGGTTATTCAGTAATACTATCACTTAGTGAAAGTATTGAAAACGATACTTTCGACTTTTTATTAATATAATATCTTTAAGTAATCGAGTAGAGGGGAAAACCAATAGTTTCCCGCCCCTCTCACACCACCGTACGTACGGTTCCGTATACGGCGGTTCAATTTATATTACAGTGTGTACTTTTAAATAGTAATCTTGGGCAAAGGGGATTCCCCTTTGCCTTAAATGTTTATTTGATAAGGCTCTTTGGACGACCTTCGATAGTCCAATAAAACGATATCCCTTTCGGCAGTATGTTAACCCTTTGGCTTCCTCTACTGGTATCCCGAGTTTGACAAGGGACTTTATTCGCTTTTTACTATTTTTCTTACGTTTCGTCAGTTGACGCAATTTCCTTTGAAATTTCTGAACTGATTTTCCGTGTGGTCTTGGTTGGAAATTCTTTTTATTTGTGTCATAGTAAAAACCAAATCCTAAGAACTTCGTTTTACTAGACCGAGAAACTCTACTCTTTTCCACGTTTACTTTCAGCCCTAATTTCTTCTCAATGAATTTTGTAATAGAAATAAGCACTCTATTCGCTGCCTTTTCACTTCTAACGAAAATGAGACTATCATCTGCATATCTGACGAAGTGAAGTTCTCTTGCTTCCAATTCTTTGTCCAGCTCATTCAACATAATGTTGCTTAAAAGCGGGCTCAGGTTGCCCCCTTGTGGGGTTCCTAATGGTGTATCTTCATATTTACCATTGACCATGACACCACTAACGAGATATTTTCTTATAAGCGAGATGACGTCTCCATCTTTTATCGTGTGGGAGATAATTCTCATCAATTTATCGTGATGAACGGTGTCAAAGAATCTTTCTAAGTCAATGTCTACCAGCCAGCTATATCCATCGTTTATATATTCTAACGCTTGAATTACTGCCATTTCACAGCTTCTACCAGGTCTGAAACCATAACTATATTCGCTGAATTGTCGCTCAAATATAGGGCTTAGTTTCTGGGTAATCGCTTGTTGGACCACTCTATCGACAACCGTCGGTATTCCTAGTTTGCGCATCTTTCCATTTTCCTTTGGAATCTCTACTCTCGTAATGCCGGTGTCGGTTTGTATTTCCTTTTCCGGATTTGGGAACGCAGTTCGTTCTTATACTTCCTTAGATGTGACTTCAATTCTTCTACAGTCACTCCATCCACTCCACTTGCACCTTTATTACGATAGACTCGCTTATAGGCCTGGTTCATATTTTGATTACTTAAAATTTCTTCTAAAAGTTCCACACTCGTTTCTTCCTTTCCTTTCACGTGACGAAAGACACTTCTCTTTTGAGTATCCTCTGAGATACGCTCATACTTTCCTCATTAACACATTCTGAAGTATATCCTTCGTGCAATCATGGCGTTGAAACACTATAAATTGTTCAGCCCTTCATGATTAGAATCACTACTACGGCTTCGGCTGACTTCTCACGATAAACCTTTTTCGACCAGCTTTCTTATTAGGGGACTCCTCAGCTGTTCGTGAGACCTCCCAAGGTAAGACAACTATCCTTCCTCTTTCACTCGTCTGATTTACCCTATAGGGTTACGCACATCTTTTGGACTTTGACTTGTTATGGAGTCTTATCCGCCTATAGAGCCTTGGTATCAGATTTCTGTTCGTCGAGCCAAGATTTTGATACACGCTTCCTTCAGTCCTTATCTCGCGATAAGTGCCTTGCGTTTCTCTAGTGGTTGGTCGATGTGTACCCCCACAGTGGACTTACACCACTTAGATAGTTGCCATGCTTGGCGCACATAAAAAGGCTTTGCTCCTAGGAAGAAAGCAAAACCTTTTATTATATATTTCATCTTTTTTTTGTTAGGTGGTGATCATGAATCCAAAGAGTCTGACCGTTATATTTACCTCGATACCATGTATTATTCCCTACTTTCTCTGTCTTATGAACTTAAAATGCCTTTCCTTCAACTTTTGCGAAATCCGAATTGCTCCATATCTTGTTCTTACTGCCACCCCAAGCGCGATTATAAGCAGCGCCTTTACCTTTAAAATAGAATGTCTTTTCCTTATTGTCGACAGATTTATGTGCATAGGTTATAATATCTTTTTTATTCACCCAGCCGATTGTTCCATTTGTACTGCTTGGTTTAGTGCTAATTAAATAAAATGTGTCTTTATCAATCTTGGCTTGTTTTTTAATATAGTAAACTTGGTTGGTATGTGTCGAGCCAGCTGTTATCTTCGCATTTTTATCCTCTGGTTTACTGTAGATATATGCATTCTCGTGCTTAATCTCACCTAATCGGCTTGTCTTCTTTTCCTCTTTAGAAACTAAATGATTCTCGTGAATCCAAAGCGTCTGACCATTATATTTACCTCGGTACCATGTGTTATTGCCAACTGTTTCCGTCTTATGGACCTTAAACGGTTCTCCCTCAACCTTGGCAAAATCTGTACTATTCCATAGTTTATTTTTACTTCCACCCCAGGCACGATTATAGGCGGCACCTTTTCCTTTGAAATAGAAAGTCTTTGATTTATTATCCACAGCTTTATGAGTGTAAGTTGTAATATCTTTTTTGTTCACCCATCCGATTGTTCCATTTGTACTGCTTGGTTTAGTGCTAATTAAGTAAAATGTATCTTTACCTACCTTAGCTTGCTTTTTAATATAATAGACTTGGTTTGTATGCGTGGAACCCGCTATCATATCCGCATCTTGATCTTCTGGATTACTGTAGATATTTGCATTTCCCTGCTTAATCTCGCCTAATCGGCTCGTCTTCTTTTCTTCTTTGGCAACTAGGTGATTCTCGTGAATCCAAAGTATTTGACCATTATATTTGCCTCGATACCATGTATTACCAGCAACTGTTTCTGTTTTATTGACTTTAAACGCCTTACCTTCAACCTTGGCGAAATCGGAACTACTCCATAACTTCCTTTTACTTCCACCCCAGGCACGACTGTAAGCAGCACCTTTTCCTTTAAAGTAAAGAGTTTTTGAGTTATTGTCTATTGCCTTATGGGAATGAGTTGTAATATCTTTTCCACTAACCCACCCGATGGTGCCATTTTTGCTACTTGGTTTATTACTAATAAGATAGAATTGCTGATTTTCTACTTTGGCTTCTGCTTTAATATAGTAAGCTTGCTTAGTATATTTAGAGCCAGCTTTAGTAGATTTACTCTTTGTTGGATTGTCATAAATTTTGCCATTCGCTGATTTTATTTGTCCTAGTTTACTTGTATTCGCTTTTTGAGCTGAAACTAGTTTATTATGCTTTTCAGTGACAAGTTTAACAAAATCATTCCAATTATAACCCCACTGAGCAAAATAACCATGAGGATCCACATGAGTGGTCCCACCGAGATGGTTACTGACTGCCTTATGAGACCACAATGAACCCTTGCCTGTTGTTTCTGCACTTGTTACTCCTAAACTATAGTCATACAACTTTTCTGCAAGATAATCAGCATAATTATTTATAGAACGGGCAAAGTCATCAAAATTGTTAACCCTTACTAATTCAACGTGGATAAAACGCTCATTAGCATAGCGGCCGGCACCCCATGCACCTATATCTGTAGGATGTACTTCAATAATACGAGATCCATCTACAAAAGCGTGCACAAAAGCATTTTTATGATTTCTTGACATAAAGGCAATCTCACCAGTTATGGTAGAGTTATTATTTGCCGTCTCGTGAGCAACTATCCCTTCAGGTTTGCCAAAACCGTTTCGATAATTGAACTTAGTCAAATGCCCTATATGGTCTGTTTCTTGTTTTGCAACTGATAGATTGTTAGATTTTATGTAGTCATTAACGTCAGGATAGTCGGAAAACGTACTAATGCGAGGTGTAGACTCCTCTTTAGGATGCTCACTTTCAAAGTTACCTTCTCGCCAGGCTTCTGGAATGTATTGAAGTTCTTCCTCTGTTAATTCACTAATGTCTTCCCCATAAACTTCTGTACCTTTTTCAATGCCGAATTCATTGGTTTCCTTCGATTCATTAGTAGCATCTTCATTGCTCTCTTCTCCAGCATAAACTAATGAATGTTGGAAGGAGGTCATTGATAAACTAATGACTACTATCCATATAAATCTTTTCAAAAATAGAACCTCACTTTCATAATATGTAGTCTATTCTAGATATTTTAATATACTAGTTTAATTGATTTCAATATATACAAACAGTTTTTGAATAAAATTAAGATATACGTTGTTAAATCTTTGATGTTATGAAATCAACCCCTTTAATAATAAAAACATGTCCTTATAAATATCGGCTAAGCTTAAACGATATTAATAAGGAAATGACTTTTTAACAATCAAGATAGAAATATAACCTGACTAAACGGATTCTTTACTAATATAACTTGAAAAATTATATTGAATGTAGTTTTAATATCCAACCAAAATCAAAGTGTCAAAAAAAATACGCATATGATGCTGTCACCATAATCCATTTTGCTTACATCATAAATGCACCATGTAAAACAATCTCACTCCTGGTAACATTAATATTTCACTTTAGCATATTCCATTTTCACTGCTTTCTTTCCTTATAAGAAAAAGTTTTCCTACATTTTGGCTACTAATATGTGAAAACACGTAAAAAGTCTCTTAACAAGTCTCTTTTATTAGCCGATAATAAAACTAGTGAGTTGGCTAATAAATAAGAAAGGAGAGTTGTAGAGATATTGAAAAAAGTTAGTATTTACTTGATTATCTTGATATTTCTCTTCCAAGTCACCTGCATACCTGTCAGCGCTGAAACAAATGAACAGACAGGTAACAACACAATGACTAAAGTTACAGTTGAAAATAAATCAGATCAAGTTTTTCTCTATGAAGAGGAATCTGAGTATAGTGAACAACTAGCTGAATTGGAAGACGGAGATGAAGTAACAATTTTAGATATCTTTGAAAACATTGCTTATGTTGAGTACGTTGACAAAGCGTCCAATGTGACCTATCAAGGGTATTTAAGTAATGATTATTTAACATTGAATAATTTCAACAAAGAAGATATAACAGATTCATTCGAAAAACAAGAAGATAGTAATCAAAAAAAGAACAAAGACTTTCAACATGTTAAATCGGATTTAGAGGATAGTTATACAAATAAAGAAGAAGTTACACTAGATTCAAATATAAAAAGCAACAATGAAGAAGTTGATGAGGAAATAAATAATACAACAAAATCAAAACTCTCAAACTCACAACAATCTTTTAAACTTGCAAAAGACTCCAATTCTATTCAAGGATATGCTTTAAAAAGACCAACTTACGTGTATGATTCTCAATCGAGAAATTCAAAAAAACTCAAATCATATGAACAAGGCTCCAGTCTAAAGTATAAAACACTGAATAGCAACTGGTATCAAGCAACTATCAAATATAATGGTGAATGGGTCACTGGATATATACACGTTAACGATGTGGAAACATTCTCAGATAAACAAACAACTCAAAATGGTTTAGCTGCCAAGAGTCCGACAAATGAGAACCAAAGAGCGACGAAAGATAAAGTCCTGAAGACTTACAAAAAAGGGACCATACTTAAATATAAAACTTTGACAAGTGAATGGTGCCAGGCAACTATCAAATATAATAGTGAA
>Ga0079225_10000843_pt1 | contig 16791 bp, 21 predicted proteins | sample Poulit2012_FD_76344 | JGI IMG/M metagenome (GOLD analysis project Ga0079225, IMG submission 76344) | Agricultural soil microbial communities from Georgia to study Nitrogen management - Poultry litter 2012 | ecosystem: Environmental > Terrestrial > Soil > Agricultural land | place: USA: Georgia... | reverse complement strand
AATAAAGCAGATGGTGGATAAGGAAACATGGTTAAATGGTGATGAAATTGCTGATTACTTCGATGTGGAAGTAATTGAGTCGAAAAACATTGCAGCTTGTGCTAGTGATTATCTTAAAAATTATGATAAGACACCACAAAAACTAATTGCGTCCGGTAGCAAACCACCACAACATAAACCGCAAGTAAACGATGAAGACGAAAATATTAAACTGCAAAATGAGTTGGACCTACTAAATTTATAGAGGTCTATTTTTTACGTTTAAAAACTGGGAGGAAATTTAATTGAAAACAAAATTTGAACAAGCATTACTATCAATGATGAATAACAAGAAGATTCTATCCGTTACGATGGATGGTTCTGCAGGTATGACGAAACGAGAGCAGGAACTTCGTCAAAACGCTTCCGATCTTAAGGACTCTGCACAAGCGTTAATGGATGAAGGGAAGCACAAGGAAGCAAAAGCAAAGTTGGAAGAAGCGAAAGCGGCAAAGAAAGACCTTGATGATTTCCTTGCTTTACAGGCAGACTTTCAAGGATTGGGTACTATTCCTGAACCTCAAAATAAAGGTGGTAAATTACCGGGTAATCCGGAGCCGCAGCCAAACCCGAAGGCAGAATATAAAAAAGCATTCTTTAAAGCAGTTCGTGGTCAAAAGTTAACTGATGATGATTTAGAAGTGATGGATAAATATAAAGCTAAAATCTCATCTGGTACGGGTGAAGATGGTGGTTATATTATCCCGGAGGATATTCAAACGAAAATTAATGAGTTGCGTCAATCAACAGACGATTTAAAGCAATATGTCAACGTCGTTCCTGTTTCAACTAATAAAGGTGCTCGTACCTTAGAGAGACGCGCAGACCATACTCCTTTTGCGCCACTGTCTGAATATGGTGACCCTGATGCAATGAAGGAAATTGAATCACCTAAATTTGATCGACTGACTTACACAATTGAAGATTTTGCCGGTTTTCTACCAGTGCCAAACACGGTGTTAGAAGATACCGACCAAGCTTTAGAGCAATATTTAATTGCTTGGATTGCCAAAAAATCCAAAGCGACTGATAACCACTTAATTTTAAAGCAAGTAGATACACTGGATAAAAAATCCTTAGATGATTGGAAAGGAATTAAAACAACGTTGAACGTGACGTTAGATCCTGCATTTACAGAGGTTGCAAAAATATTCACTAACCAGGATGGGTTTAACTATCTTGACCAATTAGAAGACGGAAATAATCGTCCTTTATTGCAACCAGACCCGACACAAGCAACAAGAAAATTATTGTTTGGAGTGCATCCGGTAATTGTGTTGTCAAACAAAACAATCGCGACTGAAACCGGAAAAGCGCCATTTATTATTGGTGCACTTGATGAAGCTGTTGTCCTGTGGGATAGAAAACAACTTGCCATCGACATGACAAAAGAAGGAGGCCAAGCTTGGAGAACAAACACAACTGAATTCCGTGCAATTCAACGTGAAGACGTTACAACATGGGATACAGAAGCGGTTGTGTATGCACAGATCAACATTAACGATGGAGGTGTAGAAGGATAATGGCGAAATTCAAAGCGATCGTTACTGAGGATGTTCCTGGAAACCGACTATTATCTTTAAAAACCGAAACACGAAGCGGTGAGGATGTGATGACTATTTCCGTTACTCAATCAGGAGAGTCACCTGATTTCCGTTCTACTGGCGAGTTAAAGGCAGATCAAGAGGTGTCTGTAACCATTAAAAATGAACCTGTGTGGGAAGTAGAAGCAAGTGAAGATTTAACGGCAGGCTCTTATGTACAAGTAGGGGATAGTGGAACTGTTGTTAGTGGCGAGGGATTTGGTTATGTGGCTGAAACTGTAGAAATTGGCGGAGTTGCTAAGGTAGTGCGGCAGTCTGGTGGCGCGGGAGAGCGTGGACCCCAAGGACCTAGAGGACCCAAGGGAGAACCAGGCGCTGATGGTGAGCAGGGGCCTAAAGGTGATCCTGGTAAAAATGCCGATCCACAATTCTCCGAGGAAGAAGTAACGGCGCTAAAATCATTGATCGAAGATGGAGAGTAGGGAGACCTGCTCTCTTTTTATTTGAGAGGGTGATGTTATGGAACTTGAAGAATTAAAAGTCTACCTTCGTATCGATCATGACGATGAGGATTATCTGTTGCAATCCTTTCAAAAAATGGCTCGTGAATATATTAAAAATGCTGTTGGTGAAGTGGATAAAAACAATGAACTCTATAAATTTTCAGAGGCTATTCTTGTTGGGCATTGGTATGAAAACAGGGAATTGGCTAGGATCGGAAATGCGTCCTATTACATTCCCGATTCTTTTCAAAGCATTATCCAACAGCTTAGGTATTGTGGTGATAATTCATGAACCCAGGACGATTACGGAATAGGATCGAAATACAAGAAAAACAAACAATAAGAGATCCGGATACGAAGTTACCGATTGAGAAGTGGGTTGCTCTTCATAAATGTTGGGCACAAATCTATCAACCACGCGGTAGAAATTTTTATCAGGCTGCAGTTGCGCATAAAGAATATATTACATGGTTCAATATTCGCGATAGAAAAGGTGTTGAACCTGGTATGAGGGTGCTGTTTAAGAGTAGGAAATATGAGATTGAACAAGTTAATCCCGATTTCCAACATAACAAAACAATGGCCTTGCAGTGTAGGGAGGTGGTCTAATGTCGTTAGAATTAGAGGGGTTCGATCAAGTCCAATCAAAACTAAATTCTTTGGGCAGAAAAGGAAAAATGATGGAAAACAAAGCCGTCAGGAACGGTGCGAATATATTGCTTGATCGTATGAAGAACGAAGTGCCTGTGTCTGAAAAAGATCAAGTGCATATTCGAGATGATTTAAGAGTAACAAATGTTAGCCGAAAAGAAGGTTATCCTACTGTCAATGTAGGACCAAGTAAGGTGACGGCATGGAGAGCCAAGTTTCTTGTATATGGCACTGTGAAAATGTCTCCTGACGATTTCATGACAAGGGCATCAGACGCAACAAGGGGAGAAGTGCAGCAGACCATTAGAGACGAGATCAAACGAGGTTTAGGGTTATGATTGATACGGAAGTTAAAGTGATTAATTTATTGGAAACTACCCTGAATGAGCTTGTTGATGATCGTATATTTAGACTGACTGTGCCTGATGCATATGCTGATAAGTATCCTTATATCAGAGTGTCCGAGATTAACAATATTAATGATGATTACAGGGACAATAAAGCGAAAGCCAGCGATATACGTGTGCAGATAGATTTTTGGACTAAGGGAGACCCTGCACCGATTCAAAACTTAATAAATAAAACCATGGAGTCGCATCAGTTTAAACGAACTGGTGTGACTCCTTTTTATGAGGAAGACACAGGAGCATTCAGAAAAGCAATGCGTTATATCAGTAAAGCGAATTTAAAGGAGGAAACATAAATGGCAATTGTAGGTTTAAAAGATATTGTTTATGCAGAATTAAAAGAAGATAGCGAAGAAGTAGTGACTTATGGAGAGGTTAAAAAGTTTGCACCTGCAATCACAGCTAACGTAGATACGAACCAAGAAAGCGCAACTCAATACGCTGACAATGGCCCGATTTCCGTTGTAAGCCAAACAGGTGAAACTACACTTTCATTAACTGTGGATGAGATACCACAAAAAGTTTTGGCTGAAATTCTTGGACAAGAGTTAAAGAAGGGGGTAATTGCATATAAACAAGATGCTATCGCTCCATATGTGGCGGTGGGCTTCATTGGGAACAAGGATAATGGGGAGAAACGTTTGGTGTGGCTTACAAAGGGGCGTTTTTCTATCCCTTCCGATGAATGGAATACAAAGACAGATTCTCCGGAATTCCAAAACCAAGAAATTGAAGGTACTTTTATTCGCCGTGAGCATGACAAAGTATTTAAAATCGTTGGTGATACAGATGATGAAGATTTTAAAGCATATGAAGATAAGTTTTTTGATGATGTTTTCGATCTTAAAACCCTTGATGGCGGATCAGGTGGCGGAGTAGAAGGATAATCAAACAAGGCATCGCTTAAATGGCGGTGTCTTTTTCATTTATATAAAGGGGAGTGTAGATATTGGAAATTACATTAAATATTAAAGGTGAAGAAAAAACATTTGTTCAGGAGTTTGCACCATTGAAGCTTTATAGAAAAGCACTTGAAGTTGAGGATTACGCCGAACAAAAGGACGCAGAAGAGGAAAAGTTATTTGATAAGCGTCTTAATTTAATTGTCGAGGTGTTCGATAAACAATTCACTAAAAATGAACTTGAAAACGGTCTTAATGTTATAAACCACAAGGAGGTAATGTATAACGTCATAGCTGTTGGCATACTAGGCAATCGCTCACTTGAGGAACAGGAAGAATTGGGAAAGTTTATGAGAGAGATGGAGGAGATGGCGAAACAAGAAAAATCACAATCAACGACCGCATAAATCAAATTAAAGACGTTTATTTAATGCTTATGGAGCGACACAATTGGACTCCTGCTCAAATCGATGAAATAGACGCGCATTATTATTTTGATTTACTTGATAGAAAGAATCAACCTAAGCCAAAGAAAAAAGCAAGTAAATGGGCAGGTCAAAAGGTTGTTCCTATTGATGCGGTCTTTTAGGGAAGGGGGTAAACCATGGCAGAAACATTGGGGAGTCTTGTTGTTAGAGTCGGTTTAGATGGGTCGGACTTTGATAGAGGTTTAAAGAACATAAATAGTCAAATGGCGCTTGCCAAGAGTGAAATGAGAGCAGCAAGTGGATCTTTTAATAACTTTGGAAAATCTACCGATGCATTAAAAACGAAGCAAACTAACCTTGCTAAACAGTATGCGCTTCAAGGAGAACGCGTAAACGAATTAAAAGGTCAGTATGACTCTCTAGTCAAATCACACGGCGCTGAATCTGATGCTGCATTGAGAGCCGGAGCGAAACTCAATAACGCTATCGGCACATACAATAAAATGGGTCAAGAATTAGGATCATTAAGCGAGCAATTAAGAATGCAAGAATCACGTTGGTATAAAGCACAGCAAGGTATGCAAAGCTTTTCCGATAAGACAGGACGCATTGGAGATAAGATGACGGGAGTAGGGAAGAAGCTATCTACTCGTGTTACTTTACCCATCCTAGGGATTGGGGCGGCTGCTTTAAAAGTCGGAATGGACTTTGAGGCTAGCATGAGTGAAGTTGCTGCAATTACCGGAGCTACAGGCGATGATTTTGATGCTCTACGTGATAGCGCACGTGAAATGGGGAAGCAAACTAAATTTAGTGCATCAGAAGCGGCACAAGCGCAAAAATATATGGGCTTAAAAACTAGGCCAGTCATTGAGAAATCGGTGGCATAAAATATCGGGTGAAAACGGTAGAAAGCTAAATCTTGCTTGCTGGTTGGAAATAATTATAGTATAATATAGTTATAGAATACTAGCGAAGGGTTGAGTTAAATGGAGGGTAAAATTTGTTGTACTTGTCGAGAGAAAAAGAGAATTGAAAACTTCTCTAAAAACAAGCGTTCGAAAGATGGATACAAGGAATATTGCAAACAGTGCGCGAAAGAAGCAACAAAGAAATATCGCGAAAAATACAGGGATGAAATAAATGCAAGGAACAAGAAATGGTATGACAAAACAAAACAGGAAAAAGAAAAACGCACTCAAGAAGCCATTAAAAAAGGGTATAGAATATGCACGCAGTGCCATAATAAAAAGGACATTCTTAATTTTTACAAACGAGGGAATGGTGGTTTCTATGGAGAGTGCAAGCAGTGCCACAATGATAAGGTGCAGGCATATAAAAAAGATAATCGAGAAATTGTTCTCCAAAGAAAAAAGGATTATTATCAGCGTACGAGAGAATATCAATTAACTTATTTCAAAGAATACAATCAAAAAAACTCCGAAAGAAATACGTTAAGGGCGAAAATATGGCGCAAAAATAATCGAGATAAATACCGTGAGCATATGGTTATGTCGAACCAAAGAAGAACGGCAAGGGAAAGTAAAGTCGAGAACAATTTTACTAGAAAACAGTGGAGTTTTTGCAAGGATTTTTTCCGTGACGAAGAGGGGTTGATCGAGTGTGCATATTGCAACAAAAAGATGAAAAAGGCTACACAAGATCATTTTATTCCCTTGTATAATGGTGGAGGGTACACCGCCGACAACATAATCCCTGTTTGTCAAAGGTGCAACTCAAGAAAAAGCGCAGCTGATTTTTACGAATGGTATCCAAGAACAGAATTTTATTCTAGTGAAAATGTAGATAAAATAGAATTTTACCTCAACCTAATTAGAGCAAAGCAAGCCAATACCGTGCCAAGCTTGGATGGGAAACCCCAAGAAGGTGTAACGACTAGATAAAGTACCCTAAATGCGAAAGTTGCCTTAAATGGCGGCTTTTTTGTATGGAGAAATATCCACGAGCGCCCGACACCTAAACAAACAATGTTGTAGGTGATGATATAGTCTGAACTAGGTATGAATCGACATACCATAATGCGGGGAAACCCCTAGAGGCAAGGATAAAGAACCTTGCGATAACAAATTGTAGCTGGTTGGGAAACCAAACAAATTATCGAAGGGTTACCTGCTGTCCTTAACTTGGCAGCTGCATCTAATATGGATTTAGCACAAGCATCAGACATCGTCACGGACGTCATGAGTATGTACCAACTGGAAGCCGAGGAAGCAGGCAGAGCGACTGATGTATTCGCTAAAACATCCACATCGACAAACACAGACGTTAACCAATTAGGGAAAGCATTCGAGTATGTGGGTGCTAACGCAAATGATGCCGGAATGAGCATCGAGACTACATCAGCTTTCTTGGGATTATTAGCTGATAACGGTATAAAGGGATCAAAAGCAGGTACAACATTAAACGCAATGTTGCGTGATATGAAAAAGAATGCAGAAGACGGAACATTTCAAATCGGAGAACAGACCGTTGCGCTTTATGATTCCAATGGTGAAATGAGAGATATGACCGATGTGGTTGATGATCTCATCAAAGGTACATCCAAAATGAGTGATGAACAACGAGATCAAGCATTGTCATCCGTTTTTGGCACAGAAGCCTTAAAAGGCTTTAATATTATTGCTGGTGAAGGTGAAGGCGCGACAAAGGATTTAACGAAGGAATTAGAAAACTCAGATGGTGCAGCTGAAAACATGGCTGAAACGATGCAAGATAACGCAAAGGGTCAGTTACAACAATTTAAATCAGCACTCGAAGACATGTCTATTTCACTCTCAGAACATTTACTACCAAGCGTGACAAGCATTATAGAAAAACTTACAGAATGGGTAAGGAAGTTTGGTGAGTTATCTCCAGCGACACAAAAAACCATTATAAGTATTGCGGGAATCACTGCAGTTATTGGTCCAATGGCACTGGCATTTGGCGGCGCCTTTAAAGCCATAAGTTTGTTTAGTGGCGGAATCGCAAAAGCCATCGGATGGTTTGGAAGAATGTCTATGGGTTCGAAAACAGCCAAAACATCCATGGGATTATTCGGTAAGTCTGCAACCAAAACAGGTACAACAACTTTAGCTGCAGGTAAATCTTTCGGAAAGGCCGCAGGAACACTAGGGAAAATAGGTAGAGTTGCGGGTGTAGCCAGGGGAGCACTCAGTCTATTAGGTGGTCCAATGGGTTTATTGGCAACTGTGGGTATTCCTGCATTAATAAAAGGTGGAAAGAAACTATATGATCATCTAACAGAAGACTCTATCCCTGCTGTAGAAGGATTCGGAGACAAAGTATCTGAATCAACAGAAAAGGCTGTTCTTGGATACAAAAACCTTAACGACGATGCGACCACCCAACTGAATGAGTTATTCTGGGGTGGACAGGAAATAACGGAAGAAGGTTCCAAGGGATTGATTGAAACCTTCAAAGAAATGGGCAACCAGATTTCCGAATCTATGGAAGAAAGCTTTAATGATAGTTATGAGACACTATCCAAATTTATGAAGGATAGTAAAGAAGTGTCGAAAGAAGAGAGAAAAGAAATATTGGAAAGTATGCAAGAAGGTCATGAAGAGCAAAAGGAAAACTTAAAAGAACATGAAGGACGCATAAAAGAAATATTAGAACAAGCCAGCACCGAAAAAAGAGAACTTACCGAAAAAGAAAAAGAAGAAATAAATAAAATACAAGATAAAATGATGGAAACCGCAGTACAGACCATGTCTGATGGTGAAGTGGAACAGACAGCCATCATGGAAACATTGGAAAATAATGCGAGTGAAATAACGGCTCGCCAAGCTGCCGAAACCGTTAAAAACAGTAAGAAAGCAAAGAACGGTACAGTTAAAGAAGCTAATGAGAAATATGATAAAACGGTCGCTGCCATTATTAGAGAACGTGATGAAACAGGTTCTATCAGTGCAGAACAAGCAAAAAAATTAATTGAAGAAGCTGAAAGACAACGTTCTGAATCAGTCAATAAAGCAGAAAACATGCATAAGAACGTAGTTAAACACGCTAAAGAACAAGCAGGAGAACACGCGGAACAAGTAGATTGGGAAAGTGGCGAAGTACTGACCAAGTGGGAAACCATGAAAAAAGAGGTAGTCGATAAATCAAAAGAAATGAAAGATAAAACTCTCGAAAAGATTGATGAAATGGGAGTGAAAATGACTAAACACTTTGAGGAAAACGGCTTTACTGTTACAGGAATTATGGAAACACTCAAAGATGATGTCATAAATTTGTCAGATAAATTGAAGGACGGAGCAATAGAGAAGTTTGAGGAATTAGTCGAGTGGGTCAAAGGATTACCGGACAAGATCGGCAAAGCACTTGAGTCTGGAAAAGACTTAGCTAAAGAAGGAATGGGTGCTGTCGCAGATGCAACTACAAGCAAATTAAAAAGCGGATTAGACGCCACTGTAGATGGCATGGAATGGATTCTTAAAGAAACTGGTTCCGGTGCCAAAAAAGTAGGTAAATGGATTATTCCTGGATACGCCAAAGGTACAGATGGTCACCCTGGAGGTCCTGCAGTTGTGGGAGAAGAAGGTAGAGAGTTAGCGCACATACCCGGAAAGGGATTAGCTATGCTCGGAGTTAAAGGTCCTCAACTTTCAAACTTTCCTAAAGGAACATCAGTATTGCCGAATAAGCAAACTGAATCGCTTGTTAAAATGGGAATCCCTGGGTATGCAAAAGGTATCGGGGACATTTGGAGTTGGATTTTCAAAGGCGCTAAGACCATAATTTCTAATATTAATAAAAAATTCAAAGTGCCTATCCCAGAAGGCAAGGAGTTCCCAGATACTACAGCGCGTGGAGCGATAGAAAAATCCCAAGGTTCTATAGGAGATTTCATTAAAAGTAAAATAGCTGATTTTGATATCGGTACAGGCAATGTAAGTGGTAGTGTTAATAAATGGGTTCGTGCCGCGATGGGGATTACAGGTGTCCCCGGGAGTTGGTTTGGACCACTATCCACAATTGCGATGAAGGAATCTGGTGGAAAAACTGGACCGTCAACAGTAAATAGATGGGATTCCAATTGGTTGCGCGGAACACCTAGTATGGGGTTATTCCAGACAATAGGACCAACATTTAACGCTTTTAAAAAGAGTGGCCTAAACGACATCATGAATCCGATTCATAACGCGGTCGCTGCTATCAATTATATTAAATCACGTTACGGCACACCATTTAATACGCCCGGTATTCGTTCCATGGCGATGGGTGGACCGTACAAAGGTTATGCAAAAGGCGGAATTATCGATAATAAACAATTGGCTTGGCTTGGAGAAAACGATCACCGAGAGTATGCTATTACCACAGAACCAAGGTATCGCAAACGCTCATTAGGCTTGTGGAGTCAGTTAGGTAGTGAATTGGGTGTTCCTGAAATGTCTGATACGAATGTCAGTGATAGCAACGGATTAATGTCAAAAATGTTTAATCTTATGAAGGAATTCATTGACACAGCCGGACGTGCTGCAGAAATCAACCAAACAAACCACTACCACAATACAGGACCGTTTTCCCCTGCGGAAAATGCACGCAAAAACAAACAAATGCTTCGCCAGGCTGCAATGGAATGGAGGTGATAGATTGAGACGATTGACATATGAAAACGGCAGAGGTGAACAGATCGAATTCTATCTATCACCTCTTTTAATAGAATCGCTAGAGGGAATAGGGGAAGTTGATGCAGACATACAAGGACAGACCGCCCCATATTCTGACGGTGATATGTATATAGATACCTTGCTACAGCCGAGATTTATTGATCTTGAAGGCTCTATTTTGAAAAGGGACTTTATAGAAATACGTGAATTCAGAAGGCACATATTACGTGTCTGCAACCCAAAGCTAGGATTAGGTAAAATCACCCTTGAATTAGATGGGGATATTAAAGAGATTATGGGTGTACTCGATGGCTCACCTGCGTTCCCCGAACGTGGAAGGGACGTATTCCAAAAGTTTATGATCAATTGGAAATGTCCGGATCCATATTGGAAGGATTTAAACAGGGTATCTCGCCCCCTACAATCATATGTGGGAAATTTCACATTGCCAACGACATTCCCGTTTGAATTGGGAGTAGCAGGCAGTAGAACCACTTTATTTAACGAAGGTGATGTTCCTGCCCCTGTAAGTATTGATATACATGGACCGACAACGAATCCACAGATTATCAATCGCACAACAGGTGATTATATACGGATTAATCGTTCGATAGCCGATGATGAGATACTGCACATCAATACAGCCAGTGGACAGCAACGTGTGGAGATATACCGTGATAATTCGATTGAGCAGGGGTTTGGGTATCTTGATCATAATTCGGAGTTGTTCAGCCTAGAGCTTGGAGAAAATGAGATTGAACATATCGCTGATGCTGGGGATCGGAATGCGATCGTGGCAGTGAGTTGGCAGAGTAGGTATACAGGAATATAGGAGGATTTAATCATTCATTGTCGAATTATACGGCAGGAGGATGATTATAATGGATAACGCGTTAATGAGGTTTTTTCTCGATGGGCAGCTGGTGTTGGAAACAACGTCCGATAAGCATGAGTTTTTGAAGGATCATGAATTGGACGTTGGTGATGTTTTTGATTTCGGAGAGAATAAAGCTATGATTTTAGAAACTAATGAAAAGTATCCACATAATATCATAGACTATACTATAAAATTAGTGGAGTGATTAAAGTGGTGAAATGTACTATTGTCACATTTTATAATGACGATAAAGAAGTACTCGGAAGGTTTAAGAGTATGGAATCTGTTCCAGATAAAAAAATAGAATCCCTGTTAAAAGAACACGATGCCAGTCACGCAACTATTGAGTACCAAGCGAGGTTGGTAAGGGAACTAAATATTAAAATCGCTTAAAGCATCCCACCCGGGGTGCTTTTTATTTTGGGAGGTAATTAATAATGACTGACAATGAGACAAAGCAATATATTGACGGAAAAATTCACGAGTTGAAATTGGATATATATGCAGAAATTCATGTTCTTGAAACGAAATTGGAGAAAAGCCCAAAAGATATATCAGAAGAAATCAAGCAAAAAACGCGCGTTCTTGCAGAGGAATGGAGGTAAACCATGTCAGATGAATGGAAATATAGAGATTTACCGCGTGCCAATGGGCAGGTGGCTCCTTCATATTGGAATAAAGAAGAAAAGGAATTTGAAGTATACGAGGGTAATGTTGGTGTTGTGGAAGAGCTGGCATCCATCAAGCAAACGCAAAACGAGATATTAAAGCGGTTGGATAAGCCGATTGATACTCAGGTAACTGGGAGTATAGTTGTGGAAAAGATAATTGATAATGAAGTGATTGCTCCGTCATCAAAAATCACATGGGGTTCAACAGACTTAAGAGATTATAAGGATTTTAAGTTACTTGTTGCATCAACAGAAGATGGTAATATGTCGGGTTATATTTATGCTGGAGGTTCCCGTCCGTCTATGCCCATTGAATTTACTGACTTTAAAAAGACGAGCGCAGGAAGACCTATGCCCGTGATAATTGACGAAGAGTATAAAATGTTTGGATGGTATAGATTTGACTTTAATAATAGGGGAGTAAATGATACTACCATTGATGTTTGGATTGCGAAGGAGGAATGGTGAGTGTGTTACTGGATAACTTTGATGATCTGTATGGGCTAGATGACACCATAAAATTAGAAGAAAACATTTACGCAAGCATAGATGAGGTGATAAAAAGAATTAAAAACAAGGAAGAACAGTCAGGTAAATGGAGGGAATATATAGAAAGGTGGGAGAAAGAAGGGCGCATTTAATTACTCAAGTAACTGTTGTCTATAGTGGCGAAATATTGAGTATTGAATAAATGTTAAAGCATCCCACCCGGGGGTGCTTTTTTATTACGAAAGGAAGTGACACAATGGCAGAGAAATCCTATTTTTATGATAGTACAGCAAGTGACGAACGAATATATCAAGCAGCAGACTTTGCTCGATTTCACCACCAGATAATAGGTGACGGGGTTTCTAATACTTTAAACTTACCTGATTTAGAGGTGTCAGCCGAAAACAATATGGAGGTTAGTTTAGGCGCAGGATATATGTTTGCGAATGGTTATTTATACGAAAACTCATCCACAATGACACTAAAACACGATATCGCAGACAGCAGTAATGATCGTATTGACCGAATTGTTATACGCTTTGACAGTGACCCTGCACAACGCAGAATCTATGCTGTAATCAAGAAGGGAACACCCGCAAAGAATCCTGCACCACCCAGTATTACACGCGATAATTATGTACACGAAATGAGTGTGGCTCAAGTAAGGATTATTGCAGGCAAATCACATATTGAACAGTCGGAAGTTACGGATGAGCGTGCTAATGATGATGTGTGCGGATATATACCATTGCATAATATTTATCGAGGGTTAGGCATTAATGAATTAGGTATGGTAACGATGCCGAATCAGTCTTTTCTAGAGGTAGAAAACAGTAATCCTAATGCTGTTATAGATGGAGAGGAACGCACAGATATACTTTTAGGCAACCAAGTTGTAGAAGATACACAGAATGAATTGCATAACGGGATGTTTGTACCAAAAGCTGATGGTATTTACACTATATGGGCCATGGTGAGGTGTGATGAAGCGGACTTAAGAGGAGAGGATGTTGGAGGAACAGATATTCAGATCTTCCTTGTTGTAAATGATGAGCAAACCAGGTTTCCAATTATCGTAAACGTACTCCATGATCACAGGGATAACATGTGGACTGGTTCAACGGTTATGAGAATTAAAAAAGGCGACAAGGTTCATTTGTCGGCAAAACTAATCCATAAACCTGGCGGAGATATACCAATACGAAACACATGGTTCCGCATTTCCAAAAATGCTTAAGGAGGTGAAAGCTATGAAAATGCCTATACGCGTATACAACAGATTTTTAGATTTACAAATAGAAACAGACGCTTATCAGTCTCTGCAATATAAACGTAGTTACCATGGTGTGGGCGATTTTGAACTCCACATCAACCGTTATATGCATGGCGCGGAATACTTCCAAAAGGGAAATATTATTGCATTAAATAAGCAGGAAAATAAAGCCGGCCTGATCGTCTCCAGGGAAATTGCACTGGACGAATCAGGCAAGGAAAGCGAAAACTTTAAACTGACCGGTTTTACATTAGACGGATTGATGAACAGACGTGTATCAGTACCTCCTGCAGACACTGCATACGATCGTAAATCGGGTGATGCCGAAACGGTTATGAAACATTACGTTTACAATCATTTTGTTAATCCTGCCGATAGTAGCAGAAAATTAGACATGTTAGAAATCGCACCTAACCAAAATAGAGGTGAACACGTCTCCTGGGAATCACGCTTTAAAAATATTGGTGAGGAATTAGAAAAGATATCTATCGAATCTGGTTTAGGCTGGGGTATCTTTGTGGATTTTAATACTAAGAAGCTAGTATTTGACTGCTTCCAAGCAAAGAATCTAACACAGAATAATGAATTTGGCTATTCACCAGTATTTTTCAGTCCAGAGTTTGAGACGATTAAATCACAGTCTTTTATTGACAGTGATCAAGATTATAAAAACGTAGGTTATGTGGGCGGACAAGGTGAAGGCAAAGAAAGAAAAATTATTGAATTAGGAAATTCCACAGGATGGGACAGAATAGAAACGTTTGTGGATGCCCGCGATGTCGGTACGGAAGACGAGGAATCCGAAGAAGAATTGACTGATGAAGAAATAGAAAAACAGTTAATCGATCGTGGAAAAAGCAAAATGAAGGAAATGGAAACTGTCTTTTCCTTGGAAGCTGAAATACTAACACCTATCACTCGTAAAGCTTACGAATACACGCATGAGGGTTACTTACACCCTGCACAGCCGAAAGGTCGTTATGAAGCTAAACAACAACAGGTGACGCCATTTCAATATGAAAAAGACTTTGATTTAGGCGACAGGGTACAGGTTGTCAATAAATCATGGGGATTAACTATGACTGCACCAATTACCGAGTTTTTAGAAATACATGAATCAGGTGGATTTAGGTTAGAAGGAACATTCGGAGAATCACGTCCCAATTTGATTACGAAAATACAAGATAAATTTAACGAATTAGAAGGCATAGAAAAGCAAGAAGCACCTGCATCCGTTGCTGTTGGCAAAATGAAAGAAGCATTAAAGTATACGGATGATAAGCTAACAGAAGAAGAACGTAAACGCATCGAACAAGCTATGGAAAACCTTGAAAAATCTATGGAGCATACGAAAGATTACACGTATGATAAAGAAGCGATTGACGATAAGGACAAACAAGTAGAAGATAGCGCAAAACAAGATGCTACAGACAAAGCGAATGCGGCACAAGAAGCAGCAGAAAAGGTTGCCGAAGCCAAAGCCCAATTGGCAGAAGAAAAAGCAATTGCCAATGCTGATGGGAAAATTACGGAAGAAGAAAAAAAGCGAATTAAACAGGCGGAAGAAAACTTGTCGGCTGCAAAGGCGGAAGCAAAAGCCAAAGCGGATGCGGCAGAACGTGCAGCTAATGCTTATTCAGAGGAAGAGGATAAAAAGGTAAAAGAAGAAGCAGCAAAGGATGCTAAGGAAAAAGCAGATCAAGCCGAAAAGAACGCAAATGACTTTTCCAAGAATGCTGATAACATCATGGAAGGTATACTAGACGTTGGCACTGTACCTATTAGGACTGCTTACAGTGGAGCACGTATTGAATTTGATGGGACCAATGGATTTGTAGTATACGACAAGAACGGAAATGCAACACAATGGTTTGATTTAGACGGAAATGCCTCTATAAGAGGTAGAATTGAAGCAAGTGAAGGGTATTTTGGGGATAATTTAAGTTTAAAGGATGGAAACTTAGAAATCATTAGACCTGATGGAGCGATTAGTATGACTGATGGAATGGTCCGAGAAAGTCAGTCGGTAAATGGGATTAATCCAATGTATATGGGAAATCAAGTGGGGGTATATAAAGCTAACGGAACTGTGAGTAAGCGAGATGCCTTTCAGGTATTTGCAGGTTACTTTGAAAATCTTGTCGGTTATTTAGATGGAAGGCTTTCTACATCGGAAAATGAATACAGGGACGTTAGGGACGGTGATTACAGGAGTTCGGTTAGAATTCAAAGATACTATTTTGTGCACACCGCTCGCTATTTTAAATTAACTTACCGATCAAGAACTGGATCGGAGCAACTTGGAGAAAATCTGCACAGACACCTAGCTTTGATTTATGATAAAGATGATAATAAATTAGCCGATATAAACATACCGGAAAATACGACAGAAACAATTGAATTAATTGTTGATTTGGGTAAGCCTTCTTACTCCGATATGTGGTTAGATTTTAGGGTAGGTTGGGCATCCGGTTGGGGAAATACGAGAGATTATATTAGGTTTAGAATAAATAGTGTTGTACAAACTGATTTTGTCTAGGAGGTGATATTATATGGTGCGCGTATATGATTATAATGAAGGAAGTAAAATAAAAGTTTTCTTCTCTATAAGAGATGGTGTAATAACTACAGTGTCTGTAGGAAATCGGGCGGTATCGACTAAAACAGGAATTCAAATTTATGTAGATGATTATGTTTCGAAGCAGTTAGATAAATGCGAACTGTACCTTGATGGAATGTCTCCTAAGTTAAGAGTTAAAGATGGGGAGGTGCTTGAAAAACCAAAAGAAGATATAGAATGATTTGATAAACGCCAAATAGGCGTATTTTTTATGGCATAAAACGGGGTAGCCAGTAACTACCCCACCGCATTAGGGGTTGCGGTATATAAATGATACGAGAAAATTTTACACAGTTAGGGGGTCATTAAATATGAAGGAGATGATGACGTGGGCGGTGTTAGTTTGGAACATTTAGAAGCAGCCCGGTTTTATTTATTTGGCGAGGTTAAGTTTTTACATTTATTAATCTTGCTGATGGGGCTAGATATCATATCAGGCACATTTAAAGCAATTAAAAATAAGAATTTATGGAGCAGGAAATCACTATTCGGATATGCACGCAAGGTGCTTGTTCTTGTGGTGATTATTCTAGCTAATGTAGTAGATCAAATACTTGGGATGGACGGAGCGATAACCTATGCTACCGTCATTTTTTATATCGTAAATGAGGGGTTATCTATCATCGAGAATTTAGCAGAAGTTGGCGTTTTAATTCCGCCAGGACTTGCTGATAAGCTAAAGCATATTGACAATAGCGGTGATACTCTCCCCGAACAAATGGGAGAAGAATTGATGGGGACAGATGTT
>Ga0079225_10000842_pt1 | contig 16791 bp, 11 predicted proteins | sample Poulit2012_FD_76344 | JGI IMG/M metagenome (GOLD analysis project Ga0079225, IMG submission 76344) | Agricultural soil microbial communities from Georgia to study Nitrogen management - Poultry litter 2012 | ecosystem: Environmental > Terrestrial > Soil > Agricultural land | place: USA: Georgia... | reverse complement strand
TGAGATTCATACGGATAGTGCACAAAATATTTATGTGCTGTCTTCAGTAGGGTTATTTGACATTGATGTGGACGGAAATGATAAAGGCGACAATTATGATAATTCCACTTCAAAAATGGATTTCATTTTAGCCAGCTTTACCTGCGAAGGCGACTATCGCTGGTCCAAGATTATTGGAGGTGGGGGAAAAGAAAGACCACCCCATATCGTAATTGATGAAGAGAACAATGTGTTTGTGGCCGGACAATTCAGAAATTGCCAAAATGACAATTATCCGCCTCGGATCGAAAACGATACGATTTTAGATGATTTTACACAAAGCCAATGCAAAACGCTTTTTATGGCCAAATTCAGTTCGGAAGGAGAAATGCTCTGGTTTAATATGCCACAAGAGCTCGGGGATCAGACAGATGTGCTTTCCCATACCATTTCTCGGGATTTCTTTTCAGATTCCGAAGGTTTTATGTATTGGTTTTTAAACCTTCCCGAAGGAAGTTATGAAAATGGAGCTTTTGCCACTGATGAAGATACTGGCTTTTATACCTTCAAATATAATCCTGAAGGAGAATTTATGGAAGTAATTACCTTTGATATTCAAGGCAGTACTGATGGCCCTCCAGGATATTTTGGTCCCATGGGAATGGGAGCTAATTTTTACATCAATCCCCATAACCAACATTTTTATCTTTTCATCAATCGTATTCAACCACAGCATACAGTGATTATCGGTGGTCAACAAGTGGAGCATGCTTTTGTCATCGCCTCCTTTGACGAGGAAGGCAACTTTCTCTGGATGGGAGAAGACAACACCACCGAATGGTCTCCTACGGTTTATGATCTGGCCTTTGATGTGGACAACAATATTTATTTGGGGGGGAAGTTTTTGAGCTCAGGAGACTTGTTGGGTTTTACGATTGAAGAAGACTTAGGCTTAAACCCCAATTTCGTGATGAAAACAGATCCCACTTTTGAAAACATTATCTGGGCTTCTTATGCGCACGGCACTGAAGAAACACCTCCGTCGGTAGGAACTGCTGCAGAACAGGGAGCGCTTCTTCTCAATGACGATGAACTGGTTTTTACCGGTTGGGGCTTTGGCGAAGAATTTGTCTGGGCTGGACAAACTCATTATTTCCATGAACCAGGTGGAGGTACAGATGTTCTTTTTGCTCGTTTTGATATAGAATCAGGAGATTGTATTGAATTAAATCATTTAGAAAGTGATTACGGTTCAGATGAAATAGGCACCGCCTTAGCCATAGATGCCGCCGGAGATTATTTGGTGGGTGGCCAGTTTGCCTACAACCTTTTTGATGACCATGGCAATGTGGTTTATAACGCGGGTGGGCAAACAGACTTCTTTCTTACCAAATACGCCACACAAGCCTGCAACGAACCGGATATGGCGGTGGAAATTCATCAGGAAAATCCTTTTCAAGTCTATCCCAACCCGGTGCAAAATCAATTGTACATCACCAACCTGCAAACCAAAACAGCGTTTAGTCTTTACGCGCTCAATGGTCGGTTAATAAGCCAAGGTCAACTCCACCCCAACCAAAACAGCATTCCCACAGCATCTTTGAACAATGGGTTGTATTTCCTCAAACTCAAAGATGAAAAAGGAAGGGAAGGAGTGATTAAGGTGGTGAAGGAATAGGTGGTTTTATGGAGCGTAACAGAAAAAAGGTATTCACGAAAAACCTTATTGAACTTAATGTTTTAAAAATAGAAGATGATGATTCACAATGGAAAATCATCTTCTATTTTATTTACCTTTCGTAAACTCTGGGTAAAACTTTGTGATTTCTATGGTGAAAGCAATTTTATTAGTTGCACCACTGGTTTTAACTGACCGAAAGCTACTAAGTAGGGTCTTCTCGGAAATTCAAATCACATGTCCAACAGGACAATATATAATTAATTGCAGGATTCATCCTGCGGGAAAAAATCTAAAACCCTTTTCCGAAGAGCGACACTAACATCAAAACTATTAGCTATAAAAAAGCAAAACCCGCTTCTTCTTGCAGAAACGGGTTTTGTTTTTTACAAATTATGATGAATATTACATCATTCCTGGCATTCCGCCGCCCATTGGGGGCATTCCGCCTCCGCCCATTGGCGCTCCGCCACCGGAGTCTTCTTCAGGGATATCTACCAAAGCGCACTCTGTAGTCAGAATCATTCCTGCTACCGACGCAGCATTCTCCAATGCTATTCGTGTCACTTTCTTAGGATCGATAATTCCGGCTTTCATCATATCTACAAATTTTTCTGCTTTTGCATCAAATCCGTAGTTTTTCTCGTGTTCCATAACCTTGCTGATAATCACAGAGCCTTCGCCACCTGCGTTTTCAACAATAATACGAAGTGGTGATTCTACAGCTCTTTCCACGATTTCCATACCGGTTTTTTCATCATCCGTTTCGGCTTTAAGGTCTTTCAATACCTTTTTAGCACGGATCAAAGCAACTCCTCCTCCGAGAACAATTCCTTCTTCAACTGCTGCACGGGTCGAGTTCATCGCATCTTCCACTCTGGCTTTTTTCTCTTTCATTTCCACTTCAGAAGCAGCTCCTACATACAATACTGCTACTCCACCGGAAAGTTTAGCCAAACGCTCTTGCAACTTCTCTTTGTCATAATCGGAAGTGGTACTTTCAATTTGAGCTTTGATCTGGTTTACGCGATTTTGAATGTTTTCATTTGTCCCAGCTCCATTTACAATCGTGGTGTTGTCTTTATCAAGCGATACTTTTTCTGCAGTACCTAATTGGTCAATCGTGGTGTTTTCAAGGTTATAACCGCGCTCTTCAGAGATCACCGTTCCTCCTGTTAGGATTGCGATGTCTTCCAACATTGCTTTACGTCTATCTCCAAATCCAGGAGCTTTAACCGCTGCAATTTTTAGAGAACCTCTCAACTTATTAACCACTAAAGTAGCTAATGCTTCTCCATCTACATCTTCAGCAATAATCAACAAAGAACCACCGTCTTTTGCGATAGGCTCCAATACCGGCATCAGATCCTTCATCGTAGAAACTTTTTTATCCACGATTAAGATGTGGGGATCTTCCAATTCGGTAACCATTTTTTCGCTATCAGTTACGAAATAAGGAGATAAATATCCGCGGTCAAACTGCATTCCCTCTACAACATCAACATAAGTCTCTGTTCCTTTGGCTTCTTCTACAGTGATTACGCCTTCTTTTCCGACTTTCCCAAAAGCTTGGGCAATCAATTTTCCAATTTCCTCATCGTTATTGGCAGAAACTGAAGCTACTTGTTTGATTTGTTCGGAAGAACTACCTACTTCCATGGCTTGTTTCTGCAAATCTTCGGTCAAGTGCATTACCGCGTTATCAATTCCTTTTTTTAACTCCATTGGGTTTGCACCTGCAGCAACGTTCTTCAAACCTTCTCTAACGATAGCTTGCGCTAAAACAGTTGCGGTAGTAGTTCCGTCACCTGCGAGGTCATTGGTTTTAGAGGCTACCTCTTTAACCATCTGCGCCCCCATATTTTCAAGGTTGTCTTTTAATTCGATTTCTTTAGCTACAGAAACACCGTCTTTTGTCACCTCCGGAGCACCAAAAGATTTATTGATAATAACATTCCGACCACGTGGGCCCAAAGTTACTTTTACTGCATTTGCTAAAGCATCAACGCCTCTGCGAATCCCTTCGCGGGCTTCGGTATTAAATATTATATCTTTTGCCATATTATTTGTTTATATTTTTTTATTAAATAATTCAATTAATTGATTAAAGAATACCCAAGATTTCATCTTCTCTCATAATGAGATAATCTTTGCCATCGAGTTTCAATTCAGTTCCAGAAAATTTACCATAAAGCACAGTGTCTTTTTCTTTCACTGTCATTTCATGATCCTTAGTTCCTTTTCCAATTGCCACTACGGTTCCTTGTTGCGGTTTTTCTTTTGCAGTGTCAGGAATATAAATTCCGGATTCTGTTTTAGTCTCAGCAGCTGCCGGTTCAATCAAAACGCGATCAGCCAATGGTTTGAATTTCAATGCCATATTATGTATCAATTTTATGGTTATTAATTAATTTTTTTACACCCGTTATAAGTCCAAAAGTATGCCATTCTATTTCTGCTGTCAAAACCCATAAAAAAATGCCAACTTGTCATTTTCTTGACAGGTCGGCATTGAAAATCTTTTAATTGAAACTGTTATTTATTCAGCTGTGTCGCTATTAAAATCCATTATCGGTTCTTGGCTTTGATCTGTAGGATTGTCAGAAGCCGGCACAGCACTCGGTGTAGTTTCATCCATCAATCTGGATTCTGAGGTTTGTGAACCTGATAAACCGGTAACATTATATAACAGTATTAAAACCAACAAAGCTGTGGCCAGTGTCCACGTACTTTTATCTAAAAAGTCTCCGGTTTTCTTGACTCCTCCCATTTGCTGACCGCCACCGCCACCGAAGGAAGAAGATAGTCCGCCCTCCTTAGGGTTTTGAACCATAATAACGACTACTAATAAAAAGCAGACTACAATAATTAACGCTAATATTATAACTGATGTGCTCATTTGTTCTTATTTTCTATAAGATTTTCTAATTCATGAATTCGATCTGCAAAGAAACCACTTTTTTCGGGATTTTTCAAGATTAAAATCTTATATGCTTGAATTGCTTTTGAATAATTTTTTTGTTCGGCATAAATTCTCGCCAAAGTCTCCGTCATTAGCGGACTTTCAGGTTCGTAATCTTTTAAAGAAATTTGTGGTTTTGCCTTCTTTCCAGGGGTAATTTTAGGATCATTTTTGATAAATCGATCGATTAAATCATATTCCGGCGGCGTTTTTGGGGCTTCTTCGACTTTTTTATTTGACTTTTCTGCTACTTTCTCCTCAGGTCTCTTAATCGGTTTTGCCTTGGTTAATTTTAACCATTCTGAAAATGAGCGCTCCCGCTTATCGTCAAAATCTACAGGCTCTTCTAATCCCTTTTTTTTAGCATCTTCAACTAAATTTGTTTCTTGCTTTTGTGTCTTGGCAGCTTTGTCTTCCTCTTTACTTTCTTCAAACAATCCCGGATCCAGTACTCTCTCTGCGTCTTCCATAGGCATCAGCTCAGCCTCCTCCATTTCCTGTTGAAGTTCTTTCTCACTTCTCACTTTAATTCGTTTCGAGATATGATGTTGTCGAAATTCATCTGAAGTTATATAATCAAACAACACACTTCTGTCTGTGGTGTATGCTGCGGTTTGCTTTAATGCAGAATTGTATAAAAAACTACCGTGTTGGTAAAGTCCTTTTAAATGTAAGGCTCGAGCTGCTTGAAAATACGGATATTTTTCCACAATAGCGGTCAACTCCTTCGTGCGCTGGAGATCCGGTTCGACATCCATACTGAGAATTCTGTTGAAGTTTTGTGGATTCATTTTTTAAAATATTACCAATTCGTCAACGAGGAGTTGAAAATCTCTTGGGTGATGTGTTCAAAAATTTCGTTTAAAGCTGTTTCTAAAGTTGATCCGGTAAGCTGCTGATTTCCGGGATAATCGTAATAAAAAGAGAATTGTCTTTCAAAATCTTTCTCCGGATCCAATTTATTAATAAATCGAACATTCACTCCTATTGTCAGTCGGTTTTGTGCAGCTCGGCTATCGCTTGTAGCGGTCATCGGTGCTATATAATACTGCACTATCTCTCCTTCATAAACCAAATCTCCGCCTTCGTTGGTCAAGCCCAAATTGGTTTGATTTTGAATTAAATCCTGCAACTCCAATGTAAAATCCCGATCGATACCCGGCTCTACAAGGTCTGCTTCATTTTGAAATTGCCTTACTTGAAAGGTTTCCGCTTCTCCGGTATCGGCTCCGGTAAAGGAATAGACACCACAAGATTGTAGCGTGATTATAAATAACAAACCTATAACAAGTTTCACCCCTTCATCTCTTTTTAATTCAATCACAATTTGTAAAGTTTAATCTTTCGGTAAAGGGTTCGTTCGCTGATTCCCAATTCTTCAGCTGTCGGTTTGCGTCTTCCATCATTTCTCTCCAAGGCTTTTTTAATCAATTCGATTTCTTTTTCTCGGAGTGATAAACTTTCCTCTTCTTTTATTTCTTCGGCATAATCATAAGAATCTTTTTTACGATCTTGCTCAGACTTGACTTTAGTTCGTTCTTCCTCTGCCGGAATTTGAAGAATTTCTAAATGATCCTCATAGGTGTCTTGTTCTACATCATCCAAATCATCATCTCCATAAATCCTTTGAATCAATCTTTTGTTATCGGAACGCACCTCTTCCATGCTCGCATTTCCTAAAAGTTGTTGCGTTATTTTCTTTAGATCTTGTATATCGTTTTTCATATCGAATAAAACCTTATACAATATCTCTCGCTCATTACTAAAATCACTTCTTTCGGTTTTGGAAGGAATTACCGCTGGCAAATTACTAATACTATCCGGCAAGTAATGCCGCAAAGTTTTCGCATCAATTTTACGCTCTTTCTCCAATACAGAAATCTGTTCCGTTACATTGCGCAACTGTCTGACATTTCCCTCCCATCTGTTTTTCAACAATAACTCTTGCGCTTCTTCATCCAAACGGATTGTTGGCATTTTGTATTTAATCCCAAAATCAGAAGCAAATTTTCTGAATAATAAATGAATATCCCCGCTTCGTTCTCGCAATGGCGGAAGATGGATTTCAACCGTACTTAAACGATAATATAAATCCTCTCTAAACTTTTGCTTTTTAATGGCTTGGCGAATTTCTATATTGGTAGCTGCCACAATTCTGACGTCAGTTTTTTGAACCTGAGAAGATCCTACCTTAATAAACTCTCCGTTCTCCAACACTCTTAAAAGACGAACTTGAGTAGTCATGGGCAACTCTCCCACTTCATCTAAAAATATTGTCCCACCATCGGCTTCTTCAAAATACCCTCTTCTGGTTTTGGTCGCACCGGTAAAAGCTCCTTTTTCATGACCAAACAATTCACTATCAATTGTTCCTTCAGGAATGGCTCCACAATTTACTGCAATATATTTATTGTGTTTTCTGTGAGAATTAGCGTGTATTATTTTAGGAATACTTTCCTTCCCGACTCCGCTCTCGCCGGTAACCAAAACAGAAATATCTGTTGGAGCTACTTGCAGCGCTTTTTCGATAGCACGATTTAGCGCCGGGTCATTCCCGATGATTTCAAATCTTTGTTTTGCTGATTGTACTGATTCCATTGATATTTTATAAACTAATTTAAAATTAATTATTGATTTTTAGAATAACCTACAGCTTCCCCAATAAGTGTTGCTGTAGTACAATCTGTAGCTTTTACCATTACATAATCTCCGGGTTTATAGTTCTCTTTTGGGAATACCACCGTAACATTTTGTGAATTCCTTCCCGACCATTCCTGATCTGATTTTTTAGATTCCTTCTCAATTAAAACTTCCACAGTCTTTCCCAGATATTTTTCAATATTATATTTTGAATATTTCTGCTGTAACTCAATAATTTCCGAAAGTCTTCTCTTTTTAACTTCTTCAGGCACATCATCTTCTAATTTTCTGGCCGCTAATGTCCCGGGACGTTTAGAATAAGCAAACATATATCCAAAATCGTATTTCACCTTATCCATCAAATCCAAAGTTTGTTGATGATCCTCTTCTGTCTCTCCCGAAAAACCCGTCATCATATCAAAAGAAATCGCACAATCCGGAATTCGTTTTCGAATATTATCGATCAATTCAAAGTATTCTTCTCTGGTGTGTTGACGATTCATCGCTTTTAAAATACGATTACTTCCACTTTGCACAGGCAAGTGGATATACTTACAGATATTTTCATATTTGGCCATCGTATCTACCACGTCCATAGTCATGTCTTGCGGATTGGAAGTAGAAAACCGAATTCTCATTTTTGGTTGAGCCAAAGCTACCATTTCAAGCAACCCTGAAAAATATACAGCATTGGCTTGTTGTTCGGGTGTAGCCTTTTTAAAATCTTTCTTCATTCCACCGCCATACCATAAATAACTATCTACATTTTGCCCTAATAACGTAACCTCTTTATATCCTTGAGCTGCCAATTCATTGACTTCTCTGACAATGCTTTCAGGAGCTCGACTACGTTCGCGTCCTCTGGTAAAAGGCACGACACAAAAAGTACACATATTATCACACCCTCTGGTAATCGATACGAAGGCGGTTACTCCGTCACTCTGCAAACGCACGGGCGAAATATCTCCATAGGTTTCATCTTTTGATAAGATAACATTAATAGCATCTCGTCCATCATCGATTTCTCTCACCAGATTAGGCAAATCTTTATAAGCATCTGGACCGGCTACCAAATCAACAATATGCTCTTCCTCCAACAACTTCTTCTTTAAACGCTCGGCCATACAACCTAAAACTCCAACTTTCATACTTGGGTTTTCCTCCCGTTTCACCGCATTGTATTTCTCCAACCGTTTTCTTACCGTATCTTCTGCTTTCGCACGAATAGAACAAGTATTTACAAAAACTAAATCCGCTTCCTCCAACTTATCAGTCAACCCAAAACCTTCTTTTTCCATAATCGAAGCGACGATTTCACTATCATTGAGGTTCATTGCACATCCGTAACTCTCAATATAAAACTTTCGGTCAAAAGTTTTAGGCTCTCCGTTGGCTTTGGGTTGATCTTTTAATAAGACCTCCCCTTGTCTTCTCTCATCGTGTATATTAAAAATGCTTTTCATAACTCCCGATTCTATCAGTTCAAAATATATAGACTGCAAAGATATTAATTTCCATCTTATGACAAACTGTCAGTGAGTGAAATTATTGAAATTAACGCTTCTTTTTATATTCTCAATAATCTATAGCTTTGTCTTATGCCGATAAAACTTCATTAAATAAAGTTCGCTGCAGTTTAAGATAGCTATTATTTACAAAACACTTCTGATTTTCGGCCTTTTTTACTCCCTTTACTGTGTCCGCCTTGGAAGGATCGTGTGCGCCTCGGGAGCAGGGTCCGGAGTAAATAAAAATGGTCGAAAATTTAATTATTTGTTTCAGCCCAAACTTATACCGTTAAAAAACAAAACATATAAGGATATAATTGAGTTTCTATGAATAAATATCAAGACATACATTATATTTTAACTTATAGATTCAGATTATCAATGCAGAAATAAAATAGGATCATAAAGTTTTATGTTTTTATGGTTAAACTATCATTTTTCCCGGTGCGGAAAAATGAATTTTTAAATATAATCCAAACTCTCTAAAACACCATATATAAGTCATTACAACGATTGTTATTGTTATTGTTTTAAGCGATATTCGAGATAAAATATTTTTAAATGAAAAATTTCCCTTACTTTTGCAATCAAATTTTGAAAAGAGAATATGGCAGAAAATTTAGTGATTGTAGAGTCTCCTGCTAAAGCTCGGACGATTGAAAGATTCTTAGGAAAGGATTATACAGTCAAATCGAGTTTTGGGCATGTTGCTGATTTACCAACTAAGGAGCTGGGAGTAGATGTTGATAAAGATTTCAAACCTAAATACCAGGTAAGTAGTGATAAGAAAAAAATAGTCAGTGAATTAAAGAAGCTGGCCAATAAATCAAAAACAGTATGGCTGGCCAGCGATGAGGATCGAGAGGGAGAAGCGATTGCATGGCACTTGACAGAAGCATTAGACCTAAAAGATGAGAAGACCAGAAGGATTGTTTTTCATGAAATCACCAAACCGGCGATTCAGAAAGCGATAGAAAATCCTCGAAAAATCGATCAAAATTTAGTAGATGCGCAGCAAGCACGTCGTGTCTTAGATCGATTGGTGGGTTATGAACTCTCTCCTATTCTTTGGAGGAAAGTAAAAGGTGGGCTTTCCGCCGGTCGTGTACAATCTGTTGCAGTACGACTAATTGTTGAAAGAGAACGTGAAATTATAGATTTTAAACCGAAAGCATCCTACAGAGTTGATGCTCAGTTCACGACTGAAGACGGACAATCCTTTAAAGCAAAACTTCCACGAAACATAACCTCTAAAAAAAAGGCAGAAGAGTTCTTAAATCAAAATATCAATGCTCGGTTTTCGGTTAAAGATCTGACCAAAAAACCGGCAAAAAAGACTCCTGCACCGCCATTTACCACATCCACCCTCCAACAAGAAGCCGCTCGAAAACTCAATTTTCCGGTAGGGAAAACCATGAGAATAGCGCAAAGGCTTTATGAGGCAGGTCATATTACTTATATGAGAACTGACAGTGTAAATCTATCAGATGAGGCTAAAAAAGGAGCTGCAAAGGAAATTTATTCCGCGTATGGAAAAGAATATTCCAAAACAAGAAATTACAAATCTAAAGCTAAAGGAGCCCAAGAAGCACACGAGGCTATTCGCCCTACGAAATTCTCCAACCACTCAGTTAGAGGTGCCGGATATGACCAACAAAGGTTGTATGAGTTAATTTGGAAAAGAGGTATAGCCTCTCAAATGAGCGATGCTAAATTAGAGCGAACCAACGTCAAAATTGGCGCTGATAAACACGACAAGTTATTTACCGCTAAAGGAGAAGTCATTAAGTTTGACGGGTTTCTAAAAGTTTACTTGGAAGGAAGTGATGATGAATCAGCAGAAGAGCAAAGCGGATTGCTTCCAAAAATGAAGACCGGAGACACTTTACACAATAAATACATCACCGCAACTGAACGTTTTACCAGAGCGCCGGCGCGATATACAGAAGCATCATTGGTAAAACAATTAGAGGAATTAGGAATCGGAAGACCTTCAACTTATGCGCCGACTATCTCGACGATTCAAAATCGAAAATACATAGAAAAGGGAAGCGTAGAAGGCAAAGAAAGAAAATACACCTATTTCCGGTTAAAAGACAGCAAGCTCACCGAAAAAACCAAGACTGAAAAGTATGGCAGTGATAAAGGAAGGTTAGTTCCAACCGATACCGGAATGGTAGTAACAGACTTTTTAATCAAGCATTTCGGAACTATCTTAGATTACAATTTTACGGCGAAAGTAGAAGAGGACTTCGACCAAATTGCGGCAGGCAAAGAAGACTGGACCCGAATGATGCATGAATTTTATGATCAATTTCATCCTGTAGTAAAGGATGTAGCAGAAAATGCGGAACGAGAAGTTGGAGAACGTGTATTAGGCACCGATCCAAAATCGGGCAAACCGGTTAGTGCTCGCTTGGGAAGATACGGCCCGATGGTACAAATCGGCACTGTTGAAGATGAAGAAAAACCAAGATTTGCCAGTATTCCAAAAGACCGCAGTATCAATGACATCACTTATGAGGAAGCCATGGATTTATTCAAGCTTCCCAAAGAACTCGGAGAGTATAAAGGAGAAACAGTAGTGACCAATAACGGTCCTTATGGGCCTTATGTCAGGTATGGCAGCAACTTCGTTTCTTTAGCCAAAGGCGAGGAACCTCTTGATGTAGATTTCGACAGGGCGATGGAATTAATCAAAGCCAAAGAAAAAGCTGATGCCCCGATATACCATTATGAAGAAAAACCCGTTCAAAAAGGGATAGGTCGTTTTGGCCCTTATCTTAAATGGAATGATATGTTTATCAATGTCGGAAAGAAATACGATTTTGATAACCTTTCCGAAAAAGATATCATAGCGCTGATTGAGGACAAAAAGCGTAAGGAAAGAGAGAAAATCATTCACAATTGGGAGGACGCCGGAATTCGTGTGGAAAAAACACGTTGGAAGCGCAGTAAAATTATCAAGGGTAAAATAAATATTGAACTTCCGAAAGAAGTTGATGCTCAAGCTTTAACTTTAGAAGAAGTACAAGACATTATTAAAAAGAACCACCCCGGTTCAAAAAAGAAACGAACCAAGAAAAAGAAGACTAAAAAAAGTTCCAAAAAGAAGGAATAATCTATGTATCTTGATTTCTTAAACCCGGTTGACCAAGAGGTTTTGAGTGGTCTCAAAACCTTACACCCTTCCTGTTTGGGCAAGAAAATCGCCATTCATTCGGCATCCGACTTTCCGGATCTGGAAGGCGTTAAGGTGGCCTTATTGGGAATTCGGGAGAACAGAAGGGAACAACTCAGGTTGCGCGACACTTTTGATTTCAATAGCATTCGCGCTTCTTTTTATGAGTTATTTCCCGGTCACTGGGATTTAAAAATCGCTGATTTGGGCGATATTTATCCTGGAGAAACCGTTGAGGACACGGAATATGCATTGCACGAAATCGTTAAAAATCTTTTAGAGCGAAAAGTTATTCCGTTAATTTTAGGGGGAAGCCAAGATTTGACTTACGCGCAATATCGAGCTTATGACTTCTTCAAGAGCATGATTAATGTGGTCAATATAGACGCACGATTCGATATTGGCAATATAGGTTCCGCTATTCAAGACAACTCTTATATTGGGAAGATGATAGTCAGTGAACCTTATAATTTATTTAATTACGTCAATTTAGGATATCAGTCCTATCTCAACCCTCCGGAAGAAATAGAATTGATTGACAAGTTGTTTTTTGAAGCTTATAGACTTGGAAATTTATCAGAAAATATTACTTTAGCCGAGCCCATGTTACGCGATGCAGATCTGGTCAGTTTAGATATCTCTTCTGTATCGTCAACTGTCAGTAAAGGCATAAAGGATCAGCCCAACGGGTTTGGAGGTCGTGAAATTTGCGCTTTATCAAGATATGCCGGAATCAGCGAGAGAGTGAGTTCATTTGGTTTGTTCAATTTACAAAATTTAGATCCGGCATTTAGCAGTTCTTTATTGCCGGCAGAAATCATTTGGTATTTTATAGAAGGATTAAATTATAGAAAAAAAGAGGAGAATATTTCTACCTCAAAAAACTTCCTCAAATACAGTGTTCCGCTTGATAATGAGGTGTTAACTTTCTACAAGAGTATCTTGTCAGAACGGTGGTGGATAAAAATTCCAACCCGTGTTAACAATAAACTAAAGAAACCTACGTTTTTACCGTGTAGTCAGGAAGATTATTTGATAGCTTGCAATCAACAAATTCCTGATAGATGGTATAAGGCAAGACGCAAAAACGAGATATAAATTGCAAGTAAAACTTAATCTTTTAATAATTAAATATTGGTTATTTGGAAATAATTAAATAGGTTTACGCCTTCCAAATAAAATCGACATAGTTCAACAGTTAAAATTATGAAGAAAATTGTAACCATTATAGCCGCAATCGCCCTTTTAGCAAGCTGTGGAAAAGGTGATCAAGGGCAGTTGGTAGGAGCAAAAGGTAAAAAATGGCATCCGGTAAAACCGATGGGGATGGTACTCATTCCCGGAGGATCATTTGTTATGGGTAAATCAGACTATGACATAGCCGGTTTGCATAATGCACCACCACTTACGGCAACTGTACGCTCCTTTTACATGGATGAAACAGAAATCACTAACGCAGAATATCGTCAGTTTATTCATTGGGTTAGGGATTCGGTAGTTCGTCAAAAATTAGCTGAAGAGGCTGAGTTTTCCGGTGGAGAAGGTGACGGCACAGGTGGGGCTTCCATTCAAGACTATGCTTTTAAGAATGCGGCCGATGAAGAGGAGGATCAAAATGCTTTTCAACAGTATTCCATTCATTATAACCCTGCCAAACAAGCTCTGAACTGGGAACCAAAAATTATATGGAATAAGAACAGATATCCCGATGAAGGTTACGTAGCGGTGATGGATGAAATGTATTTAAGCGAAGACGAATCTCCCACCGGAGAACGCATGTTGGACGTTACACAATTCGTTTATGAATACACCTCTATTGATGTCGGTGCTGCGGCAAAAGAAGGTTCAAAACGCAGCCAATTCGTACAAGAACATTTTACCGAAGTTTATCCCGACACCACAGTATGGGTAAAAGATTTTAATTACTCCTATAATGAACCTATGCACAATAATTATTTCTGGCACGCAGCCTATGATGATTATCCTGTAGTAGGTGTAAATTGGCATCAAGCTAAAGCTTTTGCTGACTGGCGTACGTCCTACCACAATGCTTATAGAAAACAGAAGAAACTGGAATCTGTTCCCGATTACAGATTGCCTTCAGAAGCAGAATGGGAGTATGCGGCTCGAGGCGGTCTTGAAGGAGGAACTTATCCTTGGGGCGGACCATACACCAAAAATGACAGAGGTTGTTTTTTAGCTAATTTCAAACCCCTGCGTGGAGATTATGCCGCAGACCAAGCACTTTATACCGTAGAAGCCAGATCGTATGAACCCAATAATTATGGATTGTATAATATGGCAGGAAATGTTTCAGAATGGGTTGACTCTTCGTATGATCCCGAGGCTTATCAATTTTATTCGTCTATGAACCCCAATGCGAACCAAAAATTTATCAGTCAAAAAGTAGTTCGTGGTGGGTCTTGGAAGGATGTGGCTTATTACTTACAAGTCAGTTCACGTGATTACGAATACGCTGACTCGGCCCGAAGCTATATCGGCTTCCGTACAGTAGAAGATTATGTTGGTACGGCGAGTACCGTTAATACGAATCGTCCATCACAGTAATAGGATTAACCCATATTAAAAATTTTATAACCAAACCTTTTTTTAAATTAAACCTTTTTTATTAACCTAAATTCAATCAACTAAAACCTAACAATTATGGCAAACACACAATCAAAAGCATCAAGAGCGTTTGATAGATTTATCAACATGAGTTATGGACTCGGAGCGTCCATTGTAATTATCGGAGCTTTATTTAAAATTCAACATTATAGCATCGGTCCTATAACCGGTGGAGTTATGTTGACTCTTGGTCTTTTAGTAGAGGCGTTTATTTTTGCAATTTCTGCCTTCGAACCTTTACAACCCAAATATGATTGGGCAGCAGTGTATCCCGAACTAACCGGTGCTGAAAGCAGCGGCAGATCAGGAGCATTGAGACCGACCGATACGTCGGATGAGATAGATGAATCGTTATCTAAAAAATTAGATAAAATGTTGAAGGATGCTAAAATTGACAGCCAACTCATGGAAAGTTTAGGAACAAGCATCAAGAACTTTGAAGGCGCAGCTAAAACAATTGCACCGACGACTGAAGCTTTAGCTTCTCAAAAGAAGTATAGTGAGGAAATGTCGCGGGCAGCGCTAAATATGGAAAATTTAAACAGTCTATATCAAGTTCAACTTGACTCCTATGACAAGCAATCCTCTGCTAATCAAGCTATGGCACAAAAAGCAGAGCAATTACAGCATCAGATGGAGTCGCTTACTCAAAATATTTCCAACCTCAACAATGTTTATGGTGGAATGTTAACTGCTATGCGTCCTTCTAAATAATCGAGTAAATTAAGAAATAAGAGCAATTATTAAAATTTAAACTGAAGTAGGAATATGGCATCGATACAAGAATTAGACGCACGGCAACGGATGATTAACATGATGTATATCATTTTCATTGCTATGCAAGCGTTGAACATGTCCAAAGAGGTTCTTACCGCTTTTGGGGATGTCAACCAAAGTCTTACAACAAATATTGAACAAAACGAAAAACAGAATCAGCTTTTAATGGCTGGATTGGCCACCAGAGCTGAAGAACAACCTGAAAAATATAAACCATTACATGCGAAAGCAATAGAAATAGAAAAAACCAGTGATGACTTGGTAAATTATATTCAAGGTTTAAAAACAGATCTTATGGAAGACACTCCAAGAGATGATGATGGAGATCTTCTTTATGAATCTATGGACAATGCTGACAATATCAACCAAATGTTTTTTGCAGATGATCAGCATACTGATAGGGCCAAAGAACTTCAAGCCAAGGTAGAACAGTTTCGCGATGATGCTGCCAGCCTTGCCATCGAAAGCGGAAACGAAGCAATGGCTGCTGATATTAGAGCAAAATTTAATACTGATCCGGTAAAAACAAAAGATTCGGGTACTTTACCTTGGTTGAATTATAACTTTGAAGGTTTTCCATTAATAGCCGGAATAACCAAATTGACCAATATTCAGTCAAATGCTAAACAAGTACAATCAGACTTATTGGGCAGCTTGGTCAGTGGGCAAATGGCAAGTGATGTTTCTATGACAAATTACGAAGCCATTGTTGTCCCGGACAAAACAGCTTTCTTTTCCGGTGAAAACTTCACAGGAAAAGTAGTGTTGGGTCGTTTCGACAGCACCCTGAATTTCGATGAAGTAACTATAAATGGCAGAGAGGTTGATGACATTCAAGCCGGTCAGGTAAACCTTAGTTTTCCTGCAGGTAATGTTGGAGAGCAAGATATAAAAGGTGAACTCCATTTTAAAGAAGGAGATTCAATTGTCAGTATCCCTGTAACAAGCAAATATACTGTTATTCCAAAGCCTAATCAAGCTGTGATTTCTGCCGATAAGATGAACGTGGTTTATCGTGGAGTTCAAAACCCCATGACGATTTCAATTCCGGGAGTAAGCAACGCAACCGCAAATGCACCTGGATTGACTAAAACAGGAACATCAAGTTATATGATGACTCCGGGTTCAGGTCGGGAAGTTACCATTAATGTGTCTGGGAAATTACCTAACGGAGAAACTGTCAGCGACAGTCAAACATTCCGTATTAAGGATATTCCTTCCCCTACGGGAACTGTACGAGGACAAGTAGCATCCGGTGGACCTTTAAAGATGCAGAAAAATGCATTGAACATTTCCACAGTAGGAGCAACATTGCCCGATTTTGATTTTGATTTGAACTTAAGCATATCTGGGTTCAAATTACAAGTCCCGGGTAAGCCAGTAATAGTTGTACAAGGACAAAAACTTAACAACGCCGCGCAACAAGCAGTAAATTCTG
>Ga0079225_10000841_pt1 | contig 16794 bp, 18 predicted proteins | sample Poulit2012_FD_76344 | JGI IMG/M metagenome (GOLD analysis project Ga0079225, IMG submission 76344) | Agricultural soil microbial communities from Georgia to study Nitrogen management - Poultry litter 2012 | ecosystem: Environmental > Terrestrial > Soil > Agricultural land | place: USA: Georgia... | reverse complement strand
TATCGGATACTATCCGGATGATTTTTATAACAATCATCCGGATACGAGGGTTTTAAGACCACACTTTTCGCTAGGCAAGAGATTCGGAGTCTCGCCATGACCGCCCTTGATTTTCTCTCTATTTTCACTTTTGCTTATCCAGGCGCCATGGCCACGATATGGATTTGCGGCGGCATCTATTTCTATCTTCACTGGGAAAGAAAACAAGCATGGCCAGCCCAACATTACTGGAGTATCGACGCGCCTACCGTTACTGTACTACTTCCCTGTCACAACGAAGGTCCTAATATCAATGAAACGGTAGGTCACCTTTTCAAGCAAAACTACCCAAAACTTGAAGTCATTGCTATTAACGATGGAAGCTATGATGATACAGCTGAAAAACTTGAGGCACTTCGTATAAAACACTCTAGTTTAAAAGTATTGCACCAACCCAACCAGGGCAAAGCCAGTGCCCTCAACCATGGCCTTGCAGAAGCTTCGGGTAGCATTATCGTGGGTATTGATGGTGATGCCATTCTCGATTATGACGCCATAAACTATATGGTGGAGCACTTTGTCCAGAGCCCCAAAGTTAGCTGTGTGACGGGCAACCCCAGAGTCAGGACTCGCTCCACCGTCATAGGGAAGATTCAAACAGGGGAGTTTTCTTCTATAATCGGTTTGATCAAACGAGCCCAGCGCATCTACGGCATGGTTTTTACCATTTCGGGAGTCGTGTGCGCGTTTCGAAAAAGCGCACTCGAAGAAATCCAGGGCTGGAAGACGGATATGGTGACAGAAGATATTGATGTCAGTTGGCGCTTGCAGCTCGCTGGCGGGCATGTTCGTTACGAGCCGCGTGCGCTGTGCTGGGTATTGATGCCTGAAACGTTAAGCGGTCTTTTCCGTCAACGCTTGCGCTGGGCGCAAGGGGGAGCTGAGGTATTTCTTAGATATTTCACTCGAACAATAAAGTGGCAAAACCGTCGCTTCTGGCCTCTTTTGTTCGAATATATTACTAGCGTGACATGGTGTTACTCGACTCTATTTTTGATTATATTATGGATATTTTCCCTACCCTTGGAAACATCAAACTATAAAGACCTCTCTTTCTACGCGCCTTATTTCTTCAGCACACTACTGACAATCAATATTTTGCAATTTATTGTCAGTTTCACAATTGACAGCCGCTATGAAAAAGACATTTTCCGCTGCGCCTTTTGGTGCATCTGGTATCCATTGGTTTATTGGTTTTTGAATATGCTGACTGTAGTCTTTGCCATGCCAAAAGCTTTGCAAAGAAAAAAAGGTAGATTTGCTACCTGGAATAGTCCGGATAGAGGGGAGATTTTCAATGAAAAATAAGCTAAGCTCTGTTATAATTAAAAATCCCGGCAGCAAGACACTGTTTTACAAAATTAGAGACAGCGTCCTTTTTATAATTACAACTTACATCTGGTGGGTGATATTGCTGCATTTATACTTAATTTTTTCAGGAGAGGGATCACTGCTGAATAGTTTTTTTCACATTACAATGTTATTAAAACTGTTTTTTATAGGTTTTTTAGTTTCTTTTCTTGGTTTCCATTTCTGGGCTACTTATAATATCCGCCTCCATCATATTGCCAATTTTAAAGATATCCAAAAAATAGGAAATGACAAGCATACAGTTCAGCTGCCGATGCAGGAAAACTACTCTTTCAGCTCAAACTTACCGGACGCGTAGTTTCATTTCGCTACTCATTCCGCGAGTGCTTGATCGGCTGACATTGCCAGATTTCCGGATCTCCACTGTCAGCCCTCCTTGCTCACTTTCTTGTCGTACATTAGCGTTCAGCATTTCTCCATGGTAGTGGTACGTGCGGGGTACCGTTTCTTCTACTTTTGAGATAATGACTTCATCGTCTTGGTGAATTTCAAATGTCGCAGTGAAGCGGGTATTCGGGTCACCACCGATATGAATTTCAATAAGGTTAGCGTCATTACTGGCTTGGACCATTGTCAAAGCTCCTTGGGTCATTAAAGCACCCAGCATAATAGAACTAAGCAAGAATTGTATTTTATTTTTCATTTTTAGCCTCATGAGTAGCTCAACTTGACGCGCACCTCAACGAGCGCTGCCAAGGTATCACCGGCATTCTCCGCGGTAGTATCAAGACGCAACAGGTTGGGGCGCTCTTCATCGCTGAAATCTTCGAAGAGCTGACGTTGGCGTTGCAATATATCGAGGCTTACCGACGGCTCATGCCCCTGCCTTTCGGCTCGCTTCTTAATACGTTTCTTGAGGGTTTCCTCATCGGCTTCGAAGCTGACGATGAGGACCGGCAAGCCGCGCGCCTCGCCTTGCTGGCGCAACAACTTGCGCTGCGCACGGGTAAGACAAGTGGCATCAATACAGGTAGGAATCCCTGCGGTGAGCAGCGTGCCGGTCAGGCTGGCCAGCCGCTGATAGGTTCGTTCGGTGCTCTCCTCATTGAAGATATCCACAGCCGGTTCGGTGCCTACCGCCTGTGGAGAATCTACCGCTTGTAGAGCCTTTCCAAACAGGCGTCGCCGCTCCGCCTCCGAACTTAGCCTGACAGCACCCAGGCGCTCGACAAGCTCGGAGGTAAAGCGGCTCTTGCCACTGCCGGAAACCCCTACGCCAATGATCAAGGGCGGAAAGCGAAAGTTGGAAATACGTTCTGCCAGATCGAGATAGCGGCGACACTCTGCCATCACCTCGGCCAGACGAAAGGAGCTGCCGGGGTTCTCTTCCCAGCGCTGCATCGCCCGGCGCGCTCCGGCCAGACAGCGACAGACACCGAATACCGAAAGCAGTCGCGTCAGCGAGTAATCACCCGACAGCCGCAGGTAACGGTCCAGTGCGTAATGGGCAAGCCGGGTTTCATCACGCACATAGAGCCCCACCAGCAAAGAGGAGAGATCAAACCCAGGATCGAGACAGCGTTGGGCCAGTGGATCTGAAGGCTCCAGATCCAGTGCATTGCCCATCACCAACCGTTCACCATCGCATAGCGCCATGGTCTGATGGTCTTGTACCCAACTCGGGCAGGGCTCTCCACGTTCACTAAACCAGGGCGATAGCCGCAGCATCTCCTGCGCCAGCCACTCCCGCAAGCGCCACAGGCTGCCGCGATCCTCCTCCGCTGTCAGCAAGGTATCGAGTCGCCGCAGCTCATCCTCGACCAATGCGCGTGTCGCTGCCAGAGAGCTTGAGGCAGCCGTATAGGGCAGATCGTCGATAAACGCGCGGTGTGAAGCCACCAGCGAATCGATCAGCTCATCCATATCCATGGCGGTTGTGGAAGAGATCGGGCATGGGGCTGAAGTGGCGTCCATATTCACTCCTGTGGCTTGTCGTTTATCAAGACCTGCGTTTATCAGGGCTGACGCAGCGCAAGAAATGCTTTCTCGGCGGCATCCAGGGTCAATTGAATGTCTTCCGGCGTATGCGCACTGGACATGAAACCCGCCTCATACGCCGAAGGCGCCAGGTAGACTCCCTCTTCCAGCATGGCCGTAAAGAAGCGTCGGAAGGCATCGCTATCACAGGCGGTGGCCTGGGCGAAGTTATCCACCCGGCTCTGGCCGGTGAAGAACAAGCCAAACATGCCGCCAACACGCTGGGTCAGCATATCCACTCCCGCGGCATCGGCGCGCTCCTGCAGACCATGACACAAGGTGTCAACACGCTGAGCCAAGGCATCGTGGAAGCCCGGCTCACGCACCTTGGTCAACAGGGCAATGCCGGCGGCCATGGCCAGCGGGTTGCCCGACAAGGTACCCGCCTGATAGACCGGACCCAATGGCGAAATCTGTTCCATGATCTCGCGCTTGCCACCAAAGGCCCCCACCGGCATGCCCCCACCGACAATCTTGCCCAGACAAGTCAGATCAGGCTCAATGCCGAAGTGCGCCTGGGCGCCTCCCAGGGCAACCCGAAAACCGGTCATCACCTCGTCAAAGATCAGCACACTACCGTGCTCGCTGCAAACCCGCCGTAGAGTTTCAAGGAAGCCGGGCTGCGGCGGAATGCAGTTCATGTTGCCCGCTACCGGCTCGACGATGATGCAGGCAATCTCGCTGCCGATCTCCTCGAAGCAGCTTTCGACAGCCTCTATGTCGTTATAGGCCAGGGTAACAGTATGCTCGGCCAGCGCGACGGGCACTCCCGGGGAGCTGGGCTCGCCATGGGTCAGGGCGCCGGAGCCCGCCTTGACCAGCAGCGAGTCGGAGTGGCCATGATAGTTGCCTTCAAACTTGACGATCTTGTCACGACCGGTGAACCCCCGCGCCAGCCGGATCGCCGACATGGTGGCTTCTGTACCGGAATTGACCATGCGTACCAGCTCTATCGAGGGAATGATTTCACAGATCAGCTCCGCCATGCTGGTTTCGATGGCGGTCGGTGTACCGAATGAAAGACCGTCATCGAGTTGACGACGCACCGCGCCCAGTACATCAGGATCGGCATGCCCGGTAATCATTGGTCCCCAGGAACCGACATAGTCGATATAGCGCTTGCCCTCCACATCGAACAGGTAGGCACCCTGGGCTCGCTGCATAAACACCGGCGGCCGGTGAAAGCCTTTGAAAGCACGCACGGGTGAGTTGACGCCACCAGGAATATGGCGACAAGCCTGTTCAAACAGTGTTGCGGAAGTGGTCATAACAGCCTCTTTACGATAGCCGGAGTGTGCTGGGTCCGGCCTGTGGACAGTTTCTTGGATAACCTTGGAGTTAGTGGTGAAGATACAGTGATCTTCGCTCATTGCAGCGGGTTGAGTCACGTCCTCCGTCATCAATAGACGCCGGGGCAAGGCCTGGCCGGTATCCGGTTGCCAGGCGTTTGTCAGGGCCTGCCAGGTAAACCGCTGAGCCTTTTCGCAAGCCACAGTCAAGGAATCACCATTGGCAAGGCGGGCCGCCAGGGCCGAAGCCAGGGTGCACCCCGAGCCATGATAACTGCCTGTAAGCCGCGGCCAGCGCCAGCTCTGGCGCTTTGCGCCCGAATACAGCACCAGCTCAACCTGGTCGTCAGGTACGTGGTTGCCAGGGTTATCGGTCGCGGTGACGAGTACGGCACCACACCCCTGATTGAGTAGCTGCCGCGTGCGCTCTGTGTCATTGCTCGCTTCGTCTCCAGCCAGACGCGCCAATTCCAGCCGGTTAGGCGTGAGAATATCCACAAGAGGTAACAGCCGTGAGCGATACGCCTCCAGCAACCCGATTGTGGATAACTCTTTTCCACCGCCGGCTTTGAGCACCGGATCGGCGACCACCGGGACATCCGGATGGGCCTGGATAATGTCAACCACGGCATCAAGTACCGTGCCACTGGAGATCAGTCCCACCTTGATCGCTGCCAAGCGCAAGCCGGACAGTTGCGAGACCATTTCACGTATCAGCTCGACAGCCACCGGCACCACACGATGTACATCGCTGCAATCCTGTACCGTCAATGCCGTCGGCACCGTCACCGCCCAGCCGCCGCAGGCAGCAATCGCCTCGCTATCGGCGATGATGCCGGCACCGCCAGTAGGATCATGCCCGGCCAGGACCAGCACCACGGGGAGTGGCTTATCGTTTGGGTGTGGAGAAACGTTATGGGTCATGTCAGAACGGCTTGAGCACGGCAAGGAGCACAATCATCAGCAACGCAATGACAGGCATCTCATTGAACCAGCGAAAAAAAACATGACTACGCCGGCAGCGGTTGTCGGCCAGTTGCTTGAGATAGATCAGGCAGACGTGGTGATAGGTCACCAACAGCACCACCAGTAGCAGCTTGACATGCATCCAGCCCATGCCGAGCCACTGCGGTGACAGATAAAGCAGCCAAGCGCCCAGTACGATCACTGCGATCATCGAGGGCGTCATGATACCGCGATAGAGCTTGCGCTCCATCACACTGAAATACCCGATAGCCTGCGTCTCGCCCTTGTCACGTGCCATGGCGTGGTAAACAAACAGGCGCGGCAGATAGAACAGCGCTGCAAACCAGGTAACGACGGCTACGAGATGAAGGGCCTTGATCCAGAGGTACATGCAATCTCCTGAGCTAAGCTTGCGAGCGAATCCTTACGCGCTCTTGTGTATCATATTCGCATAAACCTCGAAGGAGTCGCATTGTGATCAAGGTCGGAATCGTCGGCGGTACCGGGTACACCGGGGTCGAACTGCTCAGGCTGCTGGCCCAGCACCCCGAAGTCGAAGTCGCCGCCATTACTTCTCGCTCCGAGGCTGGTGTGCGTGTCAGTGACATGTATTCCAACCTGCGTGATCACTATCCCAAACTCGCCTTCAGCCAACCCGATCCGCAGAGTCTCGGCAAGTGCGATGCGGTGTTCTTCGCCACACCACACGGTGTCGCTCATGCCCTGGCCGCTGAACTGCTCGCGCAAGGCACCCGCGTGATCGACCTCTCTGCCGATTTTCGCCTGCGTGACGCCAAGGTCTGGGAAGAGTGGTATGGCCAACCCCACGGAGCGCCGGAGCTTCTTGAACAGGCCGTTTACGGGCTGCCTGAAATGCACCGTAAACGCATTCGTCAGGCACATCTCGTAGCGGTACCCGGCTGTTATCCAACGGCGGTTCAGCTGGGGCTCTTGCCGCTGCTTGAAGCCGGCCTGATCGAAGCAGAACAAATCATCGCCGATTGCAAGTCCGGTGTAACCGGTGCCGGTCGCGGGGCCAAGGTGCCTTCACTGCTGGCCGAAGCCAGCGAGTCGATGAAAGCCTATGGTGCCGCCGGTCACCGGCACCTGCCGGAAATCCGCCAAGGGCTTGGCGATGCCGCCGGCCGACCGGTGGAACTCACCTTCGTGCCCCATCTGACCCCCATGATTCGCGGCATTCATGCTACCCTCTATGGTCGGCTCACTGGTGAACCGGGGGATCTGCAGGCACTGTTTGAGCAACGCTATGCTGCCGAGCCCTTCATTGATGTCATGCCGGTTGGCAGTCATCCCGAAACACGTAGCGTCAAGGGCGCCAACATGTGTCGTCTTGCGCTCCACCGGCCGGGCAATGGCGACACCGTCGTGGTACTGTCTGTCATCGACAATCTGGTCAAGGGGGCTTCCGGCCAGGCGATACAGAACCTCAACTTGATGTTTGGTCTGCCCGAGAATGCCGGTCTTGCCGCTCCAGCCTTGATGCCCTAGTACTTGAATACCCGGCTTGGCGTTACTTCACCCTACCCTGGCGAAAGTTGACCCTTTTGCCAGGGTTTGGGGATAATCACTGTTCCACTCATCCTGCAAGGAGAGGAGGATATCCATGAGCGGTGTTCAATCTTTTGCCCCCACACCCATGATGCTGTCCGATACCGCCAGAAAGCGACTGCTGGCGCTCATCGAAGAAGAAGGCAATCCCGAGCTCAAGCTGCGGGTCTACGTGACGGGTGGCGGCTGTTCCGGCTTTCAATACGGCTTTGACTTTGCCGACTCGGTCGGCGAGGACGATACCGTCATCGAATTCGGCGATGCCTCGCTGGTGGTCGATGAGCTCTCCTATCAATACCTGGTCGGTTCCACGGTCAACTATGAGGAGGGACTTGCCGGTGCCCGCTTCCTCATAAGCAACCCCAATGCAACGACCACCTGCGGCTGTGGCTCCTCCTTCATGGTTTAACTCCCGACTTGACGCTCTCCAGGATTCTCGTCATGTTGACAGGGCAATCCCACCAAGAATGTCCTAAAAATGGGGAGCCCAATGAAAAAATTCCGCTTCAAGCTCAATAATTACAAACTGCCACTGCTCACGCCCGCCCTGGCCTTCGGTCTGGCGTTTTCCGCCACTGCCACGGCCGCGGGTCCAACCGTCAATGTTGCTACCGACCCCAGTTTCGTCCCCTTCGAAATGCTGGATCCCGATACCGGGGAAATGGTCGGTTTCGATATGGACATCATCAATGCAGTCGCTGAACGGGCCGGCTTCACGATCAATCTCACCACCATGGAGTTCGCCGGCATCATTCCTGCCGTGCAGACCGGCAACCAGGAAATCGCCATTGCCGGGATCACCATCACCGAAGAGCGCGCCGAGATCGTCGACTTCTCCGACCCCTACTACGATTCCGGTCTGCAGATCATCGTGCGTGCCGACAACGACAGTGTCGAAGCCATCGAAGATCTTGCCGGCATGTCCATTGCCACGCGCATCGGCTCCACCAGTTACGATTTCCTCCAGCAAACCCTGGGTGATGATGCCGATATCGTGCCTTACCCTGGCAACAGCGACATGTACATGGCCCTGCTGGGTCGTAACGTCGATGCGGCTTTCTACGACGCACCCAACGTCGCTTACTTCTCCCAGACTCGCGGTGAAGGACGCACCAAGGTGGTTGGCCCGCTCTATGAAGGCCAGCAGTACGGCATCGTCTTTCACAAGGGCAGCGAATGGGTCGAGCCAACCAACCAGGCACTGGCCGAGATGCGCGAAGACGGCACCTACGATGAAATCTACGAAAAGTGGTTCGGTGCAGCCCCCTCTAGCGACTAACTCCAACCCCAAGGACACACGCAAGCTATTCGCTTGATATCGGCACCGCAGGGTCGGGGGCGAAGCCTCCGGCCCTCGCCCACGTTGCGCCCCCAACCGTGGAGAGACACGTGTGGAAGTAACCTTTCAATTTGACTGGGCGGCGGCGTTCCGCTCGATCCCCCACCTGTTGCCAGGCATTCCCTGGACGCTGCTGATTTCGTTTGGCGGCCTGGCCATCGGGTTTTTCATTGGTATTTTTTTCGGTCTGTTGCGCATCAGTCCGGTGCGCTGGCTACGTTGGCCGGCCATTATCTATATCGAGGTGTTTCGCGGTACTCCCATACTGGTGCAGGTGCTGTTCATCTTCTATGGCCTGCCCCAGCTGCTGGGCAGCCCGATCAATGCCCTCACCGCCGGCATAGCCGCGATTGCGGTCAATTCCGGAGCCTACATCTCGGAAGTGGTACGCGGCGGCGTGCAGTCCATTGAACGTGGTCAGCGTGAGGCGGGGTTGTCGTTAGGGCTATCACGTACCCAATCCTTCCTCTATATCATCTGGCCACAGGCCTTTCGGCGCATGATCCCGCCCCTGGGCAACCAGGGCATCATCAGCATCAAGGATACCTCGCTATTCTCGGTGATCGGGGTCGGTGAGCTGGTACGCCAGGGTCAGATTTATATCGCCACGACCTTCACCGCGCTGGAAGTCTATTTCATGGTGGCCCTGCTGTATCTGGCGATCACCTGGAGCTTATCCATTGTCTTGCGGCTACTTGAACGCCGCGGGTTGGTTGGCTAGACAGCCAAATGACAGGAGCCATTGCATGACTGATTCCTCTGCCCAGCCCATCGTTCGCATGGAGCAGATCAACAAACATTTCGGGTCACTGCACGTACTCAAGGATGTCAGCCTAACGGTAGAATCTGGCGAAGTGGTCGTGATCATCGGTGCCAGCGGCTCAGGAAAATCAACGCTGATCCGTTGCATCAATGGACTGGAAGAGTTCCAGTCCGGCCATATAGAAGTCGATGGTGACGAACTGCTGCCCCACGGTAAAAGCAGCCGCGCCTTGCAAACCATACGCACCGAAGTGGGCATGGTATTCCAGCAGTTCAACCTGTTCCCGCATCTAAGCGTACTGGAGAATGTGACCCTGGCCCCAATGAAGGTACGCGGCTACAGCCGCACTGAAGCGACTGAAACCGCCCAGCGACTGCTGACTCGTGTGGGTATTGCCGACCAGGCCGACAAGTACCCCGCGCAGCTCTCCGGTGGTCAACAACAGCGTGTGGCATTGGCCCGGGCCTTGGCCATGGAACCGCGCCTGATGCTGTTCGACGAGCCCACCTCTGCACTGGATCCCGAGATGATTGGTGAAGTGCTCGATGCCATGCGTGAGCTGGCTCGCGAAGGGATGACCATGATCATCGTCACCCATGAAATGGGTTTCGCCCGGGAAGTCGCGGATCGAGTGGTCTTCATTCACCAGGGAGAAATTACCGAGCAGGCACCTCCTGCCGAGCTGTTTGACAACCCTCAACATGAGCGTACTCGGAACTTTCTTTCGCGTATTCTCAAGTATTGAAATTAGTTAAACCCCTGTTTTTGGGCTCTGCTTTCAAGCCCTGCCACACTGGCAGGGCTTTTTTGTCCTGTGGATACTTTTTTTTCACTGACACCTATTCCGTGCCGTGAAACGCATGGTTATCAGCTTTAGTCACTTTTCACGCAACTGTTCACAGCCGCGGTGACAAGCCCGGTAGGCAGCGGTGGAAAAGTCGTGTAGTTTTGGTACTGTGGACAAGAGGCACTTTCATCCACAGCCTCGCCAACACCTATACGCAGTCAGTCCGCTACTTTTACGCCTCATCATCAACAATCCAACCCATTGTTTATAAAGCAATTAACCTTCTTTTACACAGAAATCATCCACACCAATAACAACAACCACAATAGAACTTCTTTCTTTATTCTTTATGTATTGTAGTGATATGAGGTCTGTGACCAAACGCTGGCCGTGTGGAAAACACTGACGCTTACCCACAGGCGGTTTATACTGGTGAGCGTTTTTCATCGTTCTGCAATCAGCTGCGTACAAGCGCAACGAGGTGCACCTTGGAGTATCCCAACCGCTTTGACGTCATCGTCATCGGCGGTGGCCATGCGGGAACCGAAGCCGCATTGGCTTCCGCTCGCATGGGTTGTCACACCCTGCTGTTGACCCATAACATCGAGACTCTCGGGCAGATGTCGTGCAATCCCGCCATCGGCGGTATTGGCAAGAGCCATCTGGTCAAGGAGGTCGATGCATTAGGTGGTGCCATGGGCCTGGCCACGGACCATGCCGGTATTCAGTTTCGTGTTCTCAATGCACGCAAGGGCCCTGCCGTGCGCGCTACCAGGGCTCAGGCTGACCGCGTACGTTACAAAGCCGCCATCCGTGGTGTGCTTGAAAACCAGCCAAATCTGACCCTGTTTCAGCAAGCAGCGGGGGATTTGATCGTCGAAGGCGATCATGTGCGGGGAGTGGTTACCGAAACCGGTATTCGCTTCCTGAGTGAAACGGTAGTGCTGTGTACCGGTACGTTTCTCGGGGGGGTAATACATATTGGCCTGGAACAAAGCCAGGGTGGCCGGGCCGGAGACCCACCTTCCAATGCACTAGCCAGTCGTCTTCGCGCCTTACCGTTCCGGGTCGCTCGACTCAAAACCGGGACACCGCCACGGCTGGATGCCAAAAGCATCGACTTCTCAGCGCTTGAAGAACAGCCTGGTGACACTCCAACGCCTATCATGTCCTACATGGGCAAGCGTGAGATGCACCCGCACCAGGTAAGTTGTCATATTGCGCATACCAATGAGCGCACCCACGAGATTATTTTCGCTAATCTCGATCGTTCTCCCATGTACTCCGGGGTGATTGAAGGCACTGGACCGCGATACTGCCCGTCCATCGAGGATAAGGTGCACCGCTTTGCCGACAAAGCCAGCCATCAGGTGTTTATCGAACCTGAAGGACTCGACACCCATGAGCTCTACCCCAACGGGATCTCCACCTCACTGCCGTTCGATGTGCAATTGCAAGTGGTACGTTCCATCAAGGGGCTGGAAAACGCCCATATCACGCGTCCGGGTTACGCTATCGAGTACGATTTCTTCGATCCACGTGATCTGAAACACTCGCTGGAAACCAAGTTTATCCACAACCTGTTTTTCGCCGGACAGATCAATGGCACTACCGGTTACGAGGAGGCTGCCGCCCAAGGGTTGCTGGCCGGTCTCAATGCTGCGCGACGCGCGCAAGAATTGGAGGTCTGGTGGCCACGTCGTGATGAAGCCTACCTGGGTGTGCTGGTTGATGATTTGATTACCCTGGGCACCCAGGAGCCGTACCGCATGTTTACCTCTCGCGCCGAATACCGCCTGTTGCTGCGTGAGGACAATGCCGACCTGCGCCTGACCGAGACGGGACGCCAGTTGGGTCTGATCGATGATGCCCGCTGGCGGGCATTCTGCACCAAGCGTGAAGCCATCGAACGCGAAAGCGAGCGACTCAAGAGCAGCTGGATCCAGCCAAATAGCCCTGCAGCAGCGATCATTGAAGCGAAAACCGGTAAAGCATTGGGTCGCGAGTACAGCCTGCTCGATCTGCTCAAACGGCCTGAGCTTAACTATGCTGACGTGGCAAACTTGGACGGTACCCCGGTAACCGATGAGGCCGTGGCCGAGCAGGTACAGATACAGGCCAAGTACCAGGGTTACATTGATCGCCAGCAGGGTGAGATCGACAAGCTCAAGCGCCATGAAGCGACGCCGCTACCGGAAGACCTCGACTACGCCAGTGTCGAAGGGCTCTCCCACGAGATTCGTCAGAAGCTTGCCTCAGCGCGTCCCGGGACGCTGGCTCAAGCTGCACGGATCTCTGGTGTTACGCCGGCTGCGGTATCCATGTTGCTGATATATTTAAAAAAACACCGTATGCTGAAGGAATCACAGGTAGCCAGGGCATGAGCGAAGCGATGACACCGGAAGTCGATAGGCGACTGACGCAGGGACTCGCCACCTTGGGGCTCGACATTGATGTCCAGAGGCATGGCCAACTGCTGCGTCTGGTCGAGCTGTTGCACAAGTGGAACCGCACCTATAACCTCACAGCGATACGCTCACCGGAAGAGATGGTCGCCAGGCACGTGCTCGACAGCGCCGTGGTGCTGCCTTTCGTCAGTGAGGCACCGTTGCTTGACGTAGGGTCGGGGCCTGGTTTGCCAGGCCTGGTACTGGCAATTCTCCAACCCCGACTAGCGGTAACCTTGCTCGACAGCAATGGCAAGAAAGTGCGTTTTCAACGCCAGGCAGTGATGGAGCTGGGGCTTGCCAACGTGGTTCCGGTGCAGGCTCGAGTCGAGGCCTTCGAGCCACCGCAGGGTGGTTATCCGCAGATCATTTCGCGGGCCTTTGCCAGTCTGGCGGACTTTGTCGATTTGACTGGGCACTTGCTTGGCCCCGATGGGTGCTGGCTAGCCATGAAGGGGCCGGCTGCCGATGAAGAGCTGGAAGCGCTTGAAGCCAATATCGCCATACGTGAGCGTCACCCGCTTGAGGTGCCATTCGTCGAAGGGGAGCGTCAGTTGTTGATCATCGAGCGCACCGATTCCCATCCAGGCCGCCTTTGAGTGTGGCGTTGACGCAAGGAACTCGTTCGTGACCCGAATCATTGCCTTGACCAATCAGAAAGGTGGCGTGGGCAAGACCACCACGGCTGTTAATCTGGCGGCCAGCCTGGCAGCACTGGATCGCCGGGTGTTGCTGACCGATCTCGACCCCCAGGGCCACGCCACCATGGGGAGCGGTGTTGACAAGCATGCCCTGGAAGGCAGCGTGCTCGACTTGTTGCTGGGAGAAAAAACCGCCACCGAGGTGATGATCGACTGCCCAACGGCCGGTTACACCCTGTTACCGGGTAACGGTGATCTCACCGCAGCTGAAGTTGAGCTGCTGGAGCTTGCGGAAGGACGTGAGCGCAGGCTTGGAGAAGCACTGGCCAGCGTGGCGGATGAGTACGATGTGGTACTGATTGACTGCCCCCCCTCACTCAATATGCTGACGGTCAATGCGCTGACCGTGGCCCATGGTGTCTTGATTCCCCTGCAGTGTGAGTTCTATGCCCTGGAAGGGTTGTCGGCTCTGCTCGATACCGTGGAACAGATCCGCGAGAGCGTAAATCCTGACCTGGCCATCGATGGCATATTGCGCACCATGTACGATGCGCGTAACAGCCTGACACGGGACGTTTCCAAGCAGCTGCGTGACTATTTTGGCGATACGCTGCTAAAAACCACCATTCCACGCAATGTGCGGGTAGCCGAAGCGCCGAGTCACGGTCTGCCGGTTACCAAGTACGCCCGTTTCTCGCGCGGCAGTCAGGCCCACCGGGTATTGGCCAAGGAACTCATTCGTCGCTTGTCGCTATGAGGCAATGCCTGTGGCTATGAGGAAAAGTTGATGACGCGAAAACGTGCTCTGGGCCGTGGCCTGGACGCCTTGATCGGCGCTGGCGCTCGGCGTCGCGAGAATCCCGAGCTAACCGATACGCAATCCCCGCTCATGACGGATGAGTCTGGCGAAGCCCCCGTGGCTGCTGCGGAAGAGCGGCTTGAGCGCCTGCCGTTGAGCCAGCTCACCCGTGGCAAGTATCAGCCAAGACGCGATATTCAGCCAGAAGCACTGGAGGAGCTGGCTGACTCGATCCGTGCCCAGGGGGTAATGCAGCCCATTGTGGTGCGCCCCGTCGGTGAGGCGCGCTATGAGATCATTGCCGGTGAGCGGCGTTGGCGCGCGGCCCAGCTGGCCGAGCTGGCAACGATTCCGGCAGTGATTCGCGAGGTGACTGACGAGGTCGCCCTGGCCCTGGCGCTGATCGAGAATATTCAGCGCGAGAACCTCAATCCGGTGGAGGAAGCCCTGGCACTCAAGCGTTTGCTTGATGAGTTTGAGCTTACCCAACAGCAAGTGGCTGATGCGGTTGGTAAATCCCGTGCCCAGGTGGCCAACTTGTTGCGTTTGCTGGCGCTTGACCCTGAAGTACAGACACTGCTTGAGCGAGGCGATCTTGATATGGGGCATGCCCGTGCCCTGCTTGCTCTTCCAGGTTCCCGGCAGCGTCGTACGGCCCAAGAGGTGGTCGACAAGGACCTTACCGTACGCGCTACTGAAGCGCTGGTAAAACGCTTGATGCAGGGCAAGGACAAACCTGTTGAAGCGGCTCGCAGTCCTGATGTGGCGCGTCTTGAAACACGCCTCGGCGAGTTACTCGGTGCCACGGTCAAGATTCATCATGGACGGAGCGGCAAGGGCCGCGTGACGATTCGTTACTCAAGTCTGGATGAACTGGACGGTATTCTGGAGCATATCCGCTGAGCCGCGGGAAGATGGGGAGTCGCTGTGGTGGGTTTTTTTCGCGGTACCGGGCCAATCGCAGCCAAATGCATCATGTTTGGTTGAAGGAGTCGGGGGGCTTCCCTATAATCCGGCGTGGTTTACTTGAGCAGCAGGCTTGATTCCACTCTCGCTAGGTTGATCGGTCTCACGCCCAACTTAGATGAGCCTTGATCAGTCGGGCCAGGAATTGTCGACAAATGCCTAGACATCCAGGGCCAGTACGCAAGCGTATCGAAATTGCTCGACTGTTGTGGTTGCAAGGTGCGTCGGCAGCAATGGTGGTGGTAGCAGGTGCGGGGTGGGCAGGTTTTCATGCTGCGACCTCTGCAGTGAAGGGGGGGCTGGTTGCCCTGATCCCCTCTCTCTATTTCGCCTGGTGCATTGGCTCGGTTCGAGGAGGCAGGCAAGCAAGCCGTTTCGTCTCGAATTTGTATCGGGCTGAAGCAGGAAAGTTCGGTTTGACGGTGGCACTGATGGCTGTAGTGTTTGTGGCAGTGCCCCCCTCAAACCCGATTTTCTTCTTCGTCGCATACGTGGCGGTCATCCTTGCGCACTGGCTTCTTCCCTGGGCAAGGCGTAAAAGACCGGCTCCTTGAACCGAGGTAACAGCATGGCAGCAGGTAACGAAGTTACGGCAACACAGTATATCCAGCATCACCTTCAGAACCTGACGTTCGGCAACCATCCCGAGCTTGGCTGGAAGTTCGCCAGCACTTCCACCGAAGCGGCCGAAATGGGCTTCTGGGCGATCCATGTGGATACCATGGGTTGGTCAATCGCCATGGGCCTGCTGTTCATTTGGATTTTCCGCAAAGCCGGGAAGATGGCAACGACCGGCGTTCCCGGCGGCTTGCAGAATGTCGTCGAAATCATTTTTGAATTTATCGAGGGCACGGTGCGCTCTGCTTTCAATGGCAAGAATCCGATCATCGCACCGTTGGCACTGACGCTGTTCATGTGGATCTTCCTCATGAACAGCCTCAAGGTCATCCCTGTCGATTACTTTCCCGAGATGTTTGCCCGTCTCGGTGTCGAGTACATGAAGATCGTACCCACCACAGATGTTAACGCCACCTTGGGTATGGCGCTGGGTGTGTTCGCTCTGATTATTTACTACAGTCTCAAGGTCAAGGGCGTTGGCGGCTTCGCCCGTGAGCTCTCGCTTACTCCGTTCAACTTCTGGCTACTGATTCCCTTCAATCTGGTTCTTGAGGTTGTTGGATTACTGGTCAAGCCCTTCAGTCTTGCCATGCGTCTGTTCGGCAACATGTTTGCTGGCGAAGTGATTTTTGTCCTGATTGCGCTGTTGCCGTTTTGGGCGATCTGGCTGCTCGACGTGCCGTGGGCGATCTTCCATATCCTGATCGTTACGCTGCAGGCCTTCATCTTCACGGTGTTGACGATTGTTTATCTGAGTGCTGCACATGAGCAGCATTGAACCGAAGAATTCGTAGTCCCATCAACACTAAGCCTTTGAAAGTAAATCTAAACTAGGAGTTAACCATGGAATTCATTTACCTTGCCGCCTCTCTCATGATTGGTCTGGGTGCTTTGGGTACCGGTATCGGTTTCGCCATTCTCGGCGGTAAACTGCTCGAGTCTACTGCACGCCAGCCTGAACTGGGTGATCAGCTCCAGACCAAAACCTTTATCATGGCGGGTCTGCTCGACGCCGTACCGATGATCGGTGTGGGTATCGCGATGTACCTGATCTTCGTTGTTGCCGGTTAATGACAGTGCCGGGCGCTAAGGCGCTCGGTCTGCGTCTATCCGGTTGCCACGAACTTGTCAGAGGTACTTACCCGTGAATATCAACATGACGCTTATCGGGCAGACGATCGCCTTTGCGATCTTTGTCTGGTTCTGCATCAAGTACGTGTGGC
>Ga0079225_10000840_pt1 | contig 16814 bp, 18 predicted proteins | sample Poulit2012_FD_76344 | JGI IMG/M metagenome (GOLD analysis project Ga0079225, IMG submission 76344) | Agricultural soil microbial communities from Georgia to study Nitrogen management - Poultry litter 2012 | ecosystem: Environmental > Terrestrial > Soil > Agricultural land | place: USA: Georgia... | reverse complement strand
CGCGTGGGGTTCGCGCAGGCCGCCACGCCCGCCGATACCGAGTAGCCCGTCGACGATCAGGTCCGCGCCGAACAGGTCCGAACCGTCGGCGTCGGAACCGGTGAAGTCCCGTACGCGCCCGCCCGCCTCACGCAGCGCCGCTGCGCCCGCCTCGTGCACCCGCGACCCGGCGGTCAGGGCGCGGACCATGGCCCCCCGCCGGGCGAGGTCGGCCCCGGCGTACAGGGCGTCGCCGCCGTTGTCGCCGCTGCCGACCATGAGCACGATGCGCGCCCCGTACACCGATGGCAACAGTCGGGCGCACTCCACCGCCAGACCGGTCGCGGCCCGGCGCATGAGCGCCCCTTCCGGCAAGCGCGCCATGAGGGCGCTTTCGGCCTGGCGGACGACGTCGACAGCGTGCGCGTTGAGCACGGCTCCACCTCCGGGATCGGTCGGTCACCCATCGTGCCGCACGCACCACCGGCCATCGGCCCCGCCACACGCCGGCCGGTCATTGTCACCGCACCCTTCGGCGGCCATGCTGGCGGTGCGCGCACGCCCGTTCACGAGGAAGACACCGATGCCCGGACACCACTGCTTCGTCAGGTCCAGCCAGCTCCAGCTCCGTCCCGGTGAGTGGCACGACATCGGGTTCGACCGGCGCGACGACGGCTCGGTCTCGGTATCCGCCCTGGCCGGAACAGGACCGGAGGCTCTCGGCGGCGTGCTCTACGACCTCTCCGTCGGTGTGGTCCTGCGCGGAACCACCCCCGGAACCGAGGTGCAGCTGCGCGCGGCGGAGTTCGAACCGGCCGGCGTCGAAGGCGGCCGGATCCAGCACGAGCGCCCGGCCCTGGGCCTTGTGCACTCAGCCGGGCACGGCTGCTTCACCTACCACTGGAAGGGTGCGCTCGCGGTCGGCCACTGGGTCGGGGTGCAGGTGGCGCAGTTCGGATCCTCCGACGCCCACCTGGTCTCCGCCGAGGCCGACGTGTTCACCTGGCGCCACTGACCCGGCCCTTCGGCGCCGGGCCGCCCTACCTCGAGCGTGTCCGCATAGGGCGCGGTCTCGCCCTCCTCCTCGGGACTGCGGGCACACACCGACAGAGGCTCAGATGAGCCCTTTGAACCCCACACGCCATCGATATGCCGGAAATGCCCGGCGGTCGCATCCCGGTACGAGACGGTGGCCACAAAGTACTACGCTGTGTCGTTGACAGGAGCGGCCGCCGACAGGGGCGGACGTGTTGTGCTCTGGAGCGGAGGCGGCGTGGTCGACTGGCTCACCATGACGATCCAGATGGTGTCGCTGGGCGTGGCCATCTGGTGTCTGGTCTCGTTCTTCCAGGACCGCCCCATGCTGGTGCCCCATCTCATCGGCATGGGTGTGCTGTGGCTGCTCGTCCTCGGCCAGGTCGGGGCCGCCATCACCGCCATGCTCGGCGGAGACCGCCCCGCCGAGTTCCCCATGCTCGTCTCCTACCTGGCCACCATCGCCCTCCTGCCGCCGGCCTGCGCGGTGTGGGGCTTCATGGAACGCAGCAAGTGGGGGCCTGCCGTCATCGCCTTCGCGTGTTTCGTCCTACCCGTGCTCCTGGTCCGCATCGAGCAACTCTGGAGCCCTGTTGTCTGAAACCGCGGCGACGACCACCGAGACCACGCTGCGCTCCGGTCCGGGCCGCCTGCTCGTGGCCGTGTACGCGGTGTTCGCCCTGGCCGCCACCGCACGCGGCACCTACCAACTCCTCACCCGGTTCGACGAGGCACCGCTGGCCTACGGGCTCTCGGTCGCCGCCGGGGCCCTGTACTTCGTGGCCGCCGTGGGCCTGGCCCGGGCGGGCCGCACCTCCCGCGTGGTCGCCCTGGTGTGCGTGTCCGTGGAGATGGCGGGGGTGCTCCTCGTCGGTGCGCTGACGATGCTCTGGAGCGCGGGTTTCCCCGACGACACGGTCTGGTCGAACTTCGGCAGCGGGTACCTGTTCATCCCGTTGGTCCTGCCGGCCCTGGGCCTGTGGTGGATCCTCAAGGTCCACCGTGAGGACCGTCGAGAGACAGCGCACACCTCCTAGGCTGGCCGTATGAGCCAACCCCAGAACCTGCCCGTGGCCGTATCGGCCGACTGGCTGCGCGATCACCGCGACCGTGTGGTCCTCGTCGACACCCGCTGGTACTTGGACGGCCGTTCCGGGCGGGAGGCCTACCTCGGCGGTCACCTGCCGGGCGCGGTCTTCGCCGATGTCGACACCGACCTGGCCGCGCCCGCGAGCGCCGATGGCGGCCGCCACCCCTTGCCCGCCCCCGAGGAGTTCGCCACCGCCCTCGGCCGTCTCGGCATCGGCGACGGGTCCACGGTGGTGGCCTACGACGACGCCGGCGGCTCGGTGGCCGCTCGGTTGGTGTGGATGCTGCGGGTACTCGGCACCCCTGCGGCCTTCCTCGACGGCGGTGTCCAGGCCTGGAGCGGCCCTCTGGAGACCGGTGATGTCTCTGCCCGCCCCACCGGCCGCACACCCGTGCCCTGGCCGCACGACCGTGTCGCCTGCACCGAAACTGTGAGCACGCGCACAGGCGAACCCGAGCACCTGCTCCTCGACGCCCGTACGTACGGCCGTTACACCGGCGAGCAGCCCGCTCCCGCCGACGCCCGGCCCGGCCACGTCCCAGGAGCCCGCAGCGCCGCCTGGCAAGGCAACCTCGACGACGAAGGGTTCCTCGCGCCCCCCGATGTTCTCTGGGAACGTTTCTCCGCCCTGGGCGCCGACACGGCCGAAACGGTCACCGCCTACTGTGGATCTGGAGTGACCGCTTGCCACGACCTGCTCGCCCTCGAGCACGCGGGTGTGGCCGGCGCACGCTTGTACCCGGGTTCCTGGAGCCGCTGGGGAGGTGACGAGAGCCTGCCCGCCGAGACCGGAGATCCACACCGGACGTGACGAGGGCACTTCCAACGGTCACCGTCCGTAAGAAGTTCCCCTCCGGACTGTTTTTTCCGTCCCGATCAGGTCACGAACGAAACCGAGGACGCTTCTCGGGCGTCCGACCCAGTACAGGACAGCGCCGCACCACGCGGCGCCCGCCCCAGCGATCCCCTGCCCCCTGGTCGCCCCCGCGCTCAACGCGTAAGACCACGAAACGAGGAACCTTGACCATCGAATTCGTGCTGCTAGTCATCCTGCTCGTCGTTGCCATCGTCGTGGGGATCATGCTCTACAAACAGCGCGCGAAGGCACAGCAGAGCCAAGCCCCTGCTCAGCCCGCCGCACCGGCCGACCCCTTCGCCGCCGCCACCGAGACCGAGGGCGACCCCCGCGGTGTCAAGGCCGGCGACATGATCGACTGGGGCAACGAACGCACCTGGATCCGAGGCTCGCTGCGCCTGTCCGAGGGCGGGGCGGTGTGGGCCGAACACTTCCTGGAGGTCGAGGGCGGCCGCCGCTGGCTGTCCGTCGAGGAGGACCCCGACCTGCAGCTGTCCCTGTGGTCCGCCCGCCCCGACCTCGACCTCGTCCCCCAGGGCAAGGCCATGGAGGTCGAGGGCACCCTCTACAAGCTCCAGGAGAAGGGCTCCGGCTCCTACCGTTCCGAGGGCACCACGGGCCTCAAGCCCGAGGGCGGCCTCGACTACGTCGACTACGAGGCGGACGACGGCAGCCTGCTGTCCTTCGAGCGTTTCGACCACGGCAGCTGGGAGGCCAGCACCGGGAAAACGATCATGCCCGGCACCTTCACCATCTACCCCGGGAGCTGAGCAGACCGTGCACACGAACATCAGCGCGCCCTTCGTCGACACCAAGGCCGACGACCTGGTGTGGACCCTGGACCACCCGGTGGTCGAACCGCTGGCCGCACGCACCTGCCGGGTGCGCGGCGCCACGGTCGAACTACGGGTCCTGGGCGCCTCCCATCAGACCGTCGTACGGTCGGCGGGCGGTGAGCTGGTGGAGACGGTGGCCTGTCTGCCCGGTGTCGAAGGCGGCCTGCCCGAGCAGGGCGAGCCCACCGAGACCCCGGCGGGCCACTACCGGTTCTCGTCGTCCGTGCACATTCTCTCCCACACCGACCTGACCCGCCGGGTGGATGTCTTGCACCGCGAGGTAGCCGACACACCCGGCGGACTCCTCGTCACCTTCCCGGGGGACCCGCTCGCGGTGACCGCACTGCACCTGGCCCCCGACCCCGGTGGGCCGGTGCGGTGGACCACCTGGCACGTGTATCCGCAAAGCGGCGAGTTGGTGACGACCGCCGCGACACTGACCTCCTGAGATTCCGAGGTTTGCCCATCATGGTTGACACCCTGCGCGGGGCCATGGCGTCCCGATCGACCAAGACCAAGTCCTCCGTGTTGTGCGGAGGAGCCCTGGCCCTGACCCTGCTGCTCTCCGCGTGCGGAGGCAGCTCGGACGAGGACTGCGAGCCCCGGGACAACAGCAGCTCCTCGAGTTCCAGCAGCTCGAACGCCGCAGCTTCCTCCCCCTCCCCGAGCGCGTCCCCCACTGCGGACGAGTGCGACAGCAGCAACAACAACAGCGGTGGCGGCGGCGGTTTCTTCTTCTTCGGTGGCGGAGGTGGCGGCAGCTCCAACGACAGCGGCGGCAGCGGAAGCAGCACCCGTGGAGGCGGCACAGGGACCGGGAAGTAGTGTGCTGTGTCGGGAGGCGCATGCTTCCCGACACAGTCAATCCCTCACTTGGACCAGTTCGATGAACGAAATCCTCACCAGTTCCCTGTACGCGCTCGGCTACGGTGCGGTCGGAATAGCCATCATGCTGCTCGGCTACCTGATCACCGACCTACTCACCCCCGGCAAGTTGCACAAACTGATCTGGGAGGAACGCAACCCCAACGCGGTCCTGCTGGTGTCGGCCAACACCCTGGGCGCCGCCGTGGTCATCGTGTCCGCGATCCTGTCCAGTTTCTCCGAGCTCGGCCTGGGTGCAGGCCTGCTCTCCGCCTCCGTGTTCGGTCTCATCGGCCTCGCCGTGATGGCTGCCTCGTTCCTGATCATCGACCTGTTCACCCCGACCAGCGTGAGGGCGGTCATCGCCAACTCCGAGTTCCACCCCGCGACCTGGGTGAGCGCCACCGCGCACCTGTCCATCGCACTGGTCGTGGCCGCCGCCATCTCCTGAGGCCCCACCACGCGCTCCGCCCCGAAGGAAGCACCCCGACTTGACCGAGACCGAGACCGAGCCCCCGACCGGCACCCGGACCAGACTCCCGATCCGCCCACGCGCGGCACGGTTCTTCGTGATGACGGCGGTGTTCATCTGCGCCGCCTGCGGTCTGGTGTACGAGCTCGCCCTCGTCGCGATCGGCAGTTACCTGCTCGGCGACACCATCACCCAGGCCTCCGTGGTCCTGTCGGTGATGGTGTTCGCGATGGGCGTGGGATCGCTGCTGTCCAAACGGTTCCAGCACCGCCCCGCGCTGTCGTTCGCCGTCATCGAGGGCCTGCTCTCCCTCATCGGCGGCCTGTCGGTGCTGCTGTTGTACGCCGCCTTCGCGTGGTTCTCCGCCTACCAGCCGGCACTGGTGCTGCTGTCGTTCATCATCGGTGTGCTCATCGGTATGGAGATCCCCCTGCTGATGACGCTGATCCAGCGCATCCGCAAGCAGGAGGCGTCCAAGGCGGTCGCGGACCTGTTCGCCGCCGACTACGTGGGCGGGCTCATCGGAGGTCTGGCGTTCCCGTTCCTGCTGCTGCCCCTCCTGGGTCTGCCCAAGGGCGCGCTCGTGGTGGGACTGCTCAACGCGGTCGTGGGCGTGGCCGTGGTGCTGTGGCTGTTCCGCGACGAACTGACGCGCCGCGCCTACGCGGGCCTCGGGGCGGGGCTGACCGTGATCATCGCGGTTCTGGGGCTGGCCTACCTCTACTCCGAGCAGTTCGAGATCGACGCCCGCCAGGCCATGTACCGGGACCCGATCGTGCACGCCGAGCGTTCTGAGTACCAGGAGGTCGTCCTGACCCGTTCGGTCGACGGGAAGGACGTGCGCCTGTTCCTCAACGGGAGCCTGCAGTTCTCCACCCTGGACGAGTACCGGTACCACGAGTCGCTCGTCCACCCGGTGATGGACGGGCCACGTGAGAACGTACTCGTGCTGGGTGGCGGCGACGGGCTGGCGGTGCGCGAGATCCTGGAGTACGACGACGTCGAGAGCGTCACCGTCGTCGACCTGGACCCGGCGGTGGTGGACCTGGCCGTCGACGAACCCGTCATCCGCGACCTCAACGAGAACTCCTTCGAGGACCCGCGTGTGGAGATCGTCAACACCGACGCGTTCCAGTGGCTGCGCGAGGGGACCGAGCAGTTCGACGCGGTCGTCGCCGACCTGCCCGACGGCGAGGACGTGGGGACCTCGAAGCTGTACACGGTCGAGTTCTACTCGTTGGTGCGCGAGAGCATGGCAGAGGACGGCCGGCTCGTCGTGCAGGCCGGGTCACCGTACTTCGCCCCCGAGGCGTACTGGAGCGTGGAACACTCGTTGGAGGCGACCGGGTTCGCCACGGTGCCCTACCACGTGGACGTGCCCACTTTCGGTAACTGGGGGTTCTACCTCGCATCGGCCGAAGGGGAACCGGAGCTGGACGTGCCCGAGGACGCACCGGCTCTGGAGTTCCTGGACGACGAACTCCTCGCCGCAGCGCAGGTCTTCCCGAAGGACCGCAGGCAAGAGCGGGAAGCGGCGGAAGCCTCGACGATGATGCACCCGCGCATCATCGGTTATCACCAGGGCGCCTGGCGCGGCTACTGAGCCCAGCGCCGCGGGAGCCGCGGGCGGCCCGGGGCGCGCCGACGGCCGGACCGAGAGGTCCGGCCCGGGCTGAGGCTCAGCCCTGGGCACGTTCCAGGGCCGCGAGCGCGGTGACGGCGCCCAGTTCCCAGCAGGCCTCGCGGGTCTCGGTGCCGGGACGTCCTCCCGTCACAGTCACCGGCGGACGGTGGCGTTCCCACCCCATGCCCTTGGAGATGGACTCCACGGCCCGGACTGCGCCGGAGGTGTCGTTGTCGCCGTGCACGTACAGGGCGTAGGGCAGACCCTGGGTGTCGTTGCGGGCGGTGTAGTAACTGCGGTCGAAGAAGTCCTTGAGGGCACCGGACATGTAGCCGATGTTGGCGGGGGTACCGAGGAGGAGGGCGTCGGCGGCGAGCAGCTCCGCGGGCCCGGCGGCCAGGGCGGCGCGGGCGTACACCTCCACACCCTCGATGTCGTCGGTCTGCGCGCCTTCCAGGACCGCGTCGAGCATCTCCTGCGTGGCGGGCGAGACAGTGTGGTGAACGATGAGCAGCCGTGCCATGCCCCTACTCTAGGCCGCGCCCGGAGAGGGCCCTTCCCGCCCCTTGCCGGGACCCGCCGGAGGTCGGCCGCATCCGGCCCGGGCCAAGGCGTATGAGGCGGGGGACCTGGGTATGCGCCTGTGGCGGGGCACCGGCTCCGCGAACGGTGTCCCCGTCGACAGGGAGTCGGCGTATGAGCCAACAGCCCTCACAGGAACCGTCCTCCGACAGATCCGCGTCGTCCGAAGGCGGCGTGCCCGCACCCAGGAGCGGGCCCCAGGCAGCGCCGTGGCTGTGGATCAGTCTCGGTTGCGGCGGGTTGTTCGCGGTCGGCCTGGGCCTGGCCGCCCTGGTCGCGTTCGTGCTCGCGGCACCCGGACCCGCCGATGACGAACGCAGCCGGTTGCAGGACGGCGGGGTGGTCCGGAACCTCCCCGAGTGAGGACCTGCGGCCTTCCGGCTCGAAGACACCGGCGGTCCCGGGCCTGCCCCAGCACGACCTGGCTTGCGGGGACTGCGCATGCGCTGCGCCCCTCTGCCAGGACCCGTGCCCCTGCTCGGGCTCAGGAGGCCTCGGCGTTCTCACGCCGGCGCTCCTCCAAGGAAGCCAGTGCGGTGTTGATGTCGCGGGTGACGCGGGTGAACTCCTGCGCGGACAGCCACAGCTTGTAGATGATCAGCGCCTCGAAGGCGAACATGAACACCGCCGACGCCGCGATGGTCACGAGCATCCCAGGCAGGGAGAACACCCCTACCAGCGGTGCGACGATGAAGACACCCATCTGGTACTCGATGCCGCTGAACAGGTGCGGACGGATGCGGTTGGCGCGCAGGGAGTCGCGCATGTGCCGATACCAGGGGAAACGGCGGTCGAACCCTTTCTGCAGCGCGGTGCTCTGCAATTCCTTGGCCTTGCTGGTGGCGGTTGGTTGGGCAACCTGGCCGGGTTCGGCATAGTGCGTGGCTGCGCTGGGCGAGTTGACCCGCTCCGTGCCGCCGATGGAAACACTGGCGTCGTCGTCACCCAGGTGGTCGGAGCCGCTGTCGTCGGTACCGAAGGTGCCTGCGGCACGGCGCACCCCGCTGGTGTCGCCCTCAGTGGTCTCCTCCACCTCGCGGATGGCCTGGGCGATGTGGCGGCGCATGGCCGAACGCACCTTCGCCATCTGCGGGGAATTCAGGTAGCGGAACATGTCGGTGAAGACGATGCCCAGCAGGAACCACAGGAAGACCGGGTTGTCGGTCTGGAGGAACTGGCCGCCCATCAGCGCGATGGCACAGATCAGGACCCTGATGCGGTCGAAGACGTAGTCGAGCCAACTCCCGAAGACGGAACCGTTGCCCTTGAGGCGGGCGACCTTGCCGTCCATGCAGTCGAGCACGAAGCTCAGATGGAACAGCGCAGCACCGGTGATCAGCCAGTACCAGTCACCCAGGAAGAAACAGACCGCCGACAGCAAGCCCAGGAAGAGGGCCGCGAGTGTGAGCTGGTTCGGGGTGACCGAGGTGCGGTTCGCGGTGAAGGTCACCAGTCGTGAAGCGAGGGGATCCACGAGCCAGACCGTCCACCAGGAGTCCCGGGGTTTGTAAGTCTGCTCGCGGACATCGGCGAGCGTGAACGTGCTCATACGTGGATCTCCATGAAGCAGGTCGGGGGTAAGACACGGTCCTGGGGAGAATGTCGGGCCTTCCGTCGCTGGGGATGCTCGCGAACGGTCAGCACCGCGGGACCCACAGAGATGACGGCCGAGTGACCCGCACCGGTGACGTGACGAATGAAAAGTACCGAAACCGTGACATCCAGATGTCACCCCGAAGCAGACATGAGAGACCGCCCCGGATCCGTGCAGGAAACCCACCTCACCGCCGGACGTGACCCAGGCCTCACCTGGGCACCGCGGGGGCTACGCGACCACAGAGATTGAATCTCGAGTTGGCAACAAGGGCGCCCCTGCCTCAGGAGTGGTCGTACCCCGACCCAATACTGAAGCTGCGGGCCCCTCAGGGACGCCGACCACTTCTTTCGGCCTGTGCGCGCAGCGCCGCCCGCTTGGCGCATCCACGTTCTCTTCTGCCCGAGCCTGGAGTCGTTCCGTGTCCGCTCCTGCCCAGCGACCCGTCTCCGACGTGCTCTCCTCACCGGTGACCCCGTCGGCCCAGAGTCGCCACCGCCTCGACATCGAGGGGTTGCGTGCCGTCGCCGCCCTGTTGATCGCCGTTTACCACATCTGGTTCGGCACGGTCTCCGGAGGCGTCGACGTCTTCCTGCTGCTCACCGGCTTCTTGGCCACGGGATCTCTGGTGCGCACCCTGGAGCGCGGCGACCGGATCAGGTTCGGCGCGTACTGGAGCAAGGTCGTCAAACGGCTCTCCCCCGCGGGGGCGGTCGTGCTCGGCGCGGTCCTCATCGGCACCTACCTGTTCATGCCGCGTTCGCGCTGGACCGAGATCCTCACCGAGGTACAGGCCTCACTGCTGTACCACGGGAACTGGAACCTGGCCCTCGGCGCCGTCGACTACATGGCCGAGAACGCCGCGGCCAGTCCGGTGCAGCACTTCTGGTCCCTGGCGATCCAGGGCCAGTTCTACCTGGTGTGGCCGCTGTTCATCACCGCCGTGGGTCTGGTCGCGGTGTGGCTGGGGCTGCGGATCCGCACCGCCGCCATCGGCTCGGTCGCCCTGGTCGCGGCGGGCTCCTTCGCGTACTCCGTGTGGATCACCACGAACGAGCCCGTATGGGCCTACTTCGACAGCGGCGCCCGGCTGTGGGAACTGGCGCTGGGCGGTCTGCTCGCCCTGCTGGCCCCCTACCTGAACCTGCCCGGGTGGCTACGCGGAGCCGCCGGGTGGCTGGGCCTGGCCGCCCTCGTGACCTGCGGCCTGATCATCAGCGACACCCTGGACTACCCCGGTTACGCGTCCCTGTGGCCGACCGCCGCGGCGGCACTGGTCATCCTCGCCGGTGCCGGCGGACAGGAGCACGGGCGCTTTTCCGCCAACCGGCTGCTGAGCGTGCGACCGCTGCCCTGGCTGGGCGGGCGCGCCTTCCCCCTGTTCCTGTGGCACTGGCCGGTGCTGGTCTTCTACCTCGAGGTCACCGACCGGGTCCGCCCCTCGTTCACCGGCGGCCTGATGGTCCTGGCGGTCTCCTTCGTGGCCGCGGTCACCACGACCTGGGCCATCGACGGCGGCATCACCCGCGTGACCAGCCGGTACAGGGCCCCGGTCTGGTCACTGGCCGCAGGGGTGCTCTTCGTGGTGCCCGTGTTGGTGGCGACCTCACTGTGGGGCCAGGAGATCGACCGCAACCGCGACCTGCGCCTGGAACTCAGCTCCAACCCGATGCACTACCCGGGCGCCGCCGTCCACCTCGACCAGGAACTGGCGACCGAGCTGCCGGTCCTGCCCGTCCACCCCGACACCTCCACGGTCGCCGAGGACACCATCGAGCGGACCAGCGACTGCAACGCCGTGGCCGAGGACGAGGAGATGGCCCTGTGCGAGTTCGGTGATCCCGACGCCGACTTCACCATCGCTCTCGTGGGCAGTTCCCATGTCCGCCACTGGTACGACGCCATGAGAACCATCACCGAACGCCAGGGCTGGAACATGGTCATGATGACCCGCAACGCGTGCCAGTTCAGCCCTGAGGTCCAGTACCGCGCCGGCGAGGAGTACCCCAACTGCACGACCTGGAACCAGGACGTCATGGCCGAGCTGGGCAGCCGCGACATCGACGCGGTCTTCGGTCTGGCATCCCTGACCGATGCCGACGAAGACGTCGAGGAGCACGTCCCCGACGGTTTCGTGCAGCGTTGGTACCAGCTCGACGAGATGGGCATCGACATGATCGCCATCCGCGACACCCCGCGCTTCGACTACGACGTGCCCGAGTGCGTCGACCAGAAGGGCCCCACCGAGTGTGTGGCCGACCAGCGCGATTCCATGGCCGAGACCGCCCCCTTCCACGACCTGGCCGGGGTCCCAGACAACACGAGCTTCGTCGACCTCACCGGATACCTGTGCCAGGACGGAACCTGCCAAGGCGTCATCGGCAACCAGCTCGTCTACTACGACACCCACCACCTCAGCTACGCCTTCTCCGAATCGATGGCCGCTGCGCTGGAACCCCACCTGTTGGAGGCCACGGGACAGGAGAACCGGAGCGAGGACGGGCCGCTGGGTTCCTCCGCGGCGGAAGAGGTGTCCGAGCACACCTGAACGGCGCCCCTCCGGCCTCGCCCCACCGCACACCGGACGGGTCCGCGTTCGGCCGCGGGTTCGGTACTTCCCGCTCGGCGCTTCAGCGGCCATCTCGACGCCTCACGGAACCGCTACGGCCTCTGGGGCGGACCTGGCACGCACGGTTCGGGAGAAGCCGTCCGGAAGGCGCACGCCGGGGTCCAACGGAAACGGGCCGGCCCCGGGGGCCTTCGGCCGCTCAAGGCACAACACGAGGGGCGGTCGACCACCGTCGACCGCCCCTCGCACCACGCTCCGGTCGGGCTACTCGCCCTTCCAGTTGGGGGCCCGCTTCTCGGCGAAGGCCGCGGCACCCTCCATCGCGTCGTGGCTGACGAAGACGGGACCCGCCAGCTCGTTCTGCTTGTCCCACATCTCGGCGGTGGACCAGTCGTCGGAGGCCGTCATGATCTCCTTCGACACCCGTACCGCGAGAGGGCCGTTGGCGCTGATGCTCGTGGCCAGCTCCCTCGCGCCCTCGAGCGCACCGCCGTTGGCGGTGACCCGGTTGATCAGACCCAGTTCGGCCAGGCGCTGGGCTCCCACGAAGTCACCGGTGAGGGCGAACTCCGAGGCCAGGTTGCGGGGGATGCGGTGCTGCAGGCGCAGCAGACCGCCCGCGCCGGCCACCAGCCCGCGCTTGACCTCGGGGATGCCGAACTTGGCGTCCTCGGCAGCCACGACCAGGTCGCAGGCGAGAACCGCCTCGAACCCGCCGGCCAATGCATGCCCCTCGACCGCGGCGATGAGGGGTTTCTTCGGCGGGGCCTCGGCGAAACCCCCGAACCCGCGTCCCTCCACGACCGGGACCTCACCCTTCATGAAGGCCTTGAGGTCCATACCCGCGCAGAAGGTTCCGCCGGCGCCGCTGATGATGCCGACGGTCAGATCGCTGCGTGAATCCAGGTCGTCGAGGGCCTCGGCGATCTGGTTGGCCACGGACGCATTGACCGCGTTCTTGGCCTGGGGACGGTTGATGGTGATGACGGCGACGCCGTCCTCGGTACTGTAGAGAACCTCGTCGGACACGGGTTCCTCCTACTTCGGGGGCATACGGAGGCCGCCGTCGATGCGGACGACCTCACCGTTGACGTAACTGACCTCGACCAGGGTACGGGCGAGCTTGCCGAATTCCTCGGCGCTGCCCAGGCGCTTGGGGAAGGGGACCGGGGCGGCCAGCTTCTGCTTGAACTCTTCCGAGCCCGGGCCGTCACCGTAGATGGGCGTCTCGAGGATGCCGGGGGCGATGGTGTTGACGGTGATGCCGACAGCAGCCAGGTCCCGCGCGGCGGGCAGGGTCATGCCGATCACGCCGCCCTTGGAGGAGGAGTAGGCGATCTGGCCGATCTGGCCCTCGATACCGGCGAGAGACGCGGTGTTGAGGATGGAGCCGCGCTCGCCGTCCTCATTGATCGGCTCGGTCTTGGCGATCTCGGCCGCCGAGAGACGCAACACGTTGAAGGTACCGATCAGGTTGATCTGGATGACCTTCTGGTAGGTGTCCAGGTCGTGGGGGGTCCCGTGACGGTCGACTGTCCGGGTGGCCCAGCCGATGCCGGCGCAGGAGACGGCCACGCGGAAGGGCTTTCCGGTGTCGACGGCCGCCTGGACCGCGGTCTTGACCTGCTCCTCCTGAGAGACGTCGGTGCTGACGAAGACGCCACCGATCTCCTTGGCGACGGCCTCGCCGCGCTCCGCGTTCAGGTCGGCCACGACGACGGTCGCACCGGCGGAGCCGAGTTCCTTGGCGGTGGCCTCACCCAGGCCACTCGCGCCGCCCGAGACAAGGGCGGAGATTCCATTGAGATCCATGGCAGGCACTCTACAGAGAGTGTGACCCACACACTAGAACCGGGTTCGGTTAATTGCGGGTAACCCCCAACCGGAGTTCTCCCGTGCGCCCCCTGCACACGGCGAACCACCGGCGGTCGGCCCGAACACGAGCTTCCCACTGTGAGAACAACCACCGCACCGGAAGCCGAGGCAGGGGTCGGCCCCGGAAGGGTTCGATGACTGCGGAACCGCTCCCCGACCGGTCATCCACGTCCACGAGCCGCCCGGCACCGCCATCCAGGCCCGCTCCGGGGTCAGCCACCCCCCAACCTCCGTTGTCGGCGGCCCTGTCTCCAACGGGGCAACCCCTCGCGCGCCAGATCGGCCGCACCGACGATCCCCGCCTCGTTGCCCAACGCCGCCGGCACGACCCGCGCCACAGCCCGGTACCCGCGCCCGGTGAGCCCGCTCTCGAAAGCCGTACGCGCCGGCCCCAGCAGCAAGTCACCCGTCTCCGAGACCCCACCGCCGATGATGAACACTTCCGGGTCGAAAGCGGCAGCGAGGTCGGCCAGCCCCCGACCGAGCCATTTCCCCGCGTCCTGCGTCAACTCCACGCAGGCGCGGTCGCCCTTGGCAGCCAGCTCACCGACGAGCACACCCGTGACCAGCGAGGGGTCCCCGCCGACGGCCTCCGAAAGCGCACCGGCAGCCGGGGAGCCCGCGGCCACGAGCGAACGGGCCTCCCGTGCCAGGGCATGGCCGCTCACGTACTGCTCCCAACAGCCCCGGTTGCCGCACTCGCACAGGTGCCCGCCAGGAACCGACGTCATGTGCCCGAACTCCCCGGCCAGCCCGTACCGGCCCCGGTGCAGGCGTCCCCCGAGCACGATCGCACCACCGATACCGGTTCCCAGATTCACCACCACGACGTCGTCGGAGCCCCGGCCCGCGCCCGCACGCGCCTCGGCCCACGCGGCGGCGTTCGCGTCGTTCTCCACCACCACCGGAAGACCGAGCCGTACCGAAAGCGCGTCCCGCAAGGGCTCGCCCCGCCAGGACAAGTGCGGCGCGAACAGCACCGTGGCGCGGTGCTGGTCGACGAAACCGGCCGCGCCCACCCCGACAGCACGCACCGGATGGGCGGCACGGAGCTCCTCGACCACCCCGACGACGGTCTCCTCCACCACGTCGGGGCTCTTGCTGCGGTGAGGGGTCTCGGTACGCACCTGCGCCAGGACCCGTCCCTGCGGGGTGACCACACCCGCCGAGACCTTGCTGCCGCCGATGTCGACACCGACCGTCAGTGCCTGACCGAACCACGTGTCCGTACCCATGCCCGTTCCTTTCCCGGCCCCGCGGCGTCTCCCCGTGTGCCACACGAGAAGCGGCCGCACCGCCCCTGCCCGGAGCCGTACGGCCGCGTCCCGTCGTTCGGTGGCATGCCCCTCAGGACAGCTCTTTGCGCACCACCCCGGCGAGCTCCTCCGCGACGGCGCGGGCCTGCTCCTCCTCGGGGGCCTCGACCATCACACGGACCTTGGGTTCGGTGCCGCTCGGGCGCAGCAGCACCCGCCCGGTCTCGCCCAGCACGGATTCGGCCTCGCGCACGGCCGCCCACAGCGGCGCGGATTCGTTCACCTTGGTGCGGTCCACGTCCGGGACGTTGATGAGTACCTGTGGCAGGCGCGTCATGACCTTGGCCAGTTCGGCCAGCCCCTGACCACGGCGTGCGATCGCCGACATCAGGTGCAGACCGGTCAGGACCCCGTCACCAGTGGTGCCGTGGTCGAGCAGGATCACGTGGCCGGACTGCTCACCGCCGAGCGTGAACCCGCCGCGCTTCATCTCCTCGAGCACGTAGCGGTCGCCAACGGCCGTCTCGACCACGGACACGCCCTCGCGTTTCATCGCCAGTTTCAGGCCCAGGTTGGACATGACCGTAACCACGAGGGTGTTCTCGGCCAATCGGCCGGCCTCCCTCAGCTCGGTCGCCAGGATCGCCAGGATCTGGTCCCCGTCGACAACCTCTCCGTCGGAGTCCACAGCCAGGCAGCGGTCGGCGTCACCGTCGTTGGCGATACCGGCGTCGGCGCCGTGCAGGCGTACGGCCTCCTGGAGGGCGTCCAGGTGGGTGGAGCCGTGCCCCTCGTTGATGTTGTGGCCGTCGGGGGCATCGCCGATCGCGATGACCTCGGCACCCGCCCGGCGCAGGGCTTCGGGAGCGACAGTGCACGAAGCGCCGTGCGCACAGTCCACGACGACCTTCAACCCGTCCAGACGGTGCCGCAGGGACGCGACGACGTGTTCGATATAACGCTCGGCAGTGTCGATAGCCTCGGTGACGCGGCCCACATCCTCGCCGACGGCCGGGGTGGAGGGCACACCGAGCATCCCCTCGATCTCGTCCTCGAGCGCATCGGCGAGCTTGTGACCGCCCTCGGCGAAGAACTTGATCCCGTTGTCGCGAGCGGGGTTGTGGCTGGCCGAGAGCATGACGCCGAAGTCCGCTCCGAGTTCACCGGTGAGGTGGGCCACGGCCGGGGTCGGCAGCACGCCCGCCCGGACCACGTCCACCCCGGTGCTGGCCAAGCCGGCGACGACTGCGGCCTCGAGGAACTCGCCGGAAGCGCGCGAATCACGTCCCACGACCGCCACGGGCCGTCGTCCTTCGCGCCGCTCCGTAAGCACGCGCGCCGCCGCGACGGACAGGTCCAGTACGAGGTCGGCGGTCAGGTCCTGACCCGCGACACCGCGTACACCATCGGTTCCGAACAGCCGAGCCACAGCGTCAGCCCCTTTCGAGATCGGCGCGTCCCTGACAGCGCCGTAAGAGTTCGGGGTGGCAGAAAACGCCACCGGAAAAACGAAGGCCCGTACACCGTCCCCCGTGAGCGGGGACGGCGTACGGGCCACAGCTCAGCCGGGCAGGAGCCGGCGGGAGAGCATCAGCGCTTGGAGAACTGGGGAGCCTTGCGCGCCTTCTTGAGACCGGCCTTCTTCCGCTCGACCTCGCGGTCGTCACGGGTGAGGAAACCGGCCTTCTTGAGGGTCGGGCGGTTGTTCTCCGGGTCCAGGGAGGACAGCGCACGGGCGACACCGTGGCGCATGGCCCCTGCCTGACCACTCGGGCCGCCGCCGTTCAAGCGGGCGAAGACGTCGTAGGCGCCGTCGAACCCGAGAGAGACCAGCGGCTCCTTGATGGCCTGCTGGTGGACCTTGTCCGGGAAGTAGTCCTCGAGCGACTTACCGTTGACCTTGACCTCACCGGTGCCGGGAGCGATACGGACACGGGCCACGGCCTTCTTGCGGCGGCCGGTTCCGGAGCTGGGGCCGGATGCGGTGGGGACATAAGCAGCGACGGTCTCGTCGGACTCGCTGGTGTACTCGGAGGGTAATTCCTCCGGGTTCTCGGTGTACTCCTGCTCGACGTCTTCGATGCCGGTGGGCTCTACCTCGGTTCTCCTCGTACTTCCTGTAAAGTCTCGCGAACGACTAGGCGGACTGCTCGGTCTTGCCGATCTCGAACGCAACCGGCTG